>SL_4KL_010_BRINEDRAFT_10001166_pt1 | contig 14440 bp, 18 predicted proteins | sample SodLak_010_BRINE_2_FD_10664 | JGI IMG/M metagenome (IMG submission 10664)
CCGGCCTGGGGCGTTTCCCGTGTTCCTGCTCAGCCTTGCTCAGCGGAGCACTCCTTGGCGGTGGCGAGGCATTGCGTACAGTTGCTGATATTATGCTGTCAAGCTGGAGCTGCGCTGCGCTGCTGCTGCCTTGCTGAGCATCGACGGGTCCAGGCTCTCGCCTCATCCAGCCTGGGTTCTCATCTCAAACAGGACAGGCTCCAGGACTGCTTCATCCGCTGTGCACTTCACGTACCCTCAAGCTGGAATAATGTGCAGGAAGTGCTTTCTGATGCAGGACGAGCTCGCATTACTTGTGCGCACAGCATGCTGGCGCATGGGACTTGTCTTCCATCTCAATGATCTTGGCATGAACGCACTTGTCCCCCTTTTCTTGGCACTTTGAATGTGTATGTACTAATAATAATGCATTGTGGTGGTGACAGGTAGCTGGGGGGACAGTTGATGGCCCACAGGCCCCCCCGAACCCCACAACCATCAAAGATGACACCTGAATGCGGACGCGTTGAGGTTAAATATGCGCATTGTTCGTATCATACGCGCGTTGGTCTGGGCAAATGACGCACGACCCAACCCTGCCTTTTTCTGCATCCTTCTGCTCTATACAATGTCACTATCTAGATGGATTCCCCACAAAAACCCTGAGTTGCAATTAAGAAATCAAAGTATGCACTAAGTTTTGATCAGGGGTAGCTAGAGGGATTGTTGGGGGCAGAAGGGCCCCCACACTACCTCCCCTCATTTTCACCACATTGTTCTGCCAGGAAAAATGCTATAGAAAATGAAGAGTTTGTCATACATGCGCAAGTCTGGGCACGCTAACACATGACCCTCCCTTGCAGAACTCCAGAGCAGAAGCTGTGCAATTGGATATGAGCGTTAGATAAAGGAGGCAAAGACCCTCAGATTGGGAGGCTGGCTGGAAAATGGAGAACGCAGGGGACATTCTCTAATGAAGAAAGCATGCCAATAGGCACTACCAACAAGGCAAGGGTCGCAATGCAGCACACCTCCATTATTCTTGCGTCTGTTCAGCTCTTTGTCCAGGTCCTCAATCATGTTCTGGAGCTGCTTTGCACATAAGCCCTGCGCCCACATACCAGGACAAATAGCTTTGGTCTTCTAGTTAAACACAACCCTGGGCCAGTCTTTAGGTACAACTCAACCCTACGCCAGTCTCTTGCTTTCAGTGCTTGTAACATGCCTGGGCGCTCCTGGTGACCATTGCAAACAATCAAGGAAATGCAGCTTTGAATTAGATCATCCTTCTGTGTACTCTTAAACTTCTCCACCCTCAGATATACTGTATGAGCACCACAACCCAACACACTTCAGCACACGACAAGTCGGCACCTTAATCAACTGCTTGATACCCGGAGGGGCAGGAGCGCGAGGAAGGATGGACTGCTCTAAAGAGATCCATGAAGCGTTTTTCTGTGGCGTCGCTGGTGCAAATCCTGCGTAGATCACAAGATACCTTTGAGACACCTCCTTCCTGCAGCACTTTCTTCCCTGTAGTTGAGCAAATATACACGCGTCAAGACACCTGCTGGTAGTCCGTGCTTCCTTTCACGGTTGAGTTGGGACTTTCAAGCTGAAATCAAGGCATCATATGTGTGGTGCCCTATTCTACCAGTCATATGATACGCTGCTTGCTTGCATGAGTAAGCAATTCCTGCATGCTTTCAAGCAACAAAGTAGTGCAGTGCTAGGATCCGCCGAAAAAGGGTGCTTGACAGATGGCGGTGCCTTACAAGGCAAGCTGGTGACCGCAACCATCAGACAACCAGGCATGATTGTAGTGGTTGTATGGATCACTCACGCTGAGCTGTTTGAGCCAACCAATTGAGAGGGTATGTCTGGCCAACATGTGAGGTAGACTGGTTGCTGCTCTCTATGGCTTGCCGGGAGTAGGGTTGCACGTGCCATGCCCCGTCAAACTGCAAAGCAGGTCAGGTATGTGTCGATGTCATCTAAATGGGGCAGATTCCCTGGTCTTGCTGCATTGAACAATCTGATCATTGATGAGCACTTGCAGCAGGTGAACCGTGCTGTTGTTTTGAAGTGGACAGCAGGCAACCGCCCCAAGTCTGAGCAGCAAGACGAGTGGCACGACAGTCTGTCTGGCCATGAAGCTCAAAGCAAATGAACATCTGTCTCCAGGGGTCCAACTAAGTAAAAATGGACCACTGGTGTGTAACACCTCACCCTAACAAATCCCTGGCTCATACATTGTGAGAGTTGAAGGGCCACGCCCGGCCTTCCTGCCATTGCACCAACCTTCTTCATGAAGCCCTCTTGTGCGTTCATAAATCTGATTGTTCGAGCTTTGTCGTCTTCCCAAACCAAGAGCTTGGTTTCGAACGTTATGTTGAGAAAGAGGAAGCGGGCCACAGCTCTGTCAGAACAGGAAATTTTACTTTGTCAGGGCATGCAAGTGGAAGTAAGCAGTCAAGCTCCAACTAGCTCAACCTGCTTCGTTAGCTTTGTCACATGTTGGCAAATGCTCGAAGGCAAGGAAAGAAGGCATGCACGCCAGAGTTGGCACCAGATTCAAAAAGGGGAGGCATCATGAGCAATGGTCATGTCCAAAACTCCACCCATGACAGGTTCGCATTTTTGTGCCGACTTTCTTGACTTACTGGTGTCCAATAGACAGCTTCCTCCGACCTTGCTTATCATCCTCTAGAGTTTTTCGATAGGTGCAGCTCTGTGGATCAGGAAGGAAGCATGGAGCTACTGACTACTACTTGGGTATGATGCAAACAAAGACGAGCGTCACATGGATGATTGATGAATGCCGAAACACAAAAAGCATTCTTCGTTGTTAAGCCATGGTTGTACCAGACATTTGTCCTCATGAGGGGCATGCACTTAGGAATGCTTGCACGCAATCAATATGCAAGGACTTGCTTCCCTTGTGCAAGCGTGCAGACTGTGCAGAGGCCAATTGAAGCACAGCTCACCTTGATCGATCTGAACACGTTTTCTGCCTTCGGGTCCGTGAGAACTTTGTATACATCATCAGGGCTGTAGTCAAGCTACATTAGAAAAATGACAGTAGAGGACTTTTGGCCTGTGTCTTGCGCTTGTGTGTGCACAATGTTACGCTCATGCATTTGATGCGCAGACATGCAAATAAAGACAACCATGCACAACCATAAAAAAATGTATTTTGCAGGCATTATTCTTGTCTATCTTTTACATGATATCCCTTATCATAGGACTTGACCAAACTAGCGACTGCTTCTTAAATTGGGTGAGTGCAGCGTGTCAGTTGCACAGTCAAGCTTGCCCCAACCTGCTAATTCCACCAATGTGAAAAACGGGAAGGGACACATGAGTGCAGCATAAGAACTACTACATTATAATTTATGGTGTATGCAAAATTGCAGGTGTTGCTCTAAATACATAAATGGCGCTCATCATATCATGCCAATTCTGCTCGAGGGTGATAGTGTTAGACGCATACCGTTGCTACATGCGTGCCTCGAGTACTTCCAATCGTGTGTCCATTAGGAAGTGATGCTGCTTACTATGTCATGTTGCGCAACAAAATCAAAATGACACGCTCATCCAATTCCTGCAAATCACCTTTTGGTTTAAGAGGAGCTGGTAAAGAAATCCGCCTCCTTCCTTTACGCAAATCTTTTGATCCTGTCCATAATTTCAGGAGCATTATGAGCAACATAAGGGTACAAGGGCAGGCTGGTTCAGTATGTTTTTCAAACAAGGCAAACCAGCGCCCACAAACGTGATACAAATCTGGCATGATGATTAGACATCCTCATGCATGGGGCTCTTATTGAGATCCAACATCTAGGGGGAAGCATGGCTTGTGTGCCTTCAATCAAGCATGCACCAGAAGATAGTGCATCCATGCAAGAGGAGGCATCATCTGGATGGCACCTCTGTCTGGTGGCCAAACATTTTGCTGCCAACCGGTGTATTTTAAAAGTGGTGAGCGATGCGTGCATGCTAGAAGAATCTTGAAGATGGAGAGCCCCAATCAATCCAGGAGGGAAAGGCTAGCTAATCCCGCTGGTTATTGAGGTGCGAACTCCATGTGTACATTGTGAGCTTTCCATCCATGGACGCGTTTGACATCGAGCATGATTCATTGAGCAAATAAGACTTCATAGGAAGCTGCCACATTCCCTGGCCTCTTCTCGCACCTTTGTTGCATGCTCCAAAGTGTCTTCTCCTTTTTGCATCACTCAAAGCGGTAAGCACACAAACAAAAATTTATAAATAATAGCAATTCCTGTGTTACTGAAGTACCTTGTACTTACCAGATGGACGAAGGTCGAAGCAACCCAGAAGTCTCTCAGGAAAGGAATGCATCAGAGCCGGCAGCAGAAACTTTACTGCCAACTGATGAGGCTATTCTCAATCAGCAAAACCACATCAGGTACCCCGGCCCCCAGCTGGATCATTCAGCAGGCGGTCCCGGGAATTATGCTGCGCGCATGGCAAGCATGTGTTCCCATTCTTAAGGCAGGATGAGCCAAGACTGAACTGATAGCTTGGTGCTACTGCAGGGCCGACATTGCACAATTGGCACCCTACATTGGGCAGAAGCTCCCCCTCACCTCCCTTCAAGAAGGTGAAGGGTTGCTGTCTGATTCCCAAAGCTCAGCAGCATCAACTCCCAGTCGTGCTCAATACTAAGTATAGGCATAATCAATGTATCATCCTTTGCTCGAATGCCCCCATTCCGAGGTGCATCAGAGCAGAACAGCACCCAAAACAATCTTTCCAAGAGCCCGTTCCTTGCAGAGTACATCAACGGGAATGAGGTATTCGTGAAGAAGATACTAAATCTGGAGCACAAGTACTCCCATATACGCCGTGAGTCTTTGTTGCGATGCAAGCCAACGAGGGGTTGCCTGAGTGATCTCGACGTCCTAATGTTGCTTATGGTATTGCCATGAGCTGCCACATTTCGGTAGCTTTATGGCTGTTTGGGATGGAATGTGTTGGTTGGGTGGTGCTTTGGGTGATGCCGGTACCAGCTGAGCAGCTCAACGTGAGCTTGTTCCGGTTATGCATCTGTTACATGGGTGTCCAAAGATTTGAGATACCCATGCTCAGACATTCTGGATACAGAACTGCATCTGGTCATCTATCAGAATGTATACGGACAAGCTACTGACACCTTCTAAACCGGCGCTGCCTTGCTGTGCACAAAGGCCAAGTACTACCATCTCCTTGTACTTTTCTTTACTTCTGTCATTTCAAAGCTGCTGGGCTATACCTCCTGCTTCTGCCATTTCACTGTGCACTCTCAATGACTTAAACCTTTGAATACAAAGCCTGTTCCTTCGCCTACCTCTTTAATCCATTTGCCTTCCCACCCTGCACGCGTCTGATTAACTCGGGGCTCTCTCCCTCCCTCCCTCCCTCCCTCTCTCATGTGACGCATAAAACAGAGAAACCCCAATAAGGCTTTCCTTCTCCAGCCTTATGAGATCCACCAGGCTTTGGCACAACACAACAAAGTACTGCAGCTGCTGTTTAATGATGCATGCAGGGACCCGGGGGGATGGCAACTGCTTTTTCAGGGCTTTCATCTTTGCGTACCTGGAGAACCTGCTCGTCAGCGGGGACAAAGCAGAATGCAACAGGTGCGTGCCCTCGTGTTCTCTTGCCTAGCATGTCCAGGCTGATGGGGGAGGGTGTTCAAGTGCATTGGATGCGCCAACAAGGGGAAGGCACAGAAGGATGAGGACAAGTGATGTAAGGACACCTGCCTGTGTGCTGGTCAGCCCCTGGGGTAGTCTGCAGGCGCATGTACTGCCTGCAGCAGCTGAGTGGCCTGAACTGTTGGCCACTTGGGTGCAGCACCTGAACTGTTGGCCACTTGGGTGCAGCACCTGAACTGTTGGCCACTTGGGTGCAGCACCTGAACTGTTGGCCACTTGGGTGCAGAGCCCATTGGCGCTCTGGAAGGGTCAGCTGAGCTGTCATTTGAGGGGAAGGGGTGAACATGCTGTGGCCTTTGGTTGAAGCCAGTCTTTAGCTGCTGCTCGTTGGCCATATCCGTCTGTCCAGAGTTCAATGTTCCATGCTTTCAATGTTGCACCTTCACCATCCATGCTTCGAGATACGCCTGTTCCACTGGGAGTGGCCCTTGCGCCAGTGTGCTGCTTGTCCACCAGACTGCTGAATTGTGTACAGAGCTGGCAGAGGAAGCTTGCTGGTGTGATTTATACCTGCTTGCTGCCTGTCCTCCGCCAGGATGCTGAACTGCATACAGAGCTGGCAGAAAAAGCTCGTCGACGTGGGATTTCAGGAGCTTGTGTTTGAAGATGCCATGGCGCTAATGCTGCAACAGGTTGGCACTGTCTGACTAATTGCACTTTGTGCATATTAAGGTGGATGGCGTCTTGCATCATCAGGGTAGCTAGGGTGCTTCAGACAAGCACGGCATACCTGAGGCATTTCCAAGTGTTTGATATGTTGCACAGAATGGGCGGGCACAGTGGTGGGCAATGGCACTGCTACGTTGATGCATACCAGGTCCAAAGCCACACATCAGCATAAGGCTGCTACAGCTAGGGTTGTGTCCTGTAAACAATCACCTTGTTGTCAGGCAAGCATGCTTACATTTGTGCACAGATCAATGGTATCCTGCACGGCAACATCGGGCAAGAGGCTTTGGAGGGAGCTTTCCAGGATGACATGATTTCCAACACGCTCGTTTTCCTCATGCGCTTGATAACCAGCGCCGAGATACAGCGGAGAGAAGACCATTTCCTGCCATTTATATTGGTGGGTATAGAGCAACCATGTGATTTGCGAGCACCATGCACGCTTTCAAGTCTGCCTAGCTGCCCAAAGCGCAGGCAGACTGAGGAGCTAGTTGGGCCAACTCATTACATGCCCTGCTCTGCTTTATTCTGAAGGCTAGAGATTAAAAGTTGCTATTGACACTGGCACATGTGTACACACGTACACACGCACACAAACGTGCAAACATGCACGCATGATGGTCCAAGGGATAAGCAATCAAGCTCCTGCAGCTCGCATCATCTTTAGGGGTCAGCATATAATGTTATCAGAATTTCAATCATGTTACATATCTAGTGGTCGGCGCATAACGTTATATGAGAAGTTCTATAACGTTTTATCACGTTATAAACCCATGTTGTATACCAATATAACGTTATAAATGGTTATACAGATCTGTTATAGATCTCAGTGCACCCCCGAGGGCAAGGAATTCCACCTCCAGATTTTTAAGATGTGTGGGGCAGGCTGAATGCTGCCCCTTTCCAAAATGGTAAGTCAAATAAATAATTTAGTTGTGAGATGCCAGATAGGAGGTCAGAAGATAACGTTGTATCTAATCTGGCTGGGCACTCCCCATGGCACTCCCCATTGCCCCAGCGCTATCGTTCAAGCTCGTTCAAGTTGCCCGCTGCTTAAAGCCTTGTCCTTCTTATTGTTGCCTAGCTGTACCACTCCTCTTGCGTGTTTACCTTCACAAGTGCTAGCTTCTCCGCTGTCTCAATGCCAAGGCTGTTGCGCAAGCTGGTGTAGATGCGGCCCCATGCACTCCAGTTGCGCTTAGCAGTGCAAGATGTGGTATGGGCAAGATGTGGTATGGGCTGAGAGAAGCACGCTGGCAGCCACTGCCAGGTGGGGGAACAACTTGTTGGCGTTGGTCAGCCAGAAGTTGCACAAGAAGTCAGGCTTGATGGGTATGATGATTTGTAGCTTGGCGGGTCTGCCAAGTAGTTACACTCCACGAGGTGGCAGGCTGCGTCCGCTAACTAATGCCAATCACCCATGTCCAGCTCCATGAGCTCCTTGCTGAATGCTGCTATCACGCTGCTGTCACCCCTGCGTCCGTTCAGGCGTACTTCGAGCATGAGCACCTCCTCCTTGTGCTTGGTACTCAGCTTGCCATAGGGTGTTCAGATAATACCTGCATATGTGCAATCGCATGGGGGGAGAAACTTATGGAAATGCCAAAGTGGTTTACTGGCGTTCTGGGAGCCATCTGGAACAATGATATAAGCTGCCATTCCATCCATATCAAGCATGATAATTGCCTTCTTTAGATTTTCCTACTAAGTGCAAAGCCTGGATATTTATGCACGCAGCTATAACGCTACATAACGTTGTATAACATAACATAACATATAACAGTGCCGACCCCTATACATATCAATACACGTATACACATGTGCACGGCACGTATAAATATCCTGTTATGAATTGTAAATTTCAGTCATGTATAGAGATCTTAGTGCACCCCCAAGGGCAATGGACTTCTTATTCAGATTTTAAAAATGGGTGGGCAAGCTTACTCTGGCAAGTCAAGAAATAATTCACTTGTTAGCTGTCAGCTCGGAAGTCAGAATATTATGTTGTAACCAACCTGGCTGGGCAGTCCCCATGGTACTTCTCATTGCCCCAGTGCTAGCACTCAAGCTCGTTCATATTGCCCCCTGCTACAAGCCTACTGCCACTGCTTGCTGCTTCTGTGCCACTTCTGCTGCCACTACTGCCATTACAGCTGCCACTACTTGCTGCCTGGCTGCACCACTCTTCCGGCATTTTTGCCTTAACAAAAAAAGCTTCTTTACTGTCTCAAGGCCAAGGCCGTTGTGCAAGCTGGTGTAGATGCAGCCCTATGCACTCCAGTTGCGCTAGGCTGAGCATGACGTGGCATGGGCTGAGAGCAGCTTGTTGACTGCCACTTCCAGGTGGGGAAACAGCTTGTTAATCTTGGTTGGCCAGAAGCTGCGCAAGAAGTCAGGCTGCGGGGGGAATGACTATCTAAAGCTTGGCGGGATCTGCAAAGTAATCACACTAAACGAGGTGGCGGGCAATTTCCACTACCTCATGCCAATTGCCCATGCCCAGCTCCATGAACTCCTGGCTGACAGCTGCTATCACGCTGCTATCACCCCTGCCTCCGTTCAGGCTCACTATGAGCATGAACACCTCCTCCTTGTGCTTGGCACTCAGCTTGCAATAGGGTCTGCATATATATATAACCTGCATGTGAGCATTTTTGAGGGAGCAAGAAGTCATAAAACGATGGAATGCGCTGCTGGCTGTCTAGCACAGGCAGCCATCTTGAACACTACGCTCTTAAATTAGCTTCCATTCCATTACAGATGCTGACTGTTTGGCGAGAGTTTTTATTTTGCAATAAACATGCACTGGTGCAAAAAGCTCACTTACCCTCCTCAATGATGAGGCTGATGGGGTCAATCACAAACACTGCAACATTTGCTGGGACGTAGTGCTTCAGCGGTTAGAGAAAGTGCAAGCTGTGTGCGTCTTCAAGCTTCCAAGGTCTGCTACGCACGCTTATTGCTGCCAGTGCTGCTGTGTGCTTGTGGCATTGTGCTACTTGGGAGGGGTTGTTGGGGCTGACATTGGCCTTGCACCTTATGAAATCCAGCATGCAGTGTTGCCCACGCTATGGCTTCATCGTTGCTTTGAACACTGCCTCCCAATGCTTAGGCTTGCCTGATGTAAGCGTTTTTTGCAGCTCTACAGGCTTCATGCGCCCTTGCACATAGGGCTGTGTGTAAACCTTGGCCAGTTCCATCCAACCTTGATTCTCTTAACTAAGTCTACCATTTCTTACATGAGAAGAGTTACTTGTGGAGAAAATTGGGGGTTAAAGAGGTGCCAGCAGGCAAGTTTGGCCCCCAACTTTGGTACATTTTGGCACTGTTACATACTACTACAACGTTATGTATCGCTGTAAAACGTCATTTAACACAATGTTAAAAAAAATCGTGCCGACCCCTTGTCATCTTGCTGTGCAGGGTATGTACGATGAGCCACCAGCCAGTGTGTCTGCCTTCACACAACGCTATGTGGTAAGTAGAACACAGCGCGCAGATTGAACAGACATTTTGGATGTCTCGACAGAACCTGGACAAAAAGGTACCAATCTACTCCTTTTTCAAACAGGCATCCATCTACATATTTAGCACAGGTATTGACTTGCTGCAGAGTTATGGGGCCAACACTGAGATGCGGACGCTCTTGCGTACATTACCTGCCAAGCACCTACAAGTAGCTTTAAACACCCAAAGATTGCTTTCCTTTCTTCAGCATTCCAATATGCATCTTCTGCTGACACTTTCCTGTAAGTATGGATAGACTAGGTGCTCCTTTGGCTTCATACACCCTGCGGCACACACCCATGCGCGCGCGGCTCTGACTTGTAGGCATGCACACAGAACCCCCCTTTTGTCCAATTTGCACAATAAGGGTGCCCATTGACTGGGCTTAAGCTGAGGATTCTGCTGATACATTCAAAATGTTGTAGAAGCGGCCCAGTAAATTTGGAGGGGGGTCCAAAAACCTCGTCCCCCCCCACCCTCCGATCGGACCCATACATACACCAATCAAAAGCTCTTGATGTCAGGATTTCAAACATCTAATTTTGGGGGATATGGGCGTGACGTCCAAAAGTCAACAAAGCTTTGCCTCCTGAGCATTGGCTCTTTAATGTCAGCGAGATTATGTGAGCACAGTCAGCGCCATAATCCCCGAACCTTTGTCCGCTATATTAAGGGAAGTTGTGAACTTAGGTTTGGCTGGATTATTTTGGAAGGTCAAGTGCACACAAGGAGCCCTCTGTCACATGGAAAAGAGCCTTGTGAGCAAGCAATGAATGCCAGGTGGAAGCTTTATCAGGTCCCACCGTAAATGCAATACTTCGCTGTTGTAAAGGTAGCCTGCGTGGTCTGCATTCTCTTGCTTAGCCATGCCCAGCGTAGATGAATTGCACTGTATGATCATTCTTATTTTCAGGAGCCGATGGCAGAGGAGAGCGACAACATCCATATAGTGGCTCTAACAGACGCCCTGCAGGTGCGTACATGTGCAGTACATGAGATATCCTTGATGCAAAAACAGGTACATGTATGTGCATGTTTGTGTGTGAGCACGCTGTACCTAAAGCTTCTAAGCCTGTGTGTCCCCTTGTACAGGTGCCAGTGACTGTGGTGTACTTGGATCGTAGCGAGCACTTCGGAGAAGTCTCAGACGCGGGGGACATGGCAGCCAATGTCCACAACGTAAGTCTTGAAACCCTCTATTTTCTGCCAGTCCCAAGAACCCATGGCTTCTCAGAATCTGCTATGTAGTATTCAGGGGCAAACCTTGACAGTACTGGGGCACAGCCTGCAGGAGAGCTATGCCGGAAGCAGCCGGGGATCATGCAATCACCACACTAAAAGTAATACTGGGGGGGGTAGAGTAAATGCGTGTGCAATCTATCCACACCAAGCTTGTCTCCAGTTTGTCTTCACGTCCTTGGAATCATTGTTTGTCTCGTGTGGCTTCAGCATCTGGTGCTAATATTTACAGAGTTGACTGTATCCTTGAAGTGGGTTTTACGCCGGTTACATCACAACAGATCAATACCCTCACTGGTCCACCTTGCTATGTGTGATTGCCTCGTGCATGTGTATATGTGTGCAGGCCACCTGTCTGCTGCATGCTTTGCCCGGCCAGACTTTGGTTGTGTTCCTGTGTTGGTGCCACCAGACACACATTCCATTGAAGATCATCACTTGTGAAAGGTGCCATCTGGGCTGGCAACTGTGAGATGTAAATCTATCAGCCAAGAAGATCTTGAGACCTGAAGCTTGCAACTTTGCGTGACTGTAGTTCATCCCAAGTGAATGTGGAGCTCCAAATGAGGTACATCCACGTGTACATACCTTATACAGGCCTGGTAAGACTCGATGCTTGGGCTGCGCAGCCATTTTGGGAAGCTTCTTGCTAGCATACTTGCAAGTGCATGTTGCCTGGTGTGGTGCTGTTTGAAAACATGTGGTGTGAATGATGTTGTGTGAACTAGCATGACATGCTCATTATTTTTGTTTTCTTTTTCTGCAGGTCACTACGACCTTCTGTACAAGCGAGGCTGAGAACGACACCAGAATGCATGCTCATGCTGGAAAAAGTGTGAATGATGTGTGCGTGCGTGTATGCATGTAACAGGCTGATGCCCAATTGCGTACATTCTAAACCAAGTCATCGGACTTGGAGCCTTACTTTCTTTTTGGACCTTGAATGAAGATACTGGCCACAATTTGCTACAACACGCATATCAGTGCTGGGCTGCTCAAGATGCGCAAACCCTAAACTGTCTGAGGTTTTCCTGATGATTGTAACGGAGTAAAGAGTGCCTTTCAGAGTCTGATTTCATTTTTAAATAGTTACGCATGTGAATGTGTATAAGATGCATGTATTTTTGTTGTGAGCTTGGAAATGTGAAGATGAGTAGCGAGCTCGTGGGGTCCAGAGGGCGGTGAGGGCTTCACCAATTTTTTGCGGTGCTTGCGACGCTCCCACTCGTCTAGACCAGTGAGGTGGTGTCAAAGATCTCTGGGGTAGTGAAAGCCATCTGACTTTGTGGGCTTATAAAGGATTGATAAAAAAGGGCCTTCAGTCAGGAAGTGTGACTGCTAGCCTGCTCATAACGAATGATACGGTCGTGAAGGAAAGATAGAGCTCATTGTTGGTCTGGCTGGCAGAAAAGCAGACACATTGTCAAAGTCTACAGGATGAAACAGAAGCGCATTAGTCCTGCAGAGAAAAACCACATGTGGATTGGTGCAGTGTGTAAGACATGCTGCTCATCTTGTGTATCATCAGCATGGCACAGATCACAGGTAGGGGAGGGATTTTGTTTCCAGGCCACTGTTTTAACACGTAGGGTGAGTGCACAAACTCTGAAGCATGCTATGCTGCAAATAATGTTACAAGAAAGGCCAAGAGATATAAATTCGGGAAGAATGAACGGCGAACGTGTGACCAGACTCTGGTCTGGTGCTCGGAGCCCTCTTTGTATGGAGGGCGCACCATAGGTTAGGTTAGGTTACATAGCTGTATCTGCCAAACGAGGGCAGCTTAGCTGATTAGGGGATCATCAATGATTGTTTGCAGGCTTAGATTTGTTTGATTACTGCACAACAAACTGGACTTATAGTTGCAACATTTATTTAGCTCTGCATCTGAACCCTCTTGGAGAGTCTTCTTGGGATAACACACGCTGCCTGCTATATTGTGTCGCAAAGTGCAGACTGCAACTTTCTAGCTATCTGCATCTTTTCTTACAAGGGGAACAGTGACTTCCCATGGGGGGCTGCAGCAAAGAAAGGAATTCCAAAGGAAAGGAACCAGCAAGGAAGCAGGCCCAGACCAAGGGCAAGAGAGGCAGGAAACACAAGCCCAAAAAGACTGCTGAGCCTGAGGGCTAGAAGGCCGCTTAAAAGAACTCCTTGCTCAAGACTTAACAAGAAGCTTTGAAAGCAAGACTTCTTGTCGACAGCAAGAGGTGCCTGATGGTTAATACCTCAAGAGACCTGCTAGGCAAGCACAGCCTTAGAAGGTCACCAAAAGATAACCTTTTTTTGCCTAAGGCAAGGAGCCCCTAAGGGCTAGCACACTAAGGCGTACCCAGGAAAAGCTAAGAAGGGATGTTTCCCACCTAGGGGACACCCTATGGAGGAGCTATAGCTAGGCCTCTGGGAAGCAATACAGTCTGAAGACCCTCCTTCAGGTGCTGTCTGGTACAACTTCCTAACTCTACCATCCCCTCACGCTCCACTTGATTCCTAGCTTGCCGCATGGCTCCTAGGGCACACAAGTAGATTACCCTCCAAACACTAGAGTGCAATCTTGTGCAAGGTGGGAGGAGGAGCCAAATATGAAGGGGTAAAAGAGCCACAACTTCTGGTAGGTTGGCCTCGAGGACACCCACTACTGCTTGGGCAAAGGAGCAGGACCAAAGGATATAGTGTTAGCAAAGGATATAGTGTCTGGTCTGCATGGCCCGGATGTCTGCACCAGCTGCCTGTGAGGGCTGCCAGCCCCAGGCACAGCTCGCCCCTCGAGCCCACGTCCACCCATGCCCGCCCGCTCCAGGGACGCCATGCAACAAGAGACGCCACCAGGTCTCTATCCACCTATTCCCCCAGTGGAAGCCTCCACACCTGCTTTATCCTATGGGGAAGGGCTTGGATGAGCTCTGCTGCCCTATGGCTGGGGTCAGGGGCTGGTAGGTCCTCTGCCCCCAGCATGCTTGGAGCTCTTTTGGCGCAAAGGCACCAAGCAGCACGTCTGGCTGCCCTGGAAGCTTCCAGCTGGAGGTATGTGGCACTCCGCACCGTGAAGAATAGGGAGGCAAGGCTGAGGTGCCCCTGGGTTGCATGCCAGTCCGAGGGGGACTCAAGGTGTTGCCCAGGCCTGGGTGGGCGATGCGGGGGCTGGTGCTGGGCCTCCTGTCTGCAGAAGGGCCACGCAATATCCACCACCTCCCACAAAAGGTCCCGTTGCTGTTGCTGCAGCTGCTCCTCATGCTGGTGCGTGGTGGGCTGGTGGGTTTGGTTGGGATGCTGCTACTGCTGCTGCTGCTGCTTTGTTTGGGGTGTGGGGGGGGCTGGTG
>SL_4KL_010_BRINEDRAFT_10001167_pt1 | contig 14433 bp, 10 predicted proteins | sample SodLak_010_BRINE_2_FD_10664 | JGI IMG/M metagenome (IMG submission 10664)
TTCATACCGAGGCTTTCGGACGTCGGCTCCATCGGCTCCATCGGATGCATCCGATGCATTCGATGCATTCGATGCATTCGATGCGTCGTCGTCGTGACTCGGCGTCTCGGAGGAGACGGAGTCCTGGTCCCGGAAGTAAGAATAGCCGGTAAGGCTGCACAGCTTGTCCAGGGCGCCCACCAGGGGCCGGAGGTCCGATTTGGACCGCGCGTCAGACATCTGCGTGATCTCTCCGGAAGCGTACACAGACCCCTGCACGTGCAGCTTGTGCGAGGGGTGGCGCAGGCCGATGCCCACGTTGCCGTCTCCGGTGTACGAAACGTGGCCGTCTGGTGCGACGGTTGACCAGGGAAACGTGCGCAACACGCCGTCCTGGTAGAACCTGCCCGACACCGACAGGTCGCCTCCCTCGACGTGCAGGGCGTGGCGGGGGTCGCTCGTGCCGATGCCCACCATGGTGCCGGCGCTTCCCAAGAACACTTTCTGCCCTCCTCCGGACGTGTGCCACACCTTGGGCAGCAGCGTCTCGAAGGGATTGCCGTCCTTTAACAGGGAGCCCGTGAAGTTGACGTCGCCGACCACGTGGAGGGGATACTCCGGGGTTCCGGTGCCTATGCCGCATCTTCCGGGCTCGTCGCCCGACAGCGTCAGATCGCCGCCGTTCTCTATGCGCAGGCTTCCTTGCATCGTATCTCCCGCGCGTTTTAGGCGCGTCGAAACCAGATCACGTACCGTTTTTACGGCTTTCGCGCTGCTCGCTACGTCCGAGCGGTCGTCGGACGTGGAATCGGTGAGCATGACGGTTCCTCTCCTAGACGCGGATGCGGTGGGAACGCCGGTCACGTCCGAAAAGGGCAGGCTCCCCGAGAACGCGTCGGCCTTGACCACGCCGCCCACCACGTGTAGCTTGTGTTTCGGCTCCGACGTCCCGATGCCAACGTTCGCGGACGAAGAGTCGAGGAGGTCCTTTTTGAGGACGACGGAGGAGGGAGATGAGGAGGAGTCGCCGTTGACTATTTCCCAGGGCGACCTGTCCTTGACGCTCCCTCCATCGAACACGATGTCGCCCCCGATTTCGAGACCGCCTTTTACCGCGAGATTTCCGGTCGTAGAGATGGTGGCCAGTACGTCGTCTTCGCCGTAAGAAGCGCCATCGTCTTCCTCGGCGGAGGATTTCAAAAACACGAATCCCGTCGTCGAGTCTTTAGCTACGGATAATCCTACGGCGTCTGCATAAAGCGCGCCGACGCCGGAGCGCCGGTCTTCGCTGAAGTAAAGCCTCGCTGACATGTTATGCATATTATTATAGGCTCTCGAAACAATTGTCCGCGTGTATTCGCGGGAAGCGAAAATGTATCGCGTTGTGTATAAAAGGGTCGGTCGGTTCGACGGCGGTCAGTGGCGGACACAGGACGCTTCGGGGATCGCATCGTCGAAGTATCTCCTTTCTGTCTCATGAACGGAAGTATCGCGGAACGTACGGATGGTGGCGCGCGAAGCGATCTGGAATCGTCTCCCATCGTGAAACGCATCCGTGAGCTTCTCGCGCCATACTCCTGTTTTTCGGCTCCTATGATCCCGCCTCCTTACGTACCGCGGATAAACGCCGCTCAATCGCACTCCCACTCGCACTCCCACTCGCACGTTCGTTCTCACGCGGATAACACCAGGCCGAAAGTACGCGGCAATCCGTGCGGAGATCTTTCTTCTCACGGTTTTAAGACCGTAAAGAGAGGAAGAGATCGCGGAAAAGACCGGAATCGAACGAGTTCCGTCGTCGCCGATGGGCACAGGGGAGGAGACCGCGGAACGTTCGCCTCGAAGGCGCCCAACAATAAGTCGCCTGTTTCTCGTCCGCGGCAACAGAACGGTTTTGGAAGAAACGGCGCCAGAGAACGCGAGTGGAACGCGCACAAGGCGGGCGGGCAACGCTCGGATCTGCCGCGCGAGAGATCGCAGCGCGAGCGTGGTGACGGAGGAGCGAAAGATAGGCAAGCCTCCGGCGTCACGAAGCTGCGAAGATCGGACGACGCCGCGTTCCTGGGAATACTGAACCGTCTGAACGCGTCCAACTACGTGCGTCTTTCTGCACAGGCTTTGATGGAAATTGAAAAGGCGGACGACGAGAACGCGTGGGTCAGGTTCCTGGATCTGGTGCTGGACAAGTGCTGCACGCAATCGTACTACGTGGACGTGTTCGTGCGAATGATCACGGACGTCGTAAAAGCGGCAGGTGAGAGGAATTCGGACTGTTCGGACAACGTGCGGAATCGCCTCGTGTCACGGATCCGAGAATTTTGCACTTCGTTCTTTGACGACACCTTGTTGGCCAAAGCAGAACGCCAAAAGACGGATGACCCGAATGACCCGGAAGATAACGTCGAGCTGCGGCGCGCTCAGGAGGACCCCGGCGCACCTGCCTGTTCGAGCGCTCATCCTTCCTTTTCTTCGGACGTCGATCGGGTCGGTGAACCGCATGAACCTCCGAGTAGCGTTGAATCGCGGCAACGTCAAGGAGACTACGACCGTGTTGACGGTAAATATGACAGGAATAGCGAGAGGGACGCGTACGACCGGTTTTGTCGCGACATCAAGGCGCGCGCGTTCGTGGTGGGCGCGAACAAGGCGGTGCTGCGCATCGGGATCCTCTTCGATTTTCCGCGTTTTATAGAATCCTATTCCGACGCGGTTTGTCGCGAACTCAAGGACGTCCACGAAGACGACGGCGTGCGGTTCGACATGCTCCTTGGCCTCCTGTTGGAGGCTTGTGACGCGATGACAAAGATCCGGCCCATGTCGCGCAGCGTTAGAGGTGGCGGCGCAGGACATGACGACAAGCGACGGGATGAATCGTCACCGCAAAAATATTGTCCGCGTCATTTGCGTCTGCACCGCTCTTACAGCGAGCCCGTCGCGCACTATCATGACTCTGCATGCGCGGAACGTTGTTACGAAACGGCCCTAAAAAGATACGAGAGAGCGGCGGATAACAACCCGGCCAGCGACATATGCGGAAATAGATGCCGGTTTCGTCTCTGGGACGTTCAAGAAGCGCTGAAAAAAATGGGCGGTGATCGTAAGTGAACACGCCTTGATGACCAGAGAAACGGGAGAGGAGCGTTTTCGCGACGAGGAGGACGGCGATGATAAGGACGCCGGAGCACAGGGACAGGGGTTTTACAACTGGATACAGCGGCCGCAGATGGTGAGCTACGTCACGCGGTACGTCAAGGACGAGGTGCCCCAGATCGTGCGCAAGAACGTCAAGAAGGCGGTCGACCACGTGTCGTCCCGGATATCGCCGCGAGTCCTCGGGTACACGCACAAGATGTCCAAGCACCTGGACGACATCGCGTACCACGTCGGCAGCGCGGGCGACTGTTATATCACGGATCCAGCAGATTTCGACAGCAAGGAGGACGAGCTCATGAGCATCTTCAGCACGGAGCGCGACATCAAGGCCATCAACAATATCCGCAAGAACGCGCCAACGGTGTACCAGGTCATGCAGGACTTTGCGCGGCGGTTTCCCGATATGCGCACCTCGGACCAGAACGACGTGCTCAAAAAGTTCTTTAAAGTCCTGGGCGTCGCCGAGGAGGGTAAGGAGGGCGATCACGGGCCGGACCACCCCGACTACGCGGAGCGCATGGAAAAAGCAAAGAAGAAGGAAAAAGAAGACGGTGACGACTGAGTTAATATCACGAAAATTTTGAGCCGACCATTCAAGGGAGGGCTTCGATCATAAACAAACAATTATCTGTGCGATGGTGTACGTTTTGCCGGAATTCCACATGCTGCCTGTTCACGTCCAGGAGGCGATGCTCCACAAAGAAAGGAGTTTGCGACAGCAGGAGCTGCAGCGAGAGCGGGAGCAGCGGGGACAGCAGCAGGATCTCGGCGCTGTTCGGAGCAGCGTACCAAAGTATCAAGGGACGCGCACCACGAGCATCGTTGTCCGCTCGCCGGAAAAGGATCGCTCCGAAGAGCAGACCCTCGGCGTCAAGCGCGCGATGCGCTACAAAGAGTTGGTGCGGAAGCGAGCAAGAGCTGCTGCTACCGTGAACGATTATCCTGTTGGTGACTTTCCCGGAAGCAAAAAGTCCCGCCACGTCCTCGAAGTCGCGGTGACGCAACTCGCCGAAGTACCCGCAATCGACATGATCAAGAGGAAACGCTCCCGGAAGCATTCGCACCCCCGCAAGAGCAGCTGCGAATGATGATCCGCCGAATGGCGGTCGATCGGATATATGATCATCCCCTGTCCCGGGGGTGGACGAACGGCAATCCGAGCGCTCTGTACACGTCTTTTTCATCCCGTACCGCGACCCTCGATTTCGAAGTCGAAGACGAAGAGGATGAGGAGGGCGACGCGATGTGGAACAGGCCGTACTCGTTCAGGAGCATCCTCCTCCTCTTGGCGACCTGGCGCACGTATTCGTTGTGCTCCGCGCTCCCGGTGGCGTACAGGAGGAAGGTCGGGATCTCCGCCCTATCCCGGACTTTGAACAGGTCGACGCGCACCACCACCCGATCGATCCCCTCGCTATTGCTGCCCCTCCTGTTCTTCTTTTTTTTCGGAGCGCGCGCATAGAGGAAGGAGTGTTTCTTTTCGCCGCGAATGATGGAGAAGAGGTACTCTCCGGGAGAAAAACCCAATGAGCGGTCGCCGGTCGCCGTCAAGTCGTCGGCCAGTCTTCGCATGTCGATCGTTTCTCCCTCTTTTTCGGTGATCAGCAATAGATCGATATCTCCTACCGTCGCTTTTTCTCGGCGATAGGATCCGAGGGGGAGAATAGTCAGGTCTCCGCTGATACATTGACCGCGTACTAATGCCCGGGACACCACCCGCGAAACCCTCTTGATGATGGCGGTGGCTTCGGCCCGGGGCACGCGCTGGTTCAGGGCGTCGAAGTGCGCAACGCCCTGGCGTACGACGGCAGGAACCGCTGCTATGTTTTTTCCAGACAGCGCGCGCAAGGCATCGGGAATTTGGTCGAGCCGGGTGTAGCCCCGACGCGCCATCGCGACCGCCGTCTTGTGCCCGACGCCCAGCACGCCCACGAACAGCTGGTACGCTTCGAGCTTGCGACGAGCGTCTTCGTGACGCCCCCCTAGCACGGATAATCCGTTACATCCTGTTTCGTCCGCTGCTTTTTCCTTTCTACACTTTTGGATGGTGCGCGATATCGACTCTCCTATGCCGTAAGTATCTTCGGGTCGGTCCAGGGACACTATGTAAGATCCGTCTCGCATGTTGACGGCATCGATCAGTTTTTCGGCGCGTCCGTAAGATTTGGCGCGCCAGTCGTCGCCCATGATCTCGTAAGCGAGGGCGTGGCTGCGGAGCGCGTGTTTCACGCGCGCGCGTTCCACAGCTTCGTTCGCGGTATCATGACGAAGCGTTGGCATGAAGGTTTGTATTATGTACCTAGTATACTATACGAGGAAGGAAAACGGAAGGACGGACCAGCGATCTAGCTCTCGGCATTTGTGGATGGACTGCGGAGGGCTGGATTATTTCCACCTTGAAACACGCTGTCTAGTCCGACACGAATACGAGTATTCAATCTTCGTTTGATTTTTTTCCGGGACTTACCTGTGCGTTCCCCGTGGCGTTCAACGGTGGATATGAATTATTTGAGTAAATGATCATTGGGTCCTCGACGACGGCCTTGTACTCTTCTGGAAAATGCTTTTGTAACAGTGTGTTGAATTCTTCATCCTTCTTCTTGGCGTAATAGAAATCTCGATATTGTTTCTCGGCGTCCTTGATTTGACGTATTCTACCTGATTCAATGTTTTCCAATCGTATTTCTTGCCTTCTAGCTTCGTCGTCACCTTCCTCGGCGAAGGCCAACTCACTGACCAACCCACCGACTCTATCCAAGTAAGTGCCTATCACGTTTTTAAACGTCTCGTCATACTCGTTTAATTTTCCCTTCAATGTATTAATCTCGTCTTTTAACTCTTCTCTCATACTATGGGCATCGGGTATACTAGCACTCGGGTCCCTGAAATCATCAGACTGGTTAATATCCTGGGTGACACCGACGAAATCTACACATTTCTCTAAGAAGTCAAGGACATTGATGTGAAAATCGTGAAAGTCGGAATCGGTTTTGATATATCGGTCTTGACCCTCCCCTCCCTTGAACTGTTTTGACGGCACGGACACTATGTCAATCTTCATCTTCTTGTCGATCACCGTGCTCCCTACGTCCTTCCTCTCAGATGTCCGTTTATAAGTCGCCTTGTACGTGAGCAAGTTTGCCGGCGTGCCTCGCGTCGTCTCTCGGATCTCGAGGTAGACGGCCTTGCTCTTGTCTTTGTTAGTAGCCTCCCTAAAGATTTGGCGTGCCGCCTTTTTTGCGGCGTTCATGGGCTCGCGCGAAATGTAGCGCCCTTTGCCGCCTTGCTCCTCAAAGCGCTCCTGCTTCTTGCCGACGTGCGAGAAGCGCGTGACTGTGAACGATCGCTGGCCCTCTTCCATGGATTGTTGCGCGAATAATTACTAAAGGACAACAAAATAATAATTCGGATTACGCTGGTTGACCCATATAAAAGTAAAATCGCGGTTTTCCACAGACTGGAGAGTAAAGAATAAATACGGAGAGCAATAATCCTTCGGTCGATGGAATACATATGTAGGGTTGGCCGATTCCGTATATTTCGACGACCAGGGTATAAAGCTAAACCGTTATCTTTATACGGAATTGGCCAACCCTATACATATGTTTGTCATATTGAGAAAAGAAAAAAGTGCTGTAACCAAATTCAGTTGCCAGACTATAACCATAATCAAAAGGGTCTTATCCTTATATGCTTTTTCTAGGGGACGGAGGCTGCTCGATGCTAATAGGGGTGTAACAAAATTTAGTTACCAGACTATAACACAGCGTAAAGCATCCGTCGTGTATGCCGCTCATCTTCCGATTCAGTTTGGTATATTGAAGGAACGAGACAAAAATCAGTGATTGTATGCATCGCATCTCGGGCCAACCTCACGTCGTTGTCTCTCCTTCGGTCCGCCAGACGACCAGACGATAGTGGTAATCGGTCAGTACCTGCTCTTGCACGGTTTCATGGATTTGCGCGACCTTCTTGTGCGCTTCGTCACTTGTGGATGAATCGTAAGAGAGGAGGAGGAAGAGGAGGAAGATGACGCGGCGTTCATCATATACTTCTTGTGGTAATCGTCCCGTTGCATTAATGTCTTAACGGTTGCGGGATCCAGGTATCGGGGATCGATCACGTAGACCATGATAGCCTGGGTCAGCTTTGCTTCGCGTAGCTAATCAATCGTTTGACTCGACTTGACTAGACTAGACTAGAGTAGCTATCCGATCCATCTCGCCTTTATGACATCGAAATTTTCGTGTATTGGCCCGCGCCTAGGGACGCGTTTTCTCTTTGGATGTCAATGTCCGCATACCTTCCGCGTTTTTCTGTATCGCGCGCTCTCGCGTGCGTTTCGCAAATCTAGGAAGCTTTTATAGAACTGGTTAAGCAATGGCGCGTGACATGAACGCTTCCTCCCCCCAAAACAAGAACAACAAACACGGCGGAGTCGACGGCCTGGGGCACGTCCACAAATGTCTTCTCATCTACGATACGATAAACGGAACCCATCACCACCTGGCCCTAGAGAGGCAGGAAAAGGACAGGGACCGGCTTCTTTCGCGGGCATCGAAAGAAAGAACTCGGAAATACAAGAATAACGAACATGCGGGAACAAAGAGATCATCCGTCGATGTCGGCGGCGTCGTTCCGGACGACGTGTGGGAGGACGTGGCGCACTACCTGATCGACTCGGGAGCGTACGACGCGTTCGTCCAACTTTGCCGCGAGAGTTCGGACGCGCGACGCGTCATGGCCGCGGAATACGAGGACGTCGCGCACCCCAGGCCCGATCGCGTCGAATACGATGATCTCAAGAGCGACGTGTTCCGAAAGCGCGGTAAAGACTTGATGGAAGCTTTCCGCGAGCGCTTGCGCGACAACGACGACGACGTGCACTACAATAAGAAGCGCCTCATATGGTTCTTTGACGACGGCTTCTGCGCAGCAGGACTGCGCATCAACGTCGAGCGCGTGATGGCCGATGAACTCAGACACCGCGGGCGCGTCATCACGATCACCTACGACGACTACGTGCGTAATCGCGCCGTGTTGAGGCCGGGTCTCGCGGGCGTCTTGGTGGTCGGTGTCCGCGATCTCGGCGACGCGGATCCAGGGTTCGCCAAGCTCGAAAAGTTCGTGATCAAGGACAAGCGTCAGAAAGGCAAGGACGAGGACGACGTCGACGCCAAGACGATCAAGGTGTTCCTGTCTCCGACGGATCAAGTGCCGTCAATATCGAACACGTTCCTGAAACAGCCGATGCGCGAGGTGTTTCACGTGCACGCGAACGGCGAGCACACGGCTTTGGGCTTCGTCGAGCACGAGAGCCTCGGTTCGGACGCGGACAGTCAGGAGCACGCACAGGCCCTGACGGATTACATGACCGAAGAGATGGGCGTCGAAGTGGAGTCTTTCGGTTCCGGCCTGGGATCTGTGGGTGGCATCATGGACGCGATCAAGGGCATGGGCTCGGCGATGCTGGCGGGCCACCCTATGGCGGGGCCGATAAGGTCGATGATGGGCATGAATTAGGGTATATGGCGAACTACGGGAAAAGGATATAAAGACATGAGCTTAGCTTTAAGTTTTGATGAAATGACAACCAACGTCGAGATATCCCCCTCGCCAAGGGGAGGAGGAATAGGGGAAGGACTAGACGTGCGCGTCGTCGATCTCGGCGACGGCACCGACGTGTACACGCTACTGCTGCGTGACGTGGATTTCGTGTGCGGCGTCGACGATACGGACCGACACGCGCATCAATCCGCGCACAAAGTTGCGAGCAGCTGGAGCGATCTGGAACCTGAGCTCGCATCGGCTCTGAAAACCATGTGTGATTCGACGCAGCTCTGCGTGCACGACTTCAACACGCACGACCCGGAGAAGGCGTACGCTATCGCCCTGCGCGCGACCGCCCGATCTCCGAACACGCGGCGCGCCTTCTCGAAGCTCTTGTACCGTAAGAAAAAGATCGTGAAAGCGCTGGACGATCTGATGTGCGACGCCGTCTCTCCCGTCTATGTGGTACACGACGAACAAGGAAAAGAAGGGAAAGATATGACGGATGGTGTTGAGACCTCTGCACCATCCATCGTCGACGAACTCCTTTTTCACGGCGCTTGCTCGACGCCGAATGTAACAGAAGTTGCGATGCGTACGGCGTGTGATTTCGGCGACGTATCGGCGATCCTGCGCCTGCTCGACCACTGGTGCGAGCTGTTCAGACGACGTCAGAACCGTTCCCTAACCGATTTGAATAAGAAGCACGTTTTAGCCGCGTCGATCGGACGGTACACATTAGAAAAGGGGTTGCGTTCTATGACTATCCAGCTCATCGATCGCGGCGGCATGCATTTCGACGCCACCATGCTGTGTGATTTCCTGGCTCTGTCGCGGAACAAGAAAGAGGACGACCGGCAGCTCGACGCGTTGCTGGCGACGCTGGCGCGCAGACGTCGAGAGGGACAAGGAGGAGAGTCCGGCGATCTGTTGTCGAACGCGCCCGAAAAGAGTATCGTCGAACGCTTTCTGCCCGGTTTGACGAAAGAATCGGTAGAGTGTTTCGAGAGGCACGGGTTCTCGCACTCGTTTCGGAGCTCGAAGTTCGTGTCCGCGATCCTGGTCGGTTACGAACGGATTTGGCGGTCACATATGAACTTTGGCGGAAAAAGTGAATCAGAAGACGAAATTTACGCTTCTGTGGTTCGTTCCCATCGAACGCACGATTTTGACGACGTAGTGTGCCGCATTCTGAAAACTTTGCCCCGAGATGAGCTGGATGACGTCCTTACTAGAGCGGTCACGAATCCCATTCTCCTGACCCGGATCGGCTTCAGGAAGACCGTGACTACACTGTTAGAGTGCGGCGCGAGAGCGATAGGCGCATCGCGCAAACCCGGTTTTTCCATCGGAAAAATAATGGCGAGTTCTGATGCGCGGCAGAAAGATGCGATCGGGCGGATAGAACGATTGGGACGTGAAGGTTCTGCGCCGTTGGTATCTCTGTTGGTGACCTGCGTTCCGGACGATGTCAAGCCACTCATCCTGCGCATGACGCTCTCCAAACACCGCGACGCTCCGGCACCTCTGTTGCGCGAAATCGCGGAGGCTTTCGACGATTTGTCGACGTGTGCGTGCAGTTGCACTCCTCGCGAAAAGCAGTTGTGTTCGAAACTTCTACACGAGGCTGCATCGACAGCATCTGCCTCTGTGCAAGGTCGGAAAGATGAGAACAGGAAAGACGCCGAAGAATACACAGGTAACGACGATTATCAGACGCCGCTTTTGAAGAATCGATATTGCGATGACGCGCGAAACGCCGGGACTCCCGCCCTATCCCTATCATCCCCTGCGTCCTGCGTCTGTCAGTGAAAAAGAAGACATCTTCGAGGACGAGTTCGAAGACGGAATAGGAGACGGGAACCATCTGTCGGCCGTTGCGACTTACGCAGCTGAACACGGCAAGATCGAAGCTTTGCGATACATGAGCGACGAGTTCGATATTTTGCCGCTAAATTTGCACGGCTAGACGAGACGCGCGTCCGTTTCGTGCGTTGCGTTCGCGAATGCAAGTTTTATAAGAGTCCGTAGTTGGTCGACAATAAGGTCATGAACCTGCCTCTGAATGATCAAGGAGCGGTATGCCACGTGTCCAACTTGGCAAGATGGCGCCGCCGCTATATGGTGTCTTTGCGCAGCGTGCTGCCTCCTATGCGTGTTGTGGTGTCGAGTCCGACGATCATGGACGCCGGCAGCGGAAGCGCGGATTTTCTGCGCTTGGTCGTCTCTTTTTTTCCCGTGTCTCCCCCGCGTTTTTGCAGGATGAGCTCCCCGTGGAAATCGGGCTCGGAGTACATGCGCAACGTGTAGCCCGGACGGATCTCGTAGCTGACGATGCCCGAGAAGAATCCGTCTCGCCCGTCCCTGATATCCACCGTGTTGTACCTGCCGATGCCGAAGCAGCTGTGAATGCCCCGGAAATCGTGCGCCTCCGTAAAAATCACGGGACATCCAGGAGTCGCGCGATGTTGCTTCGTGTCGGGCATCCGCATGGTTCCGGAGTCGCACTCATCGTCGTCGGATTCCTCGTCGTCTTTCCGCCCTTTGTTTGGGAGGCTATAGTGCATGACGGCGGTCCTGACCACGATGGGCACGACGATCGCTACGGCGAGGGCGATGCCGATTATTAAGCCGTACAATCCCGTTTCGGTCAGGGCCATATATCTATCTATATATATATCATGACGAAAAACAAGACAAAGACAATTGAGTCAAGATTATTATCTCTCTCTTGCGCGCGCGAATAGAACGGATAAAATATTATGTGCGCCCACCATAAAAAATGAATCCGTACAATGTGTTGATGGTGAAACCCGGTTCCTTCACGCTCGAAGAGCTCCGCGAAAATTACCGGAAGCTGGCATCGCAACTGCATCCTGGAAGATGCCGTCTTTCGAAAAAAGACGCGGACGACGTGCTAGCCATGCTGACGTCGTGCTATAAGTCGTTGATGAACGATTACAACGCACGTGCCGCAGAAACTCACAGAGCCGTTTCGCCAGACGCGAGAGGGACAGAATCCGCGTCTGTCCGCGTTCCAAACGTATCCGGCATGCTCGGCCGAGGCGGAGCGGGTCATTCTTCTTCCCCTACCTCCTCCTCCTCCTCCTCCCTTGCGTCTGCCAGCAGGAGCGTACATGCGGCTCGACGTCATGGGTCACCTTCCGTCGTAGGAACGAGCAGCATGGAATTAGCGGGAGCACGCGGAAGAGGCGCGGTTCCTGTATCGACCGTTCCCGAAAACGCCGCTCGTGACATGGCGCAAAAGTTCGACATGGCAAAGTTTAACAAGGTGTTCGAGGATCATCGCACGCCCTCCGTGTACGACAAGGGTTACCTGGATTGGCTCAACGGTGAGCAAGCCGATAAGGAAGACGGTGATTCCGCTCCCAAAGCGTGCGACGTGGAGCAAATCCACGATCCCGAGCCCGTATCGTTCGTGCGCTGTAAGAACATGACTTTTACGGAGCTAGGCGTCGACGACGTCGACAACTTCGGTCGCACCGACTACGGCCCCAGAAACGCCATCAAGTACTCCGATCTACGCGCCGCTTACAGCGCACGCAACAACATGATCAACGCCCGCCTGCTGGCAGAGTACAGGGAGCAGAACAAGACGCTGGACCAGCTGAAGATCGAGAGATCGCGGAAGGAAGCCCTCGAACTGACGCCGCAACAAGAAGCGGCTTTAGCCGAAAAACGCCGCATGGAGCTCATGCGCGAGAAGGCGCGCGAGATCACGCTGTCGCGCCAGGACCAAACGTCCGCGCAGCAGTTCAACGTCGCGCACGCGCGCATGTTCACGCCCAGGTGAGAGAAGAGGGCAATATGTAGCCTAGCCTAGACCCAAGTCAAGGCCAGTCGGACGTACGCCAAGGCGCAGCCCAGGAGCACGTTGTCGGCGTTGCCGTCCCTGTCGCCCGAAGAGGCGCGCGTCACGTCCCGAGCAGCGACCTCTACGACACATAGCCTGCGCGTTACGACCTCCAACGAGCACGGAGATCTCAGGTGCATCACCTTCTTTTTTTTGCTCATGTTGCTGTTTTCTTCAACCGTGCAATATACGGGTAATTCGGCCAAACATTCTAAAAGAGCTTCGAAGAATGGCGCGAACCCATTGTCGGTCATCATGCGAGGTACTTTGATACCGTCGATTTCGTTTAAACGCTCCATCTTTCCAATACGGGTCAAAAGCCTTTTGACGGAATCTTTGAAACCAGGTCCTTCCTTCCTCCGCAGCTCGGACGCGCCGAGTCCTCCTATCAGTTGGTGTGTGACGGGCGACACGTTGATGCAAACGAACCTGCTCAGCAGAGCTCGCTCCAGAGACGCGGGAGACGAGCAGGTAAAGACGATCCAGCTTGTCCCGTGAGCACGCTCGACGATTTTTTTGAGAGCCGCTTGAGACACGTTGTCCAAGAGATCGACGTGCATGACGGCTACGATCTTTCGGTCATGCGCGACGTCACGCACCCGCGTCATCTCGTCGAGGAAGGCAGGAACGCCATCGGCGGCCCGCGCGTTCTGCGACACGTCCACCAGGATTCCCCTGCGCGATCCCGCGTAAGATACATCCGCTCGCTTTTTCGTCTCCGACACCACCACCCGATGAATCGCGGGAAAAAACCTGTCCCCTCCGAACGCGACGTGCATGGCGTGAAGATGCGCTTCCGGAAACCTCCCATGAAGAAGAACGTGGTCGCCTGTCATGATGTCTTCGGGCCTGTTCCGGAGCGCGTCGAAGAACATCTGGGTGGTGGAGCGAAAGGTGTAGCAAGCGGGAAGTAATGCGGAGATATCATCTCGAATTTGATCGCGGGGCATCGCTTCATCATCTTCGACGACGACCCTCATGTGCAATCTGAGCACAACACAGCACGCAAGAACAGAGCAGAGCAGAGCAGATGAGGTGAGGTGAGAGAGGAGCGAGGCACCCCGCTACGACAGACGCACGTACGAACGCTCAACGGACAAGAGGACGGACTATTATTCACATAAATAACAGATTTGCGGTCCCATAACAGTAAGTAAGAAGTCATTATTCCGTTTTAAGCTTCGTGCGGCTGTATAGAAGGCTTATTAGAGCGCCGTCGGTCATACAGGAAGGACGGCATGGGTTCTCGGAGGAAACGCGACTCGGAGGAGAAGCTGATCACGTCTTTTGTACGTGACGCTTTCACGAGGGTCTGGCCGTTATTCTCGCAATATTATAGAAAGTACGCAAGCAAAATATCGTCGTCGGTGGTTTTTCTGGCGTCTTCCGCGTATCCTAAAGAGTCGTCGTTATCGAACAACGGCTTATATCTTACGGATGACGTAGGATGGCGCCACCACCACCAGGTCCACGACGTCGCCAAGTCCGTCAAGACTTTGAAAACGATCTCCTATGATGAAACGGATCCATTATCCCTGCGAGGAGTGTTCGATTGCAAGATGTTGCGCGTGCTGTCGCCGGACGTGTTTTGGATGGCCGTCAAAATACCTTGCGGCCCGTCAATACTCGACTTCAGCGAGGACCGATCCGGTCGCAGATCGTCGTCCAGCTCGTGGTCCACGCTATCATCTACGGAAGGTTGTCATTCCGTCAAGCGTATTCTGTGCCGCCTTCATGGGGTAGATATACCTCAAGGATCAAGAGCTCAGGCGATGTTCTCGGTGATGTTGCATACGACGTCTCCCGCGGTACATACGCTGCTTGAAGCCGTTCTCGCTTTCGAGGACGAGGGAGTGCACGATAAGGAACCAAATTCG
>SL_4KL_010_BRINEDRAFT_10001168_pt1 | contig 14418 bp, 10 predicted proteins | sample SodLak_010_BRINE_2_FD_10664 | JGI IMG/M metagenome (IMG submission 10664)
TATCAACAAGTGCGCACTGCTCGCGGAGGAGCGCGAGCCACGGACGTTCTACGGCTTCTGGACGTACGATCCCGACACGGTCGACTGGATAATCGAACACCTCGAACGGACGTACGGACTGGTCGAATCGCACTGAGCGGCGCTCGAAACACCGGTCTCTCGACATCCGGTTTACGTTCGATAGCTCGCGTACCCACCGGTATGGAAAACGCTCATCCTCCCCACCATTTAAAAGTGTTAGTAGGATTCTACCACAAACTCTTTTACAACGTTCGACGAACGTTCCATAATGCTCAGTTCGGTCGTCGACGCACGGTTAGGACGTATTTCAACGGACGGTTCGGGCGGAACCCGAACAGAGCGTGCCCGATGAGGTGGCGGACGCTCGTTCTCGGCGTGGTGGTGTTATCGCTCGTCGTTACACCGCTCGGAGCCGTCTCACCGCTCGGAACGGCGACTGCCCAACAGGCACAAAGTGGGGAGATTTCGATACAGGGTGAGCCGGAAATACAGGTGTTCACCCCCGACAACATCGTTACACCGGGAGAAGAAACCGTACTGGAAGTACAGATCGCGAACGACGGGGAAGTACGAACCGGGCCGGTACAGAACCGCGAAATCGTCACGACCGCCCGGAACGTTCGAGTTCGGCTCTCCGACAACGACACGCCGATACGGGTCAAAACCGGTCAGCAATCTATCGGTTCCGTCACCGACAGCGCCCCCGGCACGGCGAGTTTCCAGATCAGTGTTCCCGACGACATCGAACCGGGGACGTACGACCTAGAAGCACGCGTTCGTTACTCGTTTACGGGGTCGTTTTCACAGCGATCGGACGTGATTTCCGAGCGGAGCCGAACCGTCACCAGAACCGTTCGTGTCCACGTTGACGAAAGCGCCCGGTTCGCAGTGACCGACGTCTCGACGGACGCACAGGTCGGTGACGAGGGAACCGTGGCGGTCACGTACGAGAACGTCGGCGACGAGGTGGCCGAGAACGCGCGAGTGGCTGTCGAGTCGACGAGTCCGCGGATGACGTTCGGACAAAGTACGGCTGACGAGGCGTTCGTCGGTACGTGGGAGCCGGGCGAGGAGCGAACCGTCGAGTACGACGTCGCGTTCGCCCCCGATGCGTCCGTTAGGAGTTACACGCTCGAATCGGCCATCCAGTTCAGAAACCAAGACGGCGTCCAGTCTGCGGACACCGGGGTGTTCGGCAGCGTAACGCCGATTGCCGAACAGTCGTTCAGTTTCGACGACGTCGAGTCGACGCTTCGAGTCGGCGAGGAGGGCGAGATACGAGGAACGGTCGTCAACGACGGGCCACAGCCCGTCGACAGTGTCGTCATCCGGTTCGCCGGTGAGAGCCAAAACGTCTTTGCACTCGAGTCGGAGTTCGCCGTCGGGTCGCTCGATGCCGGCGAATCCGAATCGTTCCGGATTCCGCTCGAAATCGGAAGCGAGGCGGAGCCGACCCAGAAGCTGTTCGATGCGGCGATACAGTACAGAAACGCGGCCGGCGAGCGACGTGTCGACGAGGACAACGACCTGGTCGGAGTTATCGACGAGCGCCGCCCCGAGTTCCTCGTTTCGACGGTGACGCGCGAGATTACCGCCGGTTCGAGTCAGACCATCGAATTCGATGTGACGAACAATCGCGACGGAGCCGTCTCCGACGTCGAAGCCAAGCTGTTCGCTGACTCGCCGCTCGACAGCAGCGACGACGAGGCGTACATCGAATCGCTTGGCCCCGGTGAGACGGAGACGATCCGGTTCGAGCTCTCCGCACAGAGCGGCGCGACGGCGAAGACGTATCCGATTTCGATGGACTTTCGCTACGACGATGAGCGGGGGAAAAGCAAAGTCTCCGACACCGTCCGCGCGCCCATCGACGTCATCGAAAGCGATGACGACGGTCTTCCGCTGCCCCTGATAGGTGGCGCAGCGCTCGTCATCGCTGCGCTCATCGGCGTGTTCTGGTGGCGGAGGCAGTAGATGGCCGGGCCGGGTCTGGATAGCGACCGAGCAGTCGATGCGGCCAACGAGGTACTCCTCGGTCGGCCCGGCGTCGTCATCGCCGTCTTTTTGCTGTTGACCGTTGGCTTCGTCGGCGGCTTCGGGCTGATAGAGACCGAGCAGGACGCCACCGACTCGTTCGTCGAGGACATTCCCGAACAGCAGGCGTTCGAAGCAATCCAAGACGAGTTCGGAGACCCGTTCGAAGCCGGAAGCGGCAGCTCACAGGTGCTTCACAGCAGCGACAACGTCCTCTCACAGCCCGAGCTCGTTCGGATACTCACGCTGTTCGAACGCGCCGAAGACAGACCCGAACTCCGCGTCGCCTCGACGGCCGGTCCGGCGACAGTCATCGCTCAGTCTATCGACCCTTCGGCGGGGACGGCCGAACAGCAACGGCGCGCCGTCGAGCGTGCGACCACTGCAGAGATACGCATCGCCGTCCGCGAGAACGCCGATAATCCAGTGCTTGAAGCGACACTTTCGGACGATTTCAATCCGCAATCCGCCTCCGCATCCGGATCGGTCTCGGTCATTTCCCACGAATTCCCGCGGGGCGGTGGTGGGAGCGAAGACATGGAGCCGATTCAACAGGAGCTGGGGACGCTGGCGGACGCGGGCGGTGGCGACGTTCGGATTTTCGGCGAAGGAGTCATTTTCGCCGAGTTCGGCAACATCATCGGCGACTCGCTCGCCATCGTCATCCCCGCCGTCTTACTTCTGGTGTTCACCTTTCTCATCATCGCCTACCGCGACCCGTTCGACCTCGTGCTCGGGGTCGTCTCGCTGTTTATGACCATCATCTGGACGTTCGGCTTCATCGGCTACACCGGCATCCCGTTCGACCAACAGCTGATCGCGGTTCCCGTGTTACTCATCGCCGTCGGCATCGATTTCGGCATCCACATCGTCAATCGGTATCGAGAAGAGCGAGGCGACGGGCTCGACATGGTGAGCGCGATGGCGACGGCCAACCGCCAACTCGTCGTCGCGTTCGTAATCGTTACAGTGACGACCGTCATCGGCTTCGGGGCGAACGTTACGAGCGACCTCGAACCGACGCGGAACTTCGGTATCGTTTCTAGCGTCGGTATCGTGTTTACGCTGTTTATTTTCGGCGGATTTCTGCCCGCGGCGAAGATCTACGTCGACCGACGGCGAGAACGGTTCGGGATTCCGTCGTTCGGGACGAAACCGATTGCGACCGAAACGTCCGCACTGGGGCGTCTGCTTCCGGCCTCTGCGCGGCTCTCTCGTCGGACACCGGTGCTTTTCGTCCTCCTGTTTCTCGTCATCACCGCCGGCGCTGTCGGCTACGGCCAGGATGTCGACCGGACGTTCGACACCGATGACTTCCTGCCTCCCGAGGAGATCCCGGCGTACATCCAGAACCTTCCGGAGCCGTTCGCCCCCGGCGAGTACACCGTCACACGGAACATCAACTTCCTACAGGACAACTTCGCGGCGAGCCAGGAGGATTCGATAACGATGTACGTCGTCGGTTCGTTCGAGGAAGATCACGCGCTCGAATCGATTCACCGAACGCACGAGAACCCGCCGGACACGTTCGTCACCGCCGACCGGAGAGCTGACACCGAAAGCATCATTACCGTCATCCAACAGCACGCTCAAGCCGACCCGGAGTTCGGCGAGCTCGTCGCACGCAACGACCGAAACGGCAACGGCGTCCCCGATCGGAACCTCGACCGTATTTACGACGAACTGTTCGCTTCGCCGGCAGGCGACCGGGCCGCACAGTATCTCACTGACGACCGCCGGGCAGCGAAAATCGAGTACAGCGTCGACGCCGACGCGACGCAGGCGGAACTTACCGCCGACGCCAGAGGGTACACCGAGGAGTTCCGGTACGGGGCGACGGCGACTGGAGGTATCGTCGTTTTCGAGGCTGTCTCCGAGACGATCTTCGAGTCGGCGCTGTTCAGTCTCGGCCTGGCNATCGGGCTGACAGCCGTGTTCCTCGTTGTGGTGTACTGGGCGCTGGAACGACGGCCGCTTCTCGGGCTCGTGAACCTGTTTCCGATTATCGTGACCGTTGCGACGCTCGTCGCGACGATGCGGCTTATCGGTCTGCCGCTGAACGCGCTCACGGCGACCATCCTGTCGATAACCATCGGCGTCGGTATCGCCTACTCCGTGCACATCACCCACCGATTCATCGACGAGTACCGTGTGCGGCTCGACGCGTACGACTCTCTCGTCGTGACGCTTCGGGGAACCGGCGGTGCACTCACCGGAAGCATGCTAACGACGGCGATCGGAACCGGTGCTCTCGTCCTCGCCATTACGCCAGTGCTCGGCGACTTCGGACTCCTTATGGCTATCAGCGTGCTTTACTCGTATCTAACGGCGATACTCGTCTTACCGCCGGCGATCTACCTGTGGGCACGACTGGACACCCGCCGTCGAACGCAGCCAAACGGAATACAGCGATGATGGAACTCGATAGACCACGGACGATCGACGCGCTCGGACGGCTCGGCCTCTCGACGTACGAGTCGAAAGTGTTCGTCGCGCTACAGGCGCTCGGCAGCGCGAGCGCGAGAGAAATAAGCGAGACCATCGACGTCCCTCGTTCACAGGTGTACGGCGCGGCCGATGAGTTGGAGCGGAAGGGGCTGGTCGAAAGCCACCAGGGAACGCCGAAGCGGTACCGTTCCGTCGATCTCGACACCGCTGGCGAGTGGTTTCGCGACCGATTCGCCGAGACGCACGCGCAGGCGTTCAGCGACCTCGAACGGATTCGAAACGAGACGGAGAACACCGGCGAGACGCGGGAGAACGTCTGGATAGTCCGGGGGAGCGAGGCGATTTCAACCCGTGTGGAATCGCTGGTCGACCGCGCGACGACGCGGGTGTTGTTCGCGACCGAGCATCCGTCTATGTTGACGGAGGCGATCGAAACGCGGCTTCGCGAGAAAGCCGCCGATGGGGTGTCAGTGTTCATCGCGACGCGGAACGAGTCGATCGCCGACCGATTCCGTGACGATCGAATAACGTCGATCAGATATCCTGAGGAGTGGCCATCGCGGCCCAACGACGCCCGGGGGGTGTTCGTCGACACCGATGCCATCCTGTTGAGCGTCATCGAGCCGGAACCGGAGTCAGCAGAATCTGTCGAATCGGCTGTCTGGGCAGCCGACTCGAAGCTCGCTGAGCTGTTCATCCTGCTCGTGAGTAGTCAGTTCGAACTCGGCGACCGGGCATGAACCCACAAGTGGATCCGTTCACTGGCGGTCGACCCACGACGGCTTGGCCACGCTCGTCTCACCGAACCCCTCGACGGTGATACGAACCTCGGCAGTCGCGGCTTCGCCGTTCATTCGACCCTCTGCACGTATCCCGAACGTGTGGATGACGCCTCGGTCGTCGATGACCGCGGTAACGGTGCTACTCTCGGCTTCGAATCCCCGCGGGAGAAACGGCACATCGTCGTTCGCTGTCGCTGTGACTCGGTAGCCGTCCGAGATTCGAACCGGCGATGCGTCGGCCTCCGAAAGCACCGAAGCCATCGGCCATCCGGGAAGGAGCGCGCTGTTTCGGGCGGAAGTGGGTGTGGCCATAACCGGTCGAATCGAGGAGTCGTTTTCGTCGGTTCGCTGCAGTACCACGGAATCGTTCGACCAGACGGTTCGGAGCGTGTACGAGTCAGCGCTGTCCGTCCGCTGGACGACCTGGGTGCGGTCAGCGTCGACTGCGGCGGTCGTCGAACTGCTTTCGAGGGTCGTTCCGTTCGCTGCTTCGACGTGTCTGTCCAACGTCGTCGAGTGCGACTCTCCGCGGAGGGTTCGATCGTGCGCCATGGAGAGCCGAGTCACGTCGACTCCCGTGCTGTCGATGCCGATCTCACCGATGTCCGGTGGTTCATCGGTCGGCACGGGGGCGGGCGTGAGTAGGTCGTCCGATGCTGACTGCGGTGACGACTCGGTTGTCAACCCTGCACAGCCAGCTAGCAGAACCAGGACACAACAACACAGAACGGGATGCACCCAGGTCACACACTGCGTATGGCCCGAACGGTAGTAGCTGTTCGGGGTACGGTTCACCAACTGGTATACGAAAGAGTGCGTACGGCCGCTTAGTACGGAGCCTGTCCGTAAATCAGGTTTCGCTGAATCTCGTTCGCCCCTTCATAAATGACCGGAATACGAACGTCCCGATAGATGCGAGAGATACGGTTTTCGAGGAGCACGGAGCGGCCGCCGTGCAGTTGCATTCCGCGCTCTGCGCAGTCGTTTGCGGTTTCGGTCGATTTCACCTTCGCCATCGCCGCCCAGAAGCCTGCGTTTTCCTTCGAATCGACGGCGTCGGCCGCGCGCCAGTTGAGCGCTCTCGCCGCGTGAAACTCCGTCATCATGTCCGCGAGGATGTGTTGGACTTTCTGGAACTCGGCGATGTCCCGGTCGAACGCCTTCCGGCCGTGGACGAACTCGTACGTCTCCTCGATGGCCGCGGCCGCCAGGCCGAGTCCGTGTCCACCGACGACCACGCGACCGTAGTTGAAGAACTCAGCGAGCATGTAGAAGCCGGCCCCCTCGGTACCGATACGGTTTTCGGCCGGGATACGCGCACCATCCAGGTGAATGTGCGCCTGTTTGGAGGCTCGAAACCCCATCTTCTCGGGAATGTGTTCGGCGTCGTATCCCTCGGTGTCGGTCGGGACGATGAAAAGCGAGTAGTTCCCGTATCGGTTGTTCGAGTCGTCGCCGGTTTTCGCGTACAGCGTCACCCAATCACCCTCGACGCCGTTGCCGATCCAGAACTTCTCGCCGTCGAGGACGTACTCGTCACCGTCCTTTTTCGCCGTCGTCTCCATCCCGGCGAGGTCAGATCCCGTGTCGGGTTCGGAGACGGCCAGCCCCGTCAGCTGGTCGTTCTCGGCGACCGGCCGAAGAAACGTCTCTTTCTGTTCGTCTGAACCGTACTCCTCGAGGATTTTCGCGCCGAAACTCGCCAGTTGCAGCGTCAACGCGATGCCGGCGTCCGCACGGTAGAGCTCCTCGGTCATTGCGAGCAGTTCGTGCAGGTCGAACCCACGACCGCCGTACTCCTCGCTGACGTCCTGGGCGACGAGCCCGGCTTCCATACCTGCTTCGAGCACGTCCCAGGGGTACTCGCCCGATTCGTCGTACGCCGCCGCGTTCGGCGCGATATGGTCGGACGCGAACGCTCGGGCTTCCTGTTTCACGTCGCGAGCACGCTCAGGAACGATGGAGTCGTCTAAAAGATCCATCACCCAGACGATAGGGCTCTCAACGTGAAAAAGCTCGCTGTGTCGGCAGTCTCGGTCGTTGGATGACGGCGAAACCCGACCCACCCAGCACGTCGTTTCGAAGCTATCAGAACCCCAATTCGAGTGGAGGATGGATGAGAGCGCGGTAGCGAGGTGTTATCGTCGACTGTGAGGTAGGTAGACGTTACCGTCGACCATGAAATCGTTTGACAGGAGCTTACGAACGACCGGTCTGTGAAACGATATGCGGAGTTTATTGCTTTATCTCACCTACTGACCTCGCTCCGCCCAGCGGAGAGTGAACGAGAAGATGTCACGTGAAACATGCCAACTCGGTCGGCGTAACGTACTGAAAAAGGGAGGCGTGATGATGGCGGCGCTCGGCGTCGGTGCCACCACGATCGGTGGCACTGCGGTAGCGGAGGTGGCGGAGGTCGTGACGATGAACGTGGATGTTCCGCCCGTAATCTCCTCGAGCCACCGTGGCCAAATCGTGACGGCGATTTACCCAGGTGGAGATATGAATCCTGAAGACCTGGTATCCCCCGGCGATGAGCACGAGTACGAGCTCGCAGGGTTCAAGCTCGGGCCGGATGATGACGAGATCGAGTTCGATGCCGGCGACGTGGCCGATCACGCCGATTCCGTCAGGCACCGGCTACTTCCCACGGGCAATATGGGCGTGTTCTTCGATAGCTCGACTGCGGATTCTTGGTTCACACCGGGCGATGACCAGGCAAAGCTTTCAGCGATCGGAAACGATGGAAACGGTGATCAGGTCATGATCGCGTGGGGCTCTGACTCCGTCACGGTGAGATAGAGAAACTGTAGAGAGGCCGCCTCAGATGCTTTCGGGCGGTTTTCTGGAAACGCACGAAACCGAAGTCACAACATATGGAACGTATCGATGTCGCAATCGTCGGCGGTGGCCCAGCGGGGTCATCGGCCGGCGCGGCTGCCGCGGCGGTGGGTGCCGACACCGTCATTATAGAGAAGGGTGTCCCGCGGGCAGATCGGAAGTGTATTGGGCCGGATTCGACCGATGCTGCTGGCTTTCTCGACTACTGGGTCGATATCGCCGAAATCGATTACCGAGAGCTCCCTGACGACGTAATTCTTCAGCCCATCACGAGCGCGACGTTCCTCGGCCCGACCGAGCGGGTCGTCGTCCGAGACACCGGTATCGACGCGTCATATCCGCACTTCGGGTTCACGTTTCATCGGGCCCGGTTCGACGACTGGTTGCGTCGGCGCGCCGAGAACGCTGGTGCGGATTATCGGGTCGGAACGGGTGTCAAAGACGTTGATTCGACGGTGACATCCGAAGGTCACCACCACGTTCTTACGCTGCGTGACGGTACTCAGTTGGGCGCTGACTACGTGGTGCTGGCCGACGGTCCACAGCGAACGGTGACGGTTCCGACGCTGAATCAGTTCGTCCCGGCGGGTCGTAGCGTCGGCGACTTGCTGGGGGCGTCGACCGCTAACCACATCGCCTACCAGGAGTATCACCAGTTTCCCGAGGCGGTGTTCGAGCGGGATACGCTCAAGTTCTGGTGGGGATGGATGCCCGGCGAGACCGCGTACCCCTGGATATTTCCGAACGACGGATCGGTTGCCCGAGTCGGGTTGACCATGCCGGTCGCGGTCGATATCGACGCAGTTGAGAACCCAAGCGCGTACCGACTACTGCGACCGGACGACGAGCACGTTCCGCGAGGGGGCGTCTACATCCGGCGACTGCTCGAGGAGCTGTACGGAGACGAGTATGACATCGAGGCCGAGTTTCCGCTGGTCGAAGACCGTGGCAAGAGCGGGGGTATCGAAGCGTATCCGATATCTTCGACCAGACCTATCGATTCGCCCACAGCGGCCGGAATCGCGGTCGCTGGCGGTGCGATGGGGGCCACATCTCCGTTCCACGAGGGCGGCGGCCACGTCGCGATTCGGTCGGGAACCCTGGCGGGACGACTGGCCGCCGAGCGTCGTCTCGAGACGTACAACGACGCCTGGAAAGCAGCGATCGGAACCGAAATCAGTATGAACGTGGCGGCGGCGAAACTCGTCGCAGGATACACGCCACGGGACTGGAACCGCGCGCTGGCGGCTGGCCGACGGATCGGAGTCGCGCGGAACTCGGTTAAACTCTGGCGACTCCCGAGCGCGACGGGGCTCGTAGCGTCCGGAATCGCCGCCCGCTACGGGTTGTATCGATGGCGCTTTCGAGGCGGGCGGTACGTCCAGTTGCGCGAGGATGAGTACGTCTACAGATGACTGAAATACTGTACCACCTTTCGGTTTTGGGGGCGGTTCTCGTCGCCGGGATCTGCCTCGTACACGCGTGGGGTAACAGAGAGCGACTCGCGTTTTTGGGAACCTCGATGCTGTACGGGTTCTTGCTCGAAAAAGCCGTCATCGTCGTTTTCGGGATGCATTCGTATCCGACAGAGCAGTTCCTGTTCAACCTCTGGACCGTCCCGATTTCGATACCGCTTGTATGGGGCGTCATCATGTACTCGTCCCTGATGGCCGGAATGCACATCGGGCTACAACGTCGTCATCTACCGGTTTTCACCGGGGTGTTCGTCCTGCACATAGACCTGGCGATCGATGCGATCGCGATTCGCGTCCCGCTCTGGACGTGGCACATCCCCGGCGTGTGGTTCGACGTACCGATCGTCAACTTCGTTGGCTGGTACAGCGTCGCTCTACTCTTCACCGGATGTTTTCTCTACATCGGCGAGAAGACCGATAGATTCGTTCTCGCGGGCGTAGTCTCTCTCGTACCCTCAGTCGGTCTGCTCCTCGTAATCGTAGCTATCTGGCTCAGGTTCGTGTCCTCCTCAGCAGCCATGGAGATCGCCCTGTTCGGTGCGATAATCGGTGCCTCGCTCGTATACTTGTTACGAGCAGAGATTCAACCGAACCTACACCTCGACAGATTTCCGGCCGAGACGTTCGTCTCGGTCGTCCTGATTCATCTATTCTATCTCCAGACGAGTCTGTACTATGGCTACTACCGTGACCAGGCCGTACAGACGTATGTAATCATATGTATGATTTTGGTGGGGGTCAGCGTTCACTGCATCCCGTATATTTCGGAGAAGACGCCGGAGCTGACCGGGGCGAGTTCGGAACCGCTCCCTCCGGAGCGGGACGCGGGTGAACGTGGGGGTGGACGGTAGCAGTCGTTGGCAATCCGATTTTCGTTATTCGGGTTGGAACGCACAAACTGGCGTTCCACTGTTCGATTCACTCGGGTTCGCTTATAAGCACTAGTCGTATTGCCAACTACTGGTAGGAACGTCTTCCCCGACTCCCGCCCCGAACGAGTGCGCGGACGGCTGCTTTGACACCTCGTTCGGCCTCTCCAGGATGGGGAGCGCCCACCCTGTACGCGAGGTCGTCTTGGCGTTTGAACGGGTCGAAAACCCTGGGTTCATCGATCTCCCACACGACGGGTGGGGTGGCGATTCGGCCGTATCGACGTAAGATGGCACGCACTGCGCGACGAGCCGCCTCGTTCGCACTCTCCATCGAGGCGATATCCGTCTCGGTTCTGACGTAATCTGCCGCGAGCACCAGATTCGGCGCGGCCGTACTCGCTCGTGGTCGATGCCGAAGCGACCCGACGGTGTTAATCAACAACGGAGACGCGTTCGTCAGTCCGTCGGTCTCGCCGTCACGGACGATGGCCGGATCGAGCACCCAATCGTACAGCGTCTCCTCCGAGAGACGCTCTTCGTCGCGGTTCAGATGCTCCGTCAATTGCGTCCAGACCTCCGTTTTGATCTCTTCTCGGGTGCATTCGTGCGCTGGTTTCCCGTACACGACGCCTGGCATCTCCCAGTCGGAGATGTTCACGGAGAGGACGCCCTGAACTGAGCCGTCGTTACACGCTTCGATATCGAACGAACCTGTCTCCCAGAACTGCCGCTGGGAAATCGATGTCAGGGCCCACGGAGAATCGACGTACACCTGATGGCCATACGCCAGTGGCACGTCCTCCGTGAGGTAAAACTGGATACCGTTCATCCAAGCTGTGTCGAGGCGTTTCACGCCGGCGAGCGAGGGAGCTGCCCGCTCCAGCGACGGCGTCACGAGATTCGCCATCACCTCGACGGGGACTGCAGCCACGTAGTAGTCGGCCATCACCGTCGTCGAGCCGCCCGGTTCGTCGATTCGGACACCCGTGATTTCCACACCGTCGGATTCGATCGCGACCACACGGGCGTTCGTCCGAAAGTGCACGCCCAGCGAGCGAAGGTGTGTCACCCACGGGTCGATCCAGGCCGTGCTCGTCGGGCCGTTCAACACCGCTTCCGTGGGTCGCTCCGGATCGATTTGATCGAGCGCGAGCTGGACGTGTATCCGACAGATAGCTCGCGCGCTGGCGACCCGCGGATGCATCGCGACCAGCGCCTGCGTAATCTCAGCGAGGTGCTGTTGGTACGCACGTGACCGGGTATCGGCGTCGAGAAACTCCCACAGCGTGACGTTCTCCAGTTCACGTTCTCGACGCAGCCGTCCACTCGTGAGAAACACGAGCAAGCGTCGCTGAAAATAGTTTATTTCGGAAAGGCTGAGTTCATCGCTCGCGGGCTTAATCGCCGCGATCCACTCCTCAACGGTTCTCGGTGTCTGTGTCTGTTTTACCGTTTCGGCTCCCGACACGGAGGTAACGAGCGTCTCTCGCGTCGTCACTAAATTGTCCTTGACGGTGCCTCCGTCGGAGTCGGGAATCCGAGAAAGCGTGTCGCGGAGATTCCGATAAAAACCGGGGATGTATCGGAATCCGTGCTCGGCGGGTAGCGAGAAACCGTCCGCTTTCGACTCGTACTGGAAGCTGCTCGCCTTTCCACCAAAACGATCGCTCGCCTCGTAAACGGTCACGTCGAAATCCCGGTCGGCGAGTTCGTGGGCCGCAGTGAGGCCCCCAACACCACCTCCCAGAACGGCTACTGTGGGTAGGTCGCTGCTCATAGCCGTACTAATTATCCGCGGAAGACATAAGCGTTCGACACCCCTTCACAAGGAGGCTGGAATCGGTACGATTACGCACGGCGATGCTACGGAATCGCTGACGAACGGCCCCCGGTGAAACAGTAGCTTGGCCGCATATCATCGCTCTGCCGTGAAGAGAGCGCGGTGGTTCGAAGCGCCGCGAGTAGTCGGCAAAGCCCGATGATGGCTCAATTTCCCCGCACTAGCGGTATCAGCTCCAGACTTAGGGACAGCCAAGACGGTACGATTGAACTCCTTTGCGTGCCTCAGTCGTCGTCGGGTGCGGCCTCTTCGGGCACCTGGCCTTCGACGATCGAGCCGTCGGTGTACTGGTCGCGGATGTCCTTTTTCGAGAACTTGCCCGTCGCCGTCTTCGGCACTTCGTCGATGAACTCGATGGCGTCCGGAAGCCACCATTTGGGATACTCGTCGCGAAGGAGTTCCATCACTTCCTCGCGAATCGTGTCCTCGTCCGCCCCCTCGGCGGCGACGACGAACGCGACCGGTCGTTCCTGCCACTTCTCGTGGGGAACGCCGACGACTGCCGCTTCAGCGACGCTGTCGTGCGCCATGATCGCGTTCTCGAGTTCGACCGACGAGATCCACTCGCCGCCGGACTTGATGACGTCCTTTGCGCGGTCGACGATCTGGATGTACCCTTCGGTGTCGACGGTGACGACGTCGCCGGTCTTCAGCCAGCCGTCCTCGAAGTCCTCTTCGTTGGCGTCGGGGCGCATGAAGTACTCTTTCGTCACCCATGGCCCACGGATCCACAGTTCGCCGAACGCTTCGCCGTCCCATGGAATCTCCTCGCCGTCTTCGTTGATTACCTTGAACTCGAGGCCGGGCACCATGAGTCCCTGCTTCTTGCGGTGTTCCAGCTGCGTCTCGTAGTCCTCGTTTTTCAGGTTGCTCTTGAGCTGGGAGACGGAGCCGATCGGCGACATCTCTGTCATCCCCCACGCGTGCAGCAGTTCGACGTTGCGGTCATCGAACCAACGGATCATCGCTTCGGGTGCGGCCGAGCCGCCGACGATGACGGTTTCGAGGTTCGAGAGGTCGAGGTCGTTTTCCTTCTCGTACTCCATCAGGCCGAGCCAGACCGTCGGCACGCCGGCCGTAATCGTGACGCCTTCCTCTTCGATCAGGTAGGCGATGTCCTCGGGGTCGGGCGATGGGCCGGGATAAACCTGTTTTGCGCCGCCGGCAGTCGCCGTGAACGGCATTCCCCACGCGTTGACGTGGAACATCGGCACGACGGGCATGACGACGTCGTCGTCGGCCATCGGAATCCCCTGTGGGGTGAGCGTCGCCATCGTGTGGCTCCACAGCATTTTGTGGGTGTACTCGACGCCTTTCGGATTCCCGGTCGTTCCGGAAGTGTAACACATTCCGGCCGGCGTCTCCTCGTCGAGTTCCGGCCAGTCGTAGTCGGTCGGCTGGCCGTCGATGAACTCCTCGTACGGCGTCGCGTCGAGCGCCTCGGTCTCTGTCTCAGACATGACGACGAAGTCAACGCCCTCGAACTCGGGGGCGTCGGCCGCGGCGCTCGCGAGTTTTGGAGCCAGTGATTCGTCAACGAAGATCAGTTCGTCGTCAGCGTTGTCGACGATGTACTGGATGTGCTCGTCGGGGAGCAACGGATTGATCGTGTGCAGCTGTGCGCCGAGCGTCGTTACGCCGAAGTACGTCTCGAAGTGCCGGTGGTGGTTCCAACAGAACGTTCCAACTCTGTCGCCCTGTTCGATACCGTACTCTTCGAGCGCGTTCGCCAACTGCGCCGTCCGGTCGGCGTAATCGGCGTACGTGTACGTTTCGATTCCCTCGTGTGTGCGAGAGACGATTTCCGTGTCCGCGTACATGTTCGCCGCGCGCCACAGGAACGGTCGAAGCGTCTGCTCGTGTCCTCCTGGCATGATGTGGGTGTACGCGGGTTCCTCACTTGTGTCTTGTCAAGTCATCGCGTCACCTACCTCGAGGAAACTCGAACGGTGTTCAATCGACTCGGCGGCTCACAGCGACCCCTTCGCCGAGCGGCAGCAGCGTTGTCTCGAAGCCCTCGAGTTCTCGAACGTGGGCGAGATACTCGGCGACACCATGTGCCATTTCGTTGTCGCTGTCGCCCGCTTCGACGACGAGCCGATGTA
>SL_4KL_010_BRINEDRAFT_10001170_pt1 | contig 14412 bp, 12 predicted proteins | sample SodLak_010_BRINE_2_FD_10664 | JGI IMG/M metagenome (IMG submission 10664)
CTGTACCGTTGCTCAAGCCACGCTTCCCAGGAGATACGCCCGGCTCTGTGGTCTGGACAGAGCGCCTCACCCGCTCGGAAGCTACTCATGGTTTCACCAGGGATCGGCAACCGAACGACCGGCCGCCAGGTTCCCGTCGCCGTTCGGTATGCACGAAGCAACTCCCCGAGTGTGTGGATTTGTGGGCCACCAATCGGATCGACTCGACCAGCACCGTCGGTTCCGGCGTGCTCTACGATGATATCTGCAACATCTGCGACTGCGATCGGCTGGAACTGAAGCTCCGTTGGGAGTGCCCAAACTGGAATCCAAGAGAGCGAGCCGAGCACGTCGTCGAGAAACTCGTAAAACTGTGTCGCACGGACAATCGTCGAGGGCACTGCGCTCGATTCGACTACCTGCTCTGCGGTCAGTTTGTATTCGTAGTAGGAGTACGGAATCGAATCGATACCGACGATCGAGGGATACAGAAAATGCTCGACACCCGCATCCGCTGCAGCGTCGAGCAGGCGTTTCGTCCCCTCGATATCAACCGCTTCGGTGTCGCCCTGTGGTGCCGTCGCAGTGTGGATAACCGTCTCCACGCCGTCGACAGCGGCGTCAATACCAGTCCCGTCGGTCAGATCCACCGTGATCCACTCCTCTTCCGTCTCATCCGCTGGCGGGGAGCGACTCGCTTTCCTGACCTGGTATCCAGCCTCTCGTAGCCGTGGGTCGAGCGCGCTGCCCAGCGTTCCCGAGGCTCCAGTGAGTAACACTGTGGACATAGCTATCCGTAAGTCAGGGTTTGAAGTAGGATTGCTGCCGCATCAGTCCGGGTCGTTTATNATANGCCCACCAGATGCAGCCGATATGAAACACATTCGACTCTCGCTCACTGCGGATGGTCGTGAAAGAGAGATCCATCCAGTCTACGATAAACTGGTCAATGCCGAGTATATCGAGTACGCGACAGCGATGAACTGGAACTTCACGGGCGAGGAACTTGCCATCCTGCATTACATCGAGGGTGACCGCGACCGGTTCGAAGCTGCAATCACCGAACTGTCAGTTGTGACGGCTTCTGATTTTGAACAGATCGATTCAGAACGGTTCTACGTGTACATTCGAGACCAGACGACACCCACGATGCAACGGGTCTTTCGTGCTTTCACTGACGACAGCATCGTGGTTGCACCACCGGTTGAATACACTGCGGGCGCTATGACAATGTCGCTGTTTGGGGCTGCGGAGCGGATTCAGGCGGCGATCGACACCGTCCCGGAGTACGTGTCGATCAGTGTCGAGCAGATCTCCGGACTGCAGACAGTTCCCGGCTCGGAACCAGCGCTGCTGTCGGACCGCCAACGAGAAGCCGTCGAGACGGCTGTCTCACTCGGTTACTACGATGTACCCCGTACGGCAAGCCACGAGGATGTCGCTGCTGCGATGGAGTGTGCACTGTCGACGGCTGCCGAGCATCTCCGGAAAGCAGAATCGAACGTGCTCTCGTCGATTTTTGGTACCGATGGCAGTTCGTGACTGGTGGCTTCGGTTAGCCTATGCAGAACACTGGTGGTTTATATACATATCCGTCCCTTACTTCTCGTATGCAGATTCACATCGTTCCGGTCGGTTTCGATTACGACCGGTTGATCGCGCCGCTGGTGCGCGAGCAGATGGATGTCGACCGTGTGATCCTACTGGAGGGAGATATGGGGAGCGAAGCGAACGTCGAGTACTCTCGGAATCTCGCTGCCAAACTGGAGAAAGATTACGAGAATCTCCTCGGGGCCGAAACAGAACAGTTCACCATCGAGGATGTTTACGACTACGACGAGGCCTTCGAACAGGCCTTTGACCTGATAAACAGAGAACTTGACAGGGCTGAAGGCGACAGCGAAGTGTGGGTGAACATCTCCGCAATGCCCCGGACGGTCTCGTTTGCATTCGCCACAGCGGCACACTCGATTATGGTCGAACGACAGGGTGAACGTGACCGTATCCACACCTACTACACCGTCCCGGAGAAGTATCTGGAAACTGAACTGGCAGAAGAACTACGCAAACAGATCGAACTGCTCGAAGACGTTCGAGAAACCGACACGGACTCGGAGCGGGTCACACAGCGCCTGGAGAGTGCCCGCCAACTCCTCTCCGAGTTCGACGAGCGCGGAACGACGATCGGTGCAAAGGAGATCGACGGCAGCCACGTCGTTGAGCTGCCGGTTGCGCTGTTTTCGAGCGTCGAACCGTTCGAGGAGGTCATCCTGTTTACGCTCGGTGAACACGGCGAGTTCTCGTCGATCTCCGAACTCGCACAGCAACTCGCCAGAGAACTGGGTGAAGAGTACACTGATTCCTTTCGCTCGAAAGTTATCTACAATGTCGACAGACTCGGCCCAGGTGGAAAAGGTTACATCGAACAGGAAGACCACGGGAAATCGTATCGAACACGACTCTCCCGCATCGGCGAACTCTGGGTTCGGGCACACTCCGGCCGGGAACGCAAGGGCCGCGAGTTCGATCTCTCATAAGAGAGAAAAGCGAGTTTGATCAGTAATCACGATGAGTGACACCATACTTGACGTTGCAAACGCACTCACATCGGCAGACCACGCCGTTGCCTTTACCGGTGCAGGCATGAGCACAGCCTCGGGAATTCCCGACTTTCGGAGCGAGGGTGGAATCTGGGATCAGTTCGACCAATCCGAGTTTCACTATCAGCGGTTCAAGCGTGACCCTGCAGGGTTCTGGGAGAAACGGTTAGAGCTGTACGAGACGGTCTTCGGGGACGGCGTTGCTCCGAATCCAGCACACGAGGCGCTTTCGAATCTCGAAACGCTGGGGGTCGTTGAGACAGTGATCACACAGAATATCGATAACCTGCACACCGAGGCCGGCTCCGATTCAGTGATCGAAATCCACGGCAATGGCAAGCGAGTCGCCTGCGAAGACTGCGGTGAGCGGTTCCCCCTTGAGACAGCACGCGAACTGATCGAGTCGGGTGAACTGCCGCCGAGGTGTGAGTCCTGTGGTGGCCTGCTCAAACCCGATGTTGTCCTCTTTGGGGAAATGCTTCCAGAACTGCAGATGCAACAGGCAAGATCTCACGCGAACGATTCCGATATCTTCCTCGCAATCGGCTCCTCACTCTCGGTTGAGCCGGCGGCATCGCTGCCTCGGATCGCAAAACGAACCGGGAGCACACTCGTCATCATCAACCTCGATCCCACTGGGCTGTCGGAAATGGCAGATTACGAGTTCCGTGAGGATGTGACGACAGTGCTGCCAGCCATCGAACGCGAAGCGAGTCGTCTTCTGGAGTGACAGTTCGCCAGCACTGGTTCGGAAAGCGTAAGTACTGGTCGGCTATACCCGCCGATAGTGACATCGCCTGTCCGGCGCGCCGCTGCATTTGCGCTCGTCGGCTCTCTCGCAGTGCTGGTTCCGATCGCAGGACAGATCCAGGAGCCAGCGTTCGCAACAGTGGCGGCGATTGGACCGTTTATGATTGTCGCCGCTGTTGCACTCTCGGTGAGTGCAGACAGCGTTATCTTCGAGCTGTTCGCTCGGCCGGGCGACCGCGCGGACGGCAGGCTGTACGGACTCGCCGGCTTCGCGCTTGCTGCAGCTGGGACGGCGATCCTCGCCGTCGAGTTTGGGATGCCGGAGGAAGTGTACGTCGCCACAGTGTTGTTGCTCTCTTATGGAAACCTTGCGGGCCAGTTGAGCCGGCGACTCTCCGGTGACCCGGTGATCGCAACTGCTGGCTTCTTCGTCGGTGGATCGCTTGCCGGCGGTGCTGGGCAGCTGATCACAGCCACGATTACTGGTGTGACTGTGCCGTGGCAGACGATGGCCTTTCTGGCCACGAGTGGTGGGTTATTCGCCGCACTGCTCCGGGAGGTGCTTTTCAAGACTGACGACGCACTGGTGATGGCGAGTGTCGTTTTCTTACTCTGGCTCGTCGCCAGCCTCCCGCTCGAAATCTCGACGACACGAATCAGCGTCGCAATCGTGGTCACAATTGCGCTGGGGTATCTCTCCTACGCGCTCGATACCGCATCGCTTCCGGGAATGCTCACTGGGGTGTTGCTCGGGCTGTTGACGATCGTTCTCGGTGATTACGGCTGGTTTGTCATGTTGATCGCCTTTTTTGGTATCGGTGGGCTCGCATCGAAGTTCCGGTATGACAGAAAGCTTGCCCGTGGCATCGCACAGGAAAACGAGGGTGCACGCGGCAGCGGAAACGTGCTTGCAAACTCGCTGGTCGCGCTCGTGGCCGTCCTCGGCGGTGCAGCCAGTCAGGGGACAGATCTCTCCGATGCGATCTTTTTCTTTGCCTTTGCAGGCGCTGTCGGCGCTGCGCTTGCTGATACACTCTCCAGTGAGCTGGGTGGGCTGTTCGATAACCCCCGTCTGATCACCACACTCGAAGTCGTCGAGCCAGGAACGGACGGCGCGGTCACTTGGCAGGGTGAACTCGCGGGTGTCGCAGGTGCGACGCTGGTTGGTGGGATCGCTTATGTCGCCTTCGGCGGCATCGGTCCGATGGAAACCGCAGCAATCGTGTTTGCCGGTGTTGTTGGGATGACCGTCGACAGCATCCTCGGTGCAACGATCGAAGGAGAGCTGGTCGGAAACCAAGGCGTGAACTTTCTCGCAACGCTGGCTGCAGCGCTCGCCGGCAGTCTGCTCGCCATCACTGTCGGGTTCTCGATGTAAGATGAGTACGATTCGACAGGGACAGCCGGACGATCTCGACGCAGTTCGACGAATTCAGTCGAGCGCACTGGCCGAGCCATGGCCAGAGCTGGTCGAGACTGCGGTTGGTGGCTACCCACCGTTGTACGTTGTCACCGATCCAGAGCCGATAGCGTATGCAATTTTCATCCCCGGGCCAGAAACCGTCGCCTATCTGCCGGAGATTGCGGTTTCGCCCGGCCGAACGCGCGAGGGTCACGGCAGTCGGCTACTGGATCACATCTGTACAGAGGCCGCCGAGGACGGCTATCAGCGGCTTCGGCTGAGTGTGCTGGCCTCGGATCGCGATGCCCGCGCCTTCTACAGCGCGCAGGGGTTCGAACAGGTCGAGCGACTTCCCGAGGAGTTCGAACGCGGCGATGGCGTTTTGCTGGAACGAACACTCGACTGACTACGTTGCAATGGTCCAGCTATCGACGATTGCCCCGTCGACACCCAGCCTGCGAAGTTCCTGCAATCTGTCGGCAGTTTCGACCGTCCACGCGTTGACGATAAAGCCCCGATTACCTGCCATTCCGAGCAGTTGCTCGTCGACCAGTTCGTGTCTCGGGTGGATCGCTGCACAGCGAAACTGGGAGGCAAGCGCGATGCTTTTGCCAGCGTCTTCCGCAAACAGATAGGCAGTCGGAATTGGCTCCGATGCAAACTCCCTGATCGCGTCTGTGACGAAAGATGAAACAATCACTTCCTGATCGAGCGAACGGAGCTTCGGCGCAAGATCAACAGCCATGCCTGCGTGTTTCAGCTCGATGTTGATTCCCGTCCCCGCCGGCAGCGTTTCCAGTGCCTCGTCGATCGTCGGAACCGTCTCGTCTGAATCGCCGATCGAAAGCGTCGAAAGCTCTGCAAGCGGAGTTTCACTGACGTTACCAGCGGCGTCGGTCAGTCTATCCAGTGTTTCGTCGTGAAAGACGACGATCTCGCCGGAAGCACATCTTCGCACGTCGATTTCGACCATATCGACGTGTGGCCCACAGCCACGGATCGCTGCGAGGCTGTTTTCTGGAAAGTGATCCAGACAGCCTCGGTGTCCAATGATATCCACTATTGGTATGCAATGGGCGATCGGTATAAAATGTCCTGCTGGCTCTGGGGCTATTCGAGAAGCGTATTCAGTGCATCGGGAACCACGAGAACGTCACTACCCGGTTCCACAGCATCTTCGATGGAGTTGGCTGCGGTCATGAGACACTCCTCGACGACCGCTGGATGCTGACTATTTGTAATCCAGAGATCATGTTCACGAAGCGTCCGCGCGAGAACGAACGCTCGCTGGGCACCCGGTTCGTAACCTGTACGCATCTCTTCGTACAACCCCTCCGGAGTTGCTGCAGCCGACAGTCGCTCGTAAAACCGCTGCTCACCTCGACCCTCACCAGCACCCTCTTCGAGCTTCGCAGGAATGACGACCCTGCCTCCGGGCCGAAGCGGATTGTTCGCACCGAGGACGAGATACGTCCCACCGCGGCTCGTCTGGTAGAGGTTCCTGTCTTTTGGTGCACCCACACCGGCGAGGACAGCATCGTACGCTCGGTCTATCTCGACAGCAAGTGCGTCCCGAGCAACGCCGGCCAGTTCGCGAACCACGGCGCTGGGATCGCCTGCACTTGCACCCATGATCCCATCCGGCCCGTAGGTAACGTTCAGGCAGAACTCGATCCCGAGCAGGTCGCCAGCCCTGTCGAGAAACGACCGAAACGGGTTATCTTCGATCCTGCCGAGTCGCACTCCATCGTGGGCAAGCATCTCCGGGCCGTGCGTGTACCGGATCTGGGATTCACCACCAGCACCGATCACTGCCGTCTTTGCACCGCCAGAGAAGCCGGCATACTGATGTGGCTCGACCATCCCAGTCGAGCAGATCACATCGCTCTCGGTAAGCGGTTCGAAGATCTCGATCTCACAGTCGTCGATGGTTCCGACCGGCACAGTGCGCTCTGGGTCGTGATTGACTGCTAGTTCTGCATGCTCTCCCAGTGCAGATTCGATCTCTTCGTCGGTCATCGGCCGATGCAGTCCGAGCCCGATCACGACGGTTATCTGCTGTCGACTGACGCCGCCGCGTTCAAGCGCTGCAAGTAGCTCGTCGACAAGAATATCCTCTGGGGTTGCCCGCGTCACATCAGTAATGACAACCGAGACCGAATCAGAGGGGTCGACCAGCTTGGACAACCGCTGACCATGAGGGTTCTCGATTGCGCTCTGGGCAGCTGCCCGAACGTCGACTGGTTTCCGTCCGGCGGGTCGAGCAACTGTGAATTCACAGGACGGCAACGAAATATCGATCTGGCCCGTTCCAAGCGGGAGACTGACGCTCATTAGTCAGTCGCGGCTTGGCGAGTAATCTGATGAATTCGGTGGCCGTTCTCTCGACACTCTTCGAGCGCAAGTTTGGCACGATAGCCAGCCTCGTGGGCGGTGGTACCGCTGCCAACGCCGACCTGTAGCTCGACACCAGCACGACTGCCAACCACGTCTCTGGCAGCCTCGAACGCCGAGTGATCCAGCAACGGACAGACTGCGATCATGTTATCACCGCCGACAAAGCGGGCGATGCTGTCGTGTTCAGCCTGCATATACTCCGCCAACTCAAGTGCTGTCCGGCGGATCATCAGTGTCGTGTTGGCTGCGTTCTCCGTATCGGTGTAGGTTCCTGTTACGTCAACGACATCGAAATGGGCGATCATCAGCTCTCCCTCCGGTGCGGGAACCGTCTCATCGATCGCCAGTGTCTCCGTTCGGTCGGGGTCCTGTGCACTCCCGGATGCCTGCAGTTTCTGTGTGGCTTGACCGAGCGCGTCGATCGGTGTTTCTGCAGTTCCGACACCGATACTCACCGTTATTGGGTATCGATTGCGGATCTGTTCCTGGAATCGTTCGTGTGCCGCTCTGTCGATCCCGTTTGTCACACCAATAACGTTGTCGAACCGGTCGAAAAATGCGTAGCCGTCGTCGCGGCCGACGAACTCCGCAAACTCCGCATACAGATTCGCCTGTAGCGATTGGAGGTCAGTCTCCCGTCGCGGCGACGGCGTCACCGTCCACGGGCCGTAGTTGTCCAGCTGCAGTAAGCTCAGCTGGATATCCTCTCTCGTCACATGTAGGTATTGGCGCTGACGCATATAAAGTGCCATGAATCCACTCGAAAATCACTCACCGAGAACCGTCCGGGAGCTATTCGCAGCGATCAGTCCCCCACTGACCACTGTCGCCCCGATCACCGAGAGTGGGTTCAACAGCCCACCGACTGCAAACAGGGCTGCGAGCCCGTTGAACACCAGTGCAAATCCCGTATTTTCGAGCAGTTTCTGCCGGGCTCCGTCTGCCAGATCGAACGTCTGCTCGACTGTCGAGAGCCCAGTATCCGTCAGCGCGATATCCGCGGCTTCTGCTGCGAGTGCCGTTCCACTCCCCATCGAGATGCCCAGATCAGCAGCCGAAATCGCTGGCCCGTCGTTCGTTCCGTCACCAACCATCGTCACGTGACCGCGGTTCTGGAGGCGCCGGACTGTCTCGGTTTTCCCTTCCGGCGGCACACCGGCGAAGACGTGATCGACAGCCTCGGACTCGAACTGTGTCGCTGCCCCGGGGTCGTCGCCAGTCAACACGACGACATCGATATCGCGGTCGGCGAGTCGGTTAATTGTCCGTTCGTACTGCGTTCGCGGCGTGTCCCCAAGCACAATCAGTCCTTCTGCTTTGCCATCCGCACCCAGAATAACTGGGAGATTGCCTGCTTTCCGCTCGCGGGCTGCCCGTTTTTCGATCGACGGATCGACAGTCCACCCCTCGTTGATAAACAGGTCACAGTTCCCGACCAGGAGCTCTCGATCGCCAGATTTCCCGGCGATTCCAGTCGGGAGCGTGCGGACATCCGTGACTGGTGTTGTTACGCACTGTTCGCTTTCCTTTCGTGGTTGCCCATCCCGTCTTTCTGTCCCGCCGTCTGGTCGCAGTGTCTCCCCGAATGCATCGGCGATCACCGCGCCAGCGGGGTGTGCGGCGTGCCGTTCTAATGTACCGGCAGCTCTGAGAAGCTCTGCAGGAGCATCGGCGTCGACCAGATGCATCTCCCCAGTCGTCAGTGTCCCTGTTTTGTCGAAGACAACTACGTCAGTCTCACGGAGCCGTTCGAACACTGTCTCGTCGAAAACGATGATTCCGTGTGAGAGTCCCTCCCGGATGGCAGTCGCAACCGAAAGCGGTGTCGAAAGACCCACCGCCCACGGGCAACAGACGATGAGTGCTGCAAGCAAGGCGAGCACTGAACCCAACATCGAGCCACTGAAAAGAAGACTAACACAGAAGATCACGAGGCCGAGAACCATCAACGCTGGTGCGACAATACTCGCAACTCGATCGCTCGCTCGCTGGACACCGTGGGAAGCACTTTGAATATCCCAGACCGCGGTCGTGAGGCTGTCGAGGCTGCTTGTCGGTGGATCACCGGCACGAACGATCGCAGTGTCTTCGACGACGAGTGACCCACCGACGAGCGATTCTCCCGACTCCTTTCGAACGGGCAGTGATTCCCCGGTGACAACTGCCTCGTCGACTGTACAGCCCGAGCTTTCCAGCGTCCCGTCGACTGGGATTCGCTCTCCCTTGTGGACCTCAACGCTGTCTCCCGCTTTTAAATCGTCTACAGCGATATCGGTCGTCGATCCATCTGCTTTTCGCACTCTGGCCTCGCTCACCTGCGAGACAGTCAGTTCGGAGAGTCGATCGACAGCCCGCTGTTTGACCAGCGACTCGTAGTAAATTGCGGCGACGACCGTCGCTGCGATGACGATAGTTAGATCGTAGTACACCTCGATCTGCCCGGAGAGAAAGGCGAGTGTGCCGTAGAGATACGCGCTCGTAATCGTGATGGTTACGAGGAGGTCGGTGTTGGGCTGTCGGAGTTTCAGGCTGACGTACGCGCCACGCAACAGCGGCAACCCGGTAAAGAAAAGCACCACGCTCGTGAGCGTCAAAAACAACGGCAAGACCAGCATTCCATCCCCGGCACCAGGGCCGCCAGCGAACACGTCCATCGATTCTAGCCCGAACAGCCAGGGTGCCTGTGCGGGGTAGAGCACGACGATGTACGGAAAGAGGACAGCCATCCCGAACATGATCCCGGCAGCGTACCGAAATCCGAGCAGGTCGTCCATCCGTCGTTCGTCAGACCGACGCTTTTGCTCGTCTGCGACGGTTGCAACGTCGTCTCTGGGCAACACTGTGTAGCCAACGATACTCAACTCCTCACAGAGATCGTCTATTGCGACCGTCACTGGATCGTGTTCGACCCTGATTGTCTCCGTGACGTAGCTTCCGGAAGCATCGTAGACGCCATCCATATCCGTCGCGACCGACTCCAGAAACGCTTCACAGGTGTGACAGTGCATCCCATCGACATGCAGATAGCTACTCTCTCCGTCGTGCGTATCAGACTCTCCAGATTGTTCACTCGTCTGTACTGGATCGAGTGTTTCAGCAACCTCACGACAGCCCTCAGAACAGAACTGGGTGCCGCTGGCAGAGATACCGCTCGCCTCCACTGGGCCGTCACAGAAGGCACACCTGGACTGCCCATTCATATTCGTTACCATGTACCCCGGTCAATAAACCAGTGTTGGGCAGGCTGTGGGAGTGGTAGCCTTTCGGGCACTGAAGCCGAGAAGTCGGCAACCAATAGAGACCAACGACGGCCAGTCATAGTGATTAGTGCGGTTGTTTTTGTTCCCTAATGACAAATCTGGATGTTTCACGGCATGTGACTCATATTTCGCGTTGCCAGAGCGGTAACGACTCGCAGTAATCACTATCAGGTTAGCACACTCGGTTGATCCTCTCTCCGAATCTCCGCAGTCAGTGACCTGGATAATCCCGTTCAAAACGCGCCTCAATCTCGTCGGTGTCGAACTCGATGATAACAGGACGACCGTGGGGACAGGCGTAGGGGTTCTCACAGTCGTCAAGTGTTTCCAGTAGATCGACGACAGTGCCGTCAGTGAGCGACGTGTTTCCTTTGATCGACGGGTAGCAGGCCATATCCGCGAGCAGTTCGTCGGCAGCAGCCTCGACAGTCTCAGCCGCTGTCTCAGCCCCGCTCACGAAATCGTCGAGCAACTCCCGGAGAAATGTCGGATCTGCCACGTCTGCGACTAGCGACGGGACAGTGGTCACCTCGACTGTTCGATCGCCGACCAGCGACGCATGAAACCCGAGTGAGGCAAGTGCGTCACGGTGGGACGCAAACAGCTCTGCTTCGCGGGCAGTCAACTCGACTTCGACCGGGCTTGCCAGCGCCTGAGTCGTCGTATCAGCCAGCAGTTTCTCACGCAGTCGCTCGTAGTTGATCCGCTCGTCGGCAGCGTGCTGGTCGATCATCACGAGCCCCTCCTCGGTTTCTGCCACGATGTACGTCTCCTGATGTTGGCCGAGAACCCGCAACGACGGCAAGGATTCGAACGTTGTGTCGTCGTCTCTCCCCTCACCGAGTGTTTCCTGTGTTTGCTCGCCTGTGAACTTCCGTGTCTGGTCGCGGACCGTATCACTCGACTCTCCGGATGAATCAGTCGGGTTTGACGGGGTACTGGTTGTCTCGGGTTCAGTACTGAAATCCGCGCTCTCACTGGCCTCGACAGTACTGTGCTCGGTGGTTGTACCAGATCCAGATTCCTCGAGTCTCCCACCGCTCCGAGGATTCGTTTCGTCGGATGACACCGTGGAGGCGGTGCTAGTTGACTGTTCTGTCCCAGTGTCCGTGTCCATCGGCGGGGTACCGGTCCCCGAGTCAGTCTGATTTGGTTGTTTCCCCGCAGTGTCTGTGTTTGCCGCAGCGATGTCCTCACTCGATATCCGATCGATACTGTCGCCACCGCCCTCGGTTTCGACCGATTCATCCTGCGAGTCCGCAGTCGTTTGTGGATCGATCTCAGTCTCTCCTGCGGCGGAGCGCCCACGGGGTGCCTTGCTTCGGATCAGCCCATCACCGAGCAGTGCCTCTTCGACAGCGCTCTCGATCTGGGTTCGCATCCCCTGCTCGTCGGCGAATCGAATCTCCATTTTCCGTGGATGCACATTGACGTCGATCGTCGACGGATCGATCTCCAGAAAGACCACGGCGAACGGATACCGGTCGGCAGCCAACTGCCCGCCGTATGCGTCGATCACAGCATCGCGGACTGCGTTTGCAGTGACGTAGCGACCGTTGACAAACGTCGAGAGATACTCCCGACTCGCTCGGTTCGTCTCTGGGTGGCTGATCAACCCTGAAACACCATCGAGTGGGCCATCTTCGAGTTCGTCGTCGCTCAGCTCGATCATCGACTCGGCGACCTCCCTGCCGTAGACGGAGAGTACAGTCTCTCTGAGGTCATCTGTCCCTGTCGTCGCAAACGTTTCTCGTTGGTTGTGTTCGAGCGTGACGGCCACGTCTGGATTCGCTAGCGCGTAGTTCGTAACGACGGTGTTGACGTGAGCGAACTCCGTCGCGTCCTGTTTGAGGTACTTCCGACGTGCAGGGACGTTGTAGAATAGATCACGGATCTCGACTGTCGTTCCCTCCGGACAGCCTGCTGGCGAGACATCGGTAACCTCCCCTCCCTCGACAGTAAGCTCTGTCCCCCGGTCGCCCCCTCGCGGACGCGTGGTGATCGTCATCCGCGAGACTGCGCCGATGGCGTGTAAGGCCTCACCACGGAAGCCAAGCGTTCCAACGCCGGCTTCGAGATCGGAGATGTCCGAAATCTTGCTCGTGGTGTGTTCTTCGATAGCCTTCCGGACGGTGGATTCGGACATTCCAACCCCGTCGTCGCTCACTCGAATTAGCTCTCTGCCCCCGGACTCGACGGCGACGGTTACACGATCTGCGTCCGCGTCGATGCTGTTTTCGACCAGCTCCTTCACAGCGGAGGCCGGTCGCTCGACGACTTCGCCTGCTGCGATGCGTTCGACCGTCTGTGAATCGAGCTCTGTGATCTCCGGGGCAGTCATTCGGTTGCTCACTGCTTCGAACGGTGGTGACTTGAGACTGCCGAACCCGATAGATTTACCCCGGCAGCGACAAGCAGTTGCAGACGATGAGTCTCCGACGAGCAGTCGCGGTGCCCTTCCGACAGCGTGGCGTCTCACGGATGACAGAAAGCGAGTTTGTCGTTGCGCTGTCGCTCGATCGCGACTGGTTTTCCCCCGATCAGGCAAAACGGCTCGTGACAGTCGCCGCCGGCGAGGGACTGCTCGATCGTATCGATGACGATATCGAAGTCACATTCGATCAGGCAGCTGTCGACGTTCCGGACGATTTCGAGCCCGATGAAGATATTTTGCAGCAGCGATCAACCTTCGAGCGTGTGCTGGAGGAGATTGTCGACGCAGGTGTCGAAAAACAGACTGCCGTCGCGGAAATAAACCAGCTCCAGTCCGAGCTTGCGATCACGATCGAAGCAGCCGCTGTCCTGTATGCTCGCCGTGAGGATATTGCTGTCACTCGGCTTGCAGAGTCTGCGCGTGAAGATCTCCTTGCCGAGTGAGAACAGGAGTAACAATTTTATTACCCCGGATAAAAACACAGTCAACGCACCCGGTGATCACTCGCAAGTAGGCGAGAGGTTTTGCGACCGTTGGCACCGGCCACTGGCTACGTGAGATATCCTACGCATGGTAGAAGACAAAATCACAGACGGCAAACGAATTGCACAGTTACTGGCGTCCGAGATTACAGGCCTAAAGACTGGTAGTCTCGGAGCAGTCTCGATCACCGACGCTGATCCGGATGCGATGCCATCTGACACTGGCACACTCGCATTCCGAATTACGAACGAAGAAATTGAACTCGCCAAGGTGTATCTGTATCCCGCATACGTCGAACTCCAGCTCGCGGAAGAGCCGCCAGGACAGACAGGAGACCTCTCACCGACAGCGAACCAATCTATCGTGCAGATCCCGAGCGGCGCGAAGGTGAAAGATGCCGTCGACCTGATTAACGAGACAGCAGCGACCAGTCAGCCGTCGTAGTGACGTAACATTCATTTCACCAGCGGCCGGGTTCCGAGTAATGACCTTCTTCGAGCGGTTGCGTGAACGGATCGAACAGCAAGAAACGGTCGTCTCCGTCGGTCTCGACCCGGACCCCGACAGACTCCCGGATCTGGTTCAGGATGTTGATCTGCCACGGTGGGCGTTCAATCGACGGATTATCGACGCGACACACGAACACGCTGCCTGTTATAAACCAAACGCGGCATTCTATGAGGACAGCGACGGCTGGAAAGCGTTGCGTGAGACCGTCGCATATGCCCACGGCAAAGATGTTCCTGTTCTTCTTGACGCCAAACGCGGCGATATCGGCAACACTGCCAGACAGTACGCTTCCGTGCTTGACGAGGTTGACGCGATTACTGTCAACCCGTATCTGGGTGGTGATTCCCTCCAGCCGTTCCTCCAGCGCTCGGAGAAGGGAATTTTCGTGCTCTGTCGAACCTCGAACCCCGGGGGAAATGACCTGCAGGATCTCGAACTGGACTCCGGCGAGACAGTGTATGAACGAGTTGCGACGATGGCGGATGCATGGAACGAGAACGGCAACGTTGGCCTCGTTGTGGGTGCAACAGCACCCGAAGAACTCGAGGAAATCCGTGAACTCGTCCCAGATCTCCCGTTTCTGGTTCCGGGTGTCGG
>SL_4KL_010_BRINEDRAFT_10001172_pt1 | contig 14411 bp, 9 predicted proteins | sample SodLak_010_BRINE_2_FD_10664 | JGI IMG/M metagenome (IMG submission 10664)
TGGACACAGTCGAAAATAACCTGTGCCGCCTTATTTGGGTCTTCGTCGGTGAGTTTCCACGGCTCATTGCGCTGGATGTACTCGTTTCCGAACCGTGCAAGATCTACTGCTGCGTTGCCTGCATGACGGATCGAATAGTCGTTCACACCGGCTGTGAACTCGTCGATCGCCTGTTCAATCCGCTCTTCGACTGCTTGTGAGACGGATGCGTCCGGTGTCCCCTCGTAGTTGCGGTATGCGAACAACAGCGATCGGTAGAGGAAGTTCCCAACCGTTCCAACCAGTTCGTTGTTCACACGATCGCGGAACTTCTCCCACGAGAAGTCAACGTCCTGCTGGAATCCGCCGTTGGTGGCGATGTAGTACCGAAGAAGGTCCGGGTGGAAGCCTTCATCAATGTATTCGTTCGCCCACACTGCACGGTTTCGGCTCGTCGAGAAGCCTTTGCCGCCAAGCGTGACAAACCCGGATGCCATGACCGCTCGTGGTGTGTTGTAGCCTGCACCCTCGAGCATTGCCGGCCAGAAGATCGTGTGATGCTGAATGATATCGCGGCCAATGATATGGACGATCTCACCATCGTCCTTCCATGTGCGCTCCCAATCGTAGACATCCTCACCGACTCGATCGGTGTATTGTTGTGTGGACGCGATGTATTCGATCGGCGCATCAACCCAGACATAGAGCACCAGTTCGTCTTCGTTCTCGCCCGGATAGTCGATTCCCCAATCCATGTCACGAGTGATACACCAATCTTGGAGTCCGGATTCGATCCACTCGCGTGGTTGATTTCGGGCATTTGAGGTTCCTTCAAGATTGTCAAGGAACGAGGAGAGATAGTCGGAAAACGCCGACACACGGAAGAACTTGTGTGTTCGGTTGCGATACTCAGCAGGGTTTCCTGAAAGCGTAGAGACTGGCTCTTTGATCTCTCCGGGTTCAAGATGGCGTTGACATCCCTCGTCACACTCATCACCGCGAGCATGCTCGCCACAGTATGGACAGGTCCCCTCAACGTATCGATCGGGGAGATACTGATCGTCAACTGGGTCGTAGGCTACCATGATCTCTTTTTCGTAGATGTGGCCTGCCTCATCCAGCGCGTTGACAATCGATTTGGTTAGGTCGGTGTTTGTCTCGTCGTGGGTATGTCCGTAGTTGTCAAAATCGATGTTAAATTTCGGGAAGATTTCGGTGTACTTCTCGTGCCAACTCAGTGCAAACTCCTCCGGGGAGACACCTTCTTTGTCGGCGTTGACCGCAACCGGTGTACCGTGCATATCGGAACCAGAAACAAACGCGGTTTGTTGGCCCAACTGGCGAAGTGCACGTGAGTAGACATCACCACCAACATACGTCCGAAGGTGGCCAACGTGGATATCACCGTTCGCGTACGGGAGTCCACAGGTCACCACCGCTGGTGTATCCGTTGGAAAATCATCGTGGCTCATTGGTTTGTATGCATACGTACGCTACGTGACGCATCTAAAACCCGCGGATTCGTTCTGCAATGATCAGACATAATCGTAACAGGCAGACACAGATGGGCCATGGGATTTATTATCTGGTACTTGTTACCGTGTAGTAATGTTTGCCGGTAGCGATTGGAACAGTGACATAACGAGAGTACAATGAGCAGTACCGATTTTGCCTCCGAAACGAGTATTTTATTCCAAGAGGCTCCTGACCCAATCGTTAGATACACTTTTGTTAATTCTGAGCCAATAATTTTAGCCGTTAATCCCGCATTTGAGTCGCTCTTTGGCTACGGTGCAGATGATGTCGTTGGACAGTCATTTGATGAGACCCTGGTCCCGAAAACAGCCCGGTCTAATATTACAACGCTTAACGATCGTATTCGTTCAAACGAACAGGTTGAGGACGTTGTCACACGAAAAACTGCAGACGGCGTCCGCTACTTTCGACTCAGAAACGTTCGGATCCCCAATGCAGATCCTCCTGAGTGGTTTGCAATCTACACCGATTTAACACCCGAAAAAGAGCGCGAAAAGCGACTTGAACAGTATGAGATGCTTGTCGAAGCGATTGGGGATCCGATGTACGTCTTGGACGCTGATGGTAAAATTCAGACTGTCAACCGGGCAATGACCGCTGCGATCGGCTGGAGTGAGTCCGAACTTATCGGTGCATTTCCGGAGCGGTTCATGCCCGAGGAGAGTATTAAAACTGCAGCGGCTGCGATTACAGAGATTCTCAAGAGCGATGAAAAGGAGTGGAAAACGGTCGAGCTATCTGTTACTCACGCAGATGGTCACACGCTCATCTGTGAAGACAACCTCGCAGTAATCACCGATACTGGTGGTAACTTTGCAGGCTCTGTGGGTGTTATCCGTGACATTTCGGATCGGAAAGCATACGAAAAAACGCTTACAGCGTTACAGCAGACGACGCGTGAGTTGCTTACCGCATCGTCAATCGACGAAACCCTCGATATTGCGACCACTGCAGCATGGGATGTTCTCGATGCTCCGTTTTCGACGATTCTCATCCACGATGACGAGGCGGACGTTCTCCGGCCAACTCTACTCACTGATGAATTGAATGAATTATATGAGACGACCGCCGAGCGACTCACATTTGCGGTTGGAGAAGGGTTAACGGGGTCTGCATTTGAGTCACAGACACCAGAAAGATATTCAGATATTCAGACGGAGCCGGAAATGGCTCGAGAGGATCCAGAGGTACGAACCCTGCTCTTGTATCCGCTTGGAGAACACGGCGTGTTTTTATTTGGTTCACCGGTCGTTGATGGTTTCGACCCGGTTGACGAGCACTTTGCAGAGATTTTATCAACGACAACAAAAGCAGCCCTTGACACGGCGGTCAATCACGAAGAGCTGCTCTCAAGAGAGAATGCGCTTGAGCGGCAAAACGAGCGGCTGGAAGCATTTGCGAGCGTCGTCTCACACGATTTGCGGAACCCGCTAAACATTGCACAAGGCTACCTTGATTTAGTTGAGATGGAAACGGACCCCCAAAAACAACAGCAGTTTGTAACACAAACACAAGAGGCGCTCGATCGGATCGAAAGGCTCGTTGAGAGCCTCTTGACAATCGCACGAGAAGGCAAACAGATCGAAGATCCGGTGCCACTCGCCTTAGAGTCGATCGCACAGGCCGCGAAAGAAACAGTTGGCGTACCATCAGAGCGGTTTACTACTGAGACGCTTCCAGCGATCGAGGGTGATCCGAGTCGGGTTCAACAGCTCTTTGAGAATCTCTTGTCGAATGCAGTAACACACGGAGGAGAAACAGTCACCGTAACCGTCGGAACACTACGAGAAACAGACCGTTCGGGGTTCTATGTTGCCGATGATGGACCCGGTATTGACGAGTCACTCATAGATTCTGTGTTCGAGTGGGGAGTGACAAGCGAGCGTTCCGGAACCGGATTAGGCCTTGCAATCGTCTCCGACATTGCCGAAGCACATGGTTGGAACGTTGTTGTAACGAATGACGATGGCGCACGGTTCGAATTTTGGTTCTAAGCCGAATTGCCAGCTCTACGGAGTCGGTCGAGATCAGAAAGAAACGACTCACACAGTGACTGGGTCACGTGTGGCATACAGACAATTCGAAGTGTGCCATCAGCGGTTGTTGCTATTCGCCAGCCCTCCGATCGAAGTGCCGTAAACAACTCACGCGGGATGTCTGCAGCAACGAGCGGAAGGTGTGGTGTGACGGTCTCAAATCCACGAGTAGAGAGTTCGGTTTCCAATCGTTCTGCGAGATACATGGTTCGCTCATATGTCTCTTTGTAGCCGTGTGGCCACAATGCCTCCATTGCTGCGAGGGCACCAGCAACGCCAGCGCCGCTTCGTGTACCTGTGAGGGTTGCCTGCGTTGGTGATTCAAGATACGGTGTCTCAATCGCGAGTTCGTCGAGTAGCGATGGATCACGGACCAATAGCCCACCAGCAGGGATTGTTGCCTGCCCAAATTTGTGTGGATCGATCGTCAATGAATCAATACCAGCAGCAAAGCTCCATGCGTGGTCGGTAAACGGGAGCACAAACCCACCCCATGCAGCGTCAACGTGCATTACTGCATCAACACGGTGAGCAATATCGGTTAGTTCTGGAATTGGATCAACACGGCCGTACGCTGTTGAACCAGCAACGCCAACAACCAACACCGTATCTTCGTCGACCGCATTCTCGACGGCTGTGAGGTCTGCCCGATGGTCTTCGTCTGTTGGAACGGTACGAAGTTCAACATTGAGGACGGTGGCTGCTTTGTTGAAACTAAAATGAAGACTTTCTGGAGCGACAATATTTGGTGTTTTGGTAGCCGATCGGTTTCTGGCTGCATGCACCGCCTGAATGTTCGACTCAGTACCACCGCTAGTGATGTACCCCGTTGCGGTTGGTTCACCAACAATATCGGCGAGTAGGTTGACAGCCTTTGACTCAATCTTTGCGATTGACTGATATGTCATTGGGTCGCCAGGGTTCGTTGTCAAAAACTCGGTTGCCGCAGCGACTGCGTCCGGATGTGGTCGCGTACACATTGAGGACAACACGCGATCGAAAGATTGCGGCTGTGGATGATCCCTACAAAGCGGTTGCATCATCACACGATATCAGAAACAACAAATTAGCTGTTCCGTTCTCTTTTGGCTGTGTTAGCGAACGGAATCTAAGAGGAGTTTCTGTTCAACACGCTTGACTTCGTGTTGAACATCCCGAACTGCATCGATATTAGGCGATAGTGAGCTAATACCCTGCTCGACGAGGAATCGAACCATCGCTGGTTTTGAGGCAGCTTGCCCACAAATACTCGTATTAACATCGAGTTCCCTGCACGTTTCGATCGTATTTGCAATCAGTTCAAGAACCGCAGGGTGGAGTTCGTCAAATCGGTCTGCAACGTTCTCGTTGTTACGATCGACAGCAAGCGTGTACTGTGTTAGATCGTTCGTCCCGAACGATGCAAAATCAATGCCGGTCTGTGCAATCTCCTCAATACAGAGTGCGCTTGCTGGTGTCTCGATCATCACACCCCAACGACGTTTTGAGAGATCAATACCCGCAGACTCAATGTGCTGCTTTGCACGGAGTACGTCTTCGGCATCGTTGACCAGCGGAAGCATGAGTTCAACATTATCATAGCCCATATCATAGAGCCGTTTAAACGCAGCAAGCTCTTGGCCAAAGATATCAGGCTTATCAAGACTTCTTCGGATACCACGATAGCCAAGCATTGGGTTATGTTCGGTTGGCTCACTCTCNCCNCCCGCTAGTTCACGGAACTCATCTGTCGGTGCATCCATCGTCCGGACGCGAACCGGCCGTGGGTAGAATGCATCCGCAACGGTCCGAATGCCTTTGATTAGTTCATCTTGATAGCCTCGTTCCCCATGGTCTTTGATGTAGGTTTCAGGCGTTTTCCCGAGCGAAAGAACCATGTGCTCGATGCGAAGCAGGCCGACGCCGTCAGCACCGGTTGCTGCGGCCCGCTCTGCGGCTTCCGGGATTGAGACGTTGACTTTGACTTCCGTTGCGGTCATCGGTTTCACAGGCGTCTGTGGTCGGACTGAATCAATCGACTCCTGTGAAACAGCATCCGAGGATTCAGCATCGCTCTTGCTGTCTGATCCGTCTGTCAGGTCTCCTGAGAGAACAGTCCCTTTCGAGCCATCGATTGTTACTATTTGGCCGTTTTGAAGCTCTCTTGTCGCACTTCCAGTCCCAACGACTGCTGGAACGCCGAGTTCGCGTGAGACGATTGCTGCGTGAGATGTCATTCCGCCCTCATCAGTGACGATTGCAACGGCACGCTTCATCGCAGGAACCATATCCGGCATCGTCATCTCGGTAACAATTACATCACCGTCTGCAACCTGATCGAGGTGGTCGAGTTTGGTAACAACACGAACTGTTCCAGAAACGAGGCCTGGGCTTGACCCGAGCCCGCGAACGAGTACTGATCCATCCTCATCTTCCCCCTCGATATCCGAGTCGCCGAGTGAGCCACCATTTGCAACGAGTTCGGAGCCAGCTTTGGCAGCAGATTCACGATCGTCGGCAGTTGCATCTTCAATCTGTTTCGTTCCGGAGATCGTCGTTATCGGCCGGGATTGGAGCATGAACACGTCACCATCAACGATTGCCCACTCAACATCTTGTGGTGTCCCATAATGCGCTTCGACGATCTCTCCAAGTTCAACGAGTTTCTCGATCTCGCCATCAGAGAGCACCTGTTTGTCTCTGTGCTCCTCGTCAACTTCGAGTTCGGTTGTTTCGCCCGTTTGTGGGTCTTTAACAAGCTTGACTTTCTTGGTAGCAATTGTCGCGGTCTCAATTGTCGCTGTCTCGCGATCGACAACATAGTTATCTGGAGAGACCGTTCCAGAGACAACAGCCTCACCAAGACCCCATGCGGCCTCAATAATAATTCGTGGCTCACCGGTGGATGGGTGACTGGTAAACATGACTCCGGATTTTTCGGCGTCAACCATCTGCTGGACAACAACCGCAATATCTACCTCATGGTGTGGGAATCCCTGTCGGTTTCGGTAGTAGATTGCGCGCTGAGAGAACAGCGATGCCCAACACTCCTTCACACGATGGAGGAGTTTCTGTTCGGTTACGTTCAAAAACGTCTCCTGCTGTCCTGCAAAAGAGGCGTCCGGAAGATCCTCTGCAGTTGCAGACGATCGGACTGCAACAAACGCCTCTTCATCATCGCCAATCGATCGATACGCCTCAAGGATTTCAGTACGTACCTCCTCGGGAAGGGGAGTTCCCATAATTAGATCGTAGGCAGTCTCCTCCGCTGTCGCGAGTGCGGCTGAGTCCTCCGTATCAATATCCATTGCTTCGAAGAGTTCCTCGTCGATCTCCGCTTTCTCAATGAAGTGGCGATACGTTCCCGCAGTCACCACGAATCCCGGCGGGACTGGAAGCTCAGCACCAAGAAGTTCACCAAGGGACGCCGCCTTGCCGCCGACTGTCTCAATGTCGTCAGCACGCACGTCGTCAAGCCAAAGTACAGCCATTTCGTATTCGATTGATCCACCAGACAGGTAAAGAAGTTTCCGGACCGCGCAAGCGTGTAAAAAAGTATACTCAAGTGTGAGTGAGTATTCAGAAAATCACCTCTGCTACTGATTACGCCTCGATTATCTCATCTTCCGACATATCTGGTATTGTAAGCGTTCCATCTGCAGCAGTAACTGCATGTCCACCAACGCGGACAGTTGTTAGCCCCGTTGTCTCATCCGTTTGGACGTCAACGTGTGCATGACCACCACGGTTTATGAAATGACCTTGTTCAAACTGGAGCGGGTCAACGAACGAATCAAGTGCGCCGTACCATTCGAGATATGCGCCACATGCACCGCTTGCAGTTCCAGTAACTGGGTCTTCAGGAACGCCGGACGCTGGCGCAAACATTCGTGCGTGGAGTGTCGATGCTGCATCGAGCGTGTCGAAGGTAAACGCGTAGACACCTGCAACATCATGTTCCGTCGAAAGCGACGCGATGGCATCCATATCCGGGTCGGCATTTCCAAGCGGTTGGAGAAACGAAACCGGGACCATCAGAAACGGGAGACCGGTAGATGCACGCGCAATCGGAAGTTCTTCACCAACGTCGGTGAGCGCCGCTTGCTCAATCCCAAGCGCAGCCGCAAGCGCCTCATAGTCGATCGAAACAGCAGTAACAGAGGGCTCAGCTTGTGTCATCCAGACCATTCCGGACGCGGTAATCTCAACTGAGAGCACGCCGACGTTCGTCTCAAGCGACTGTGTGCCGGTTTCGATCGTGTCATCTGTTGCAAGCAGTGCGTGAGTTGCAACCGTTGCGTGTCCACAGAGGTCAACTTCTTGTGTCGGTGTGAAGTATCGGATTTTTCGATCTGCATCCTCACTGGGGAAGAGAAATGCAGTCTCGCTAACCGAAAGTTCGCGTGCAATCGCTTGCATCTGCTCGTCGGACAATCCAGATCCATCTGGGACAACGCCTGCAGCATTGCCAGAGAGTGGTGTCTCAGTGAATGCGTCAACAAGTGCAAAGCGACGTGTGTTCATAGTTTGGTACTTGTTTGACAATTCATAAAGACACGTGTCTTTTGACGGTCAATCCGAGCCGTAAAATGAGTCGTGAACCGCTCTTCCTTCTTCATTAAGCACTGGCCCAATAACATCTGTAATTCCAGAGAGAATCGCAGCCGATCGAACCGTAATCGGCGAGCTGCCGGTAAATTCCGTTATTTCATCGCTCCCGACGCTGTAGTAGATACGGTTCAACCCGGCATACCGAATCCCTCCTGCACACATTGGACATGGTTCGGTGCTAGTGTACATGACTGTCTCTGCGCGCACAGACTCATCCAGCTCGTTGCATGCGCGCATGGCAAGATGCAGTTCCGGATGTCTGCGAATATCGTTTTCAGTGATGACCCTGTTTTCTTCCTCCATAATGATCTCATTATTGTGGACAAGCACCGTACCAAACGGTCGGTTCCCGTGTTCGACAGCCTGTTCTGCCAGTTCGATCGCTCGCCGCATATGCACCTCATGTGAAAACTCATCGACAGAAACCATACTGTTACTTGATGGTCTCTACTATCCTGTACGTTTCGATTGTGGTAGTGGCTCACACATTCACGAATTGAACTGTAAACTCTTATAGTCCGAAAGCAACCATCCTGAGATGTTATGAGCGATCTCCCGGACAATTTCAACTGTACCATCACCAACTGGGAGTACATCTATGGCCTCTGCCGCGATGTGAGCGTCCAAGTCAAAGACGATGATTTCGAACCGGACGTCATCGTTGCACTTGCACGTGGCGGCTGGTTTGCCGGTCGATGTATTTGCGATTTCCTCGGGTTGGATGACCTTACTAGCCTGAAAATGGAACACTACGTTGGGACCGCCCAGAAGTCCGACGAACCACAGATTCGCTATCCAATGCCCGAAGGTTCTGTCGAAGGTAAGAACGTCCTCATCATCGATGATATTGCCGACACTGGCGGCTCGATCAAGCGAGCACAGGAGTACGTTGAGCAGCGAAATGCTGGCGACGTGCGAACGGCGACACTCCAACTGCTACAGACAAGCGAGTTTGAACCGGATTTCGTCGGCGAGCAGCTTGAGGAGTGGGCATGGGTCGTTTACCCGTGGAACTTCATCGAGGATATGATCGATCTTATCGCAGGAGTTATGGAAAAAGCCGACGCTGAGACGTTCACCAAAGACGGCATTCGACACCATCTCGCTGAGTTCCACGATGTCGATCGGATCGAAATGGAGATTGCACAGCCGGACCGATTAGATGAGGTGCTCTCGGAGATGGTTCGTCGTGGCGTAACCGTTCCAGTCTCGGAGACTGAGTGGGCGCTCGTGGAAGCCACTGAATAATCGATCGTGTCCGATGAGATAGCAACACTCCACGAAATTCTATCGTTGAAAGACGAAATACGAACCGGCTGGCAGCTCAGAGGCGTCTCACAGCCAGAATCTGTCGCTGCACACACATGGGGCGTGTCGTTTCTCTGCCTCGTGTATGGCGATCGGATGGCGGCGGAGTTCGAAACACGTGGCCAGACGCTTTCTGTTGGTCGAGCGCTCCAGCTTGCGGTCGTCCATGATCTTGCAGAAGCAGAGACCGGTGATTTCCCAACACGGGCGGACTCAACTGCGGAGACCGTCTCTGAAGCAACAAAAGAGCGACTTGAGCGGGCTGCTGTGGGTTCGCTTACAGCGCCGCTCGGAACGGACCAGATCCGGTCACTGTGGGAGGAGTATGAGGCTCGTGAGACGCCAGAATCAGTCTTTGTTAAAGAGATGGATCTGGTCGACATGTGCCTGCAAGCGCTTGTGTATGAGTCGGAGCGTCGGTATGATCCGGATTCGGACACAAGAAATGCCTTTGTCGAGTTTACACACCTCGATGAGTTCTTCGTAACCGCAGAGCCGCGATTACAAACTGAGTTGGGCCGATCGCTTTATGAAGAGGTTCACGACCAATATACGGAGATTCGAGACAGCAGATGACGGATCTGGATCTGCTTGGAATCTTTGGAGAGGCAATCCTGCCGATTATTGCGATCGCTGCGGCAGGGTTTGTGCTCGGTCGAACAAAATCGATCGATCCAGGGCCACTGAACACCGCTGTTGTCTACGTCCTTGCACCGGCGCTTGTATTTCATAGCCTCGCGGTAACGCAACTCGCTGGTGGAACGTTACTTCGGATTGCCGCAGGCGTGTTATTATTCACCGTGATTATGGTTGCAATCGGTGAGGCGATCGGCCGACTCACGGGTGAGACGGAGCCGGTAATAAGTGCGCTGATTCTAGTGATTGCATTCACAAACTCCGGAAACTACGGCATCCCGGTCTCTGATTTTGCGTTTGGACCGGTTGGCCGACAGACTGCGGTTGTCTTTCTCACTGCGCAAGCAGTCTTAGTGTACACTGTTGGAGTGTATATCGCATCACGAAGCGGCGGCGGAAGCGGGCTTGAAGGGATCAAACGGGTGTTGAAAATTCCACTTGTGTATGCTGTGATTGTTGCACTGCTCTTACGAGCAGGTGGGCTTGTCCCGCCCGCAGATGCAGCAGCAATGGAAGCAGTGCAACTTGTTGGTGACTCCTCAATACCGGTAATGCTGCTTATTTTAGGAATACAGTTGGCAAATACAGATTATGGCTCCGCACTCTCGCGTGCAACGAAACCGACCCTGCTGAAGATGGGGCTTGCGCCGATCGTTGGCGTTGGGATTGCGGTCGTACTTGGATTCGAAGACCCAACGGTTGCACGAGTGTTTGTGCTTGAGACGGCAATGCCTGCAGCAGTCACACCGCTTGTGCTTATTGTCGAGTTTGCTGGTGATGAGACGATCGGAGAGCTAACCGTTGCAGAGTATGTGAGCACGGTGATACTGGTGACAACGCTTGTGAGTGTACCATTGCTTACAGTGTTAATTGCACTGTTGCAGTCCGGCGTTATTGTCTGATCGCTAGTCGGAGCCAACAGTGTCCACGCTTCGATCAGGGGTTGGTTCTTCCTCGATGATTTTTGTTGCCCACGTCCCACGCAGGTACCACACCAACGCTGCAACAAAGCCAATCACGTCGCCCAACAGGACCGCATACCAGATCCCGGTCTCAGCCCATCCAAGCACGAACACAAAGTAGTATGTCAGTGGTACACGGGCAACCCACAACGTGATCATTGAGAAAACCATCGCTGTTTTTGTGTTTCCGGCGCCCCGGAATGTGCCGAGCATAATCTGTAGTGCACCCATGAACACGAACATGAACGCTGCGATCTGCATATACTCAACCGCGTAGGCGATCGTTTGTGGCGCCCCCTCCGTATCTGCTGACAGGAACACTCGGACGATCGGCTCTGGGAACGTGAACATGATGATCGTAATCACCGACATGACAATCGCAGCAAGCCCCATCGCGAGCCATGACGCCTTCTTTGCGCGGTCCGGGCGATTTGCACCTAAATTCTGACCAACAACCGTATCAACAGCCTGTGAGAGGCCCATTGCCGGAAGAAACACGAGCGAAATCAGCCGATTTCCGAGTCCGTACGCTGCGACAATAGCAGGCGAGAATGTGACGACCATCGCCGTCAAAATAATAAACGCAAGCGATGAGGTTGATTGTTCGATCGCACTTGGGACACCAAGGCTGACAATTTCTTTAATCTGCGTGAGGTCGGGGATCAAGTATTCGAGTTCAATATTTGGGCCTGCATCTGTCCAAAAGAGGATATACAGTCCAAAGCCGGTTGCAACCGCACGTGCAGTGATCGTTGCGATCGCAGCACCCTCAATCTCCAATCGTGGAAACGGCCCGAGTCCGAAAATCAAAATCGCATCTAAGATGACGTTCAGAACGACGCTAATCACCATAATTCGCATCGGTGTGCGGGTATCACCGTACCCCCGCATGATCGACACAAACACAAAAAATCCAAATAAAAACGGCATGCCGAGGAAGTAGATCCGCATATAGTCGGCTGCAAGCGGAATAATACGGGCTTCCGTCTCCGGGTCTGCAGGGAGCAACCCAAGCATCCAATTGGTTGTGAAGTAGCCAACAATACCAATTCCAATTGCAAGGATCGTCACAAACGAGAGCGTCTGTCCCGCGATTTTATCCGCGGAGTTGCCGCTTTGTGCCCCAGTATACTGTGCCACAAGAATGGCACCTGCCGCGGTGAACCCTCCGCCAACGGAAATAAGAAAGAAAATCAGTGGGAACGAGAGGCTCAATGCACCAACAGCATCCTCAGAAACCGCTCCAAGAAAGGCAGTGTCGGCAACGTTGTACGTCACCTGCAAGAGCTGTATCACAACCATCGGCCACGCAAGCGCGATCATCGGGCCGACCAAGTCCCCCTCTGTGAGTTCATTTGTTCGTGCTGACGATTCGGATGACACTACGATTCGAAACACGGCGCATGTATTTCAACGCTCGCGAACTACGCTATCAAATCACAATCTTGCTTATGTTGCCTGTATCAGCAACGGGTGCTTCAACCTTTATTACTGAGTGCAGTCATATTCTGACAGCGACCCCTGTTATGACCACCACAATCGACGTCCTCCATATTGATGACGATCCTGCCTTTACTGAGTTGGTGGCTACATACCTCCACCGGAAAGAATCGCAGATATCGGTCACAAGCGCCACCTCTGCTACTGAAGCGCTTTCGAAGCTTGATTCGAACACGTTTGACTGTATTGTAAGTGATTACGACATGCCAGAAATGGATGGGTTAGCGCTGCTGGAGACGGTTCGAAGCCAGGGGACTGACCTTCCATATATTCTATTTACCGGCAAAGGATCCGAAGAGATTGCAAGCGATGCAATCACTGCGGGCGTGACCGATTATCTTCAAAAAGGGGGCCCAGAGACATACACAGTCCTGGCAAACCGGATTACAAATGTGGTCGCACAGTATCGTGCAAGTCAAACTGCAGAGCAGACCGAAAAGCGGCTTCGCGAGATTGCAGAACAGACAACAGACCTATTATGGATGGTCTCTGCGGATTGGACTGAGGTACTCTTTATTAATTCCGTTTACCAGGAACTCACTGGAGCCACAGTCAGCGACGTTATCGAAGACCCGCTAACGTTTTTTGAGACGGTTCACCCTGAAGATAGAGCACGTATCTCCGACCGGTTGCGATCGGTGTCGGAAGGTAACGTTGCAGACGTAGAGTGTCGAATTAACAAAAAGACGGGCTATGATCGGTGGGTTTGGGCACAAGCGGAACCGATTCTGGATGATACTGGTGAGGTCGATCGAATCGTCGGCTTTGCAAGAGAGATAACCGAAAAGAAAGAGCAGGAGCGAAAACTCGAGCAACTTAGAGAGACGTCCCAAGAGTTGATGAATACCCAATCGATCGAGGAAACCGCTGAAGTTGCAGTGACTGCTGCACATGAAATTATTGGTGCGCCGTTAAGCGGTGTACACCTGCTCAACGATGCAGGTGACCAGATTGTTCCTTGTTTTGTCTTTGATTCCGTACGCGATGCATTCGGAACGGTCCCAGTATTTAATCGAGATCATGCCCAAAAGAGCCGCGCAGCAGTCATTTGGAATGTATTTGAGGACGAAACTCCGTGTCGAATAGACAACGTTTCAGCATACGATGGGGTTACTGAGCCAACACCAACAGAGAGTGTTATTGTACATCCAATCGGCCCCTACGGCGTATTTATTGTTTCCGCAAATACAACGCATGCATTTGACGACCGCGATGAAGCACTGGTCGAAATCTTAGCACGTTCGCTCACCGCAGCCATGGATCGGGTGACTCGTGAGCAACGTGTCCGACATCGAGAACAACGGCTAAAAGAGCTACATGATGCGACAAGACAGCTCATACAAGCCACAAGCAAAACAGAAATTGCAGAAGAGATCGTGTCCTTCGCAGGCGACATCCTTGGATTTTCAATCATGGTTGTACGGTTTTACAATCCGGAAACAGAGCTGCTTGAGCCGGTCGTCTGTAGTGATTCGGTTGTTGATGTACTTCCAGACCGTGATGGGTTCGGTGCAGATGGCGGCAGTCTTAATTGGGATGCGTATGCCTCCGGGGAGGTCCGAACATACACCGATATTGAAACGACAGACGCACTTGATGCTGGAACTGGACTCCGGAGTCTTGCGATCTTTCCACTTGGTGGATATGGGACCGTCTCAGTTGGTGAAACAACCCCGGGGGCATTCGATGAGACAGATATATTTTTAGGGCAGATTCTCATTACAGCTGCAGAAACAGCGATCGATGCGATCGAACGAACAGCAATTGTAGAGCAGCAACGAAATGAGCTAAAGGTACAGAATAGACGACTTAATGACTTTACAAGCATTGTTACACATGATCTTCGAAACCCGCTCAACGTCGC
>SL_4KL_010_BRINEDRAFT_10001173_pt1 | contig 14405 bp, 8 predicted proteins | sample SodLak_010_BRINE_2_FD_10664 | JGI IMG/M metagenome (IMG submission 10664)
TGGCATTGAGGAGGTTGACGGCCAGATACCGAACCGGGTCTGGATACGTCTGTTGCATCCGCCCGGCGTGCTCGCGTTTGATCTGGTACGGCGTGGGCGTGTGGCCGTCACTGAGTGCGTCGAGTGCCCGTTCGGCCATGTCAATCGCTTGTGTGAGTTCTTCGTAGGTATCGAGCAGTTCGGTGTGGGTCCGGCGGAGTTGGTATTCGGGATTGGCGGTGGCTTCGATCCCCCGTCGACTGTTTCAGGGCAGCGGCGAGCTTCGAGCTGGCCGCCGAACTCGAAAATCTTTCTGAACAACTCAGAGAAGTAGCATGGAGAGCCTAGTTTCGTTCGATAACAGTTCTTTGGATCAGGCTAATGCACGTGGACCAACAGCTGTACCTGAATCGTTAGGTACCGCTACTTGACGCGAAATCTGGACGAGGGTCTGATTCTGCGTCTCGTATCTTGTCTGTCTTTTCGGTCTGCTCGATGAGGTTTTTGTACGCTGCTTCCTCGAAGAGTCCGTTCCGGTCGAACAACTCACGAGCAGCGTTGGTGAGCCGGAAGAATCGATACGTGTTCCCCTTTTTCAAGTCCGATCAACTACTTTGAAGAGAAAGTAAGATTTTCACTTTATCTAATAAACAATAATAACTACTTACAATCTATAGATAGATAAGGCAGTGCCTCGGGGCCTGTCCCCGAAGTACTTCGCACCGCCTACGATGCTTCGTCGTCAGACCGGAAGTCTACAGACAAGGCACCGACTTCAGTTGTGGGTCGATGACTCAGTCGATTCAATCCAGTACGTCTTTGCGTTTGTGAACTCTCGTATACCGTGGTATGACAGCTCTGACCCATAACCTGAGTCTTTAATCCCGCCAAATGGTAACCGTGGATCCGACTTCGACATCTCGTTAACATAAACTGCTCCCGAATCGATCTGCTTGGCAACCGCTTGCCCCCGCTCAAGATCATCGGTCCAGATAGAAGCACTAAGTCCATACTGGGTGTTATTCGCCTTCTCGATCGCGTCTTTTTCACTTTTGACTTCAACGACGGTAGCGACAGGACCGAACAACTCTTCGCTTAATGCTGGGCAGTTTTCCGGCACATCGGTTAGCACGGTGGGAGGATAGAAGTAACCCTCACGTTCAAGCGGGGAGCCACCGCACTCGACCACTGCACCCATGTCGACGCTTTTCATTACCTGTTCATGTAGACCTGTAAGAAGATCCTCACGAGCCTGTGGCCCGACATCTGTTTCCGGATCAGTTGGGTCATCGACTGTCAATGACTCCATTTGTTCAACAAACCGATTGATGAACTCTTCGTACACATCTGTGTGAATGAACATTCGCTTGGCTGCAATACAGGTTTGCCCGGAGTTTTGTGTTCGAGCAGTGACTGCAGTTTCGACGGCATCGTCGAGGTTTGCATCATCAAGTATAATATAGGGATCGCTACCGCCTAGCTCAAGAACTGTTTTTTTGATATTCTCACCAGCAGCTTTCGCTACAGCGCTCCCCGCGCGTGTGCTACCAGTAAGCGTGACTGCTCGGATCCGGTCATCCGCGATCACATCTTCGACACGTTCAGCTTCGATTTGGAGAGACTGGATCGTTCCCTCAGGATAGCCGGAATCGTGGAGTGCCTCAACGATGGCCTGTGCACAACCGAACGTCACTGGTGAATGTTTGAGCACAAGAACGTTCCCCGCGGTTAAGGCTGGAATCGCAAACCGGAGTACCTGCCAGAATGGATAGTTCCACGGCATCACTGCAAGTACTGTCCCGAGTGGCTCGTAGGAAACGTATGTTTTTGCCCCAGGATTACTTCCAATACGTTCGTCCTGAAGGTGTTCTGCGGTTCGTTCAGCGTAGTATTCACAAAGCCAGGCACATTTTTCAATCTCTCCAATTCCTTGGCTGTGTGGCTTGCCCATTTCCTTGGCCATCAACATCGCATACTCGTCTTTGTTTTCTCGGAGTGTCTCGGCGAGATGTTGGGCAAGGAGTTGGCGAGACTCCACTGATCGGCTCTGCCAGGAGTCAAATGTCGACGCCGCTGTCGAGAGTTTCGTCTCAACAGTCTCGTCAGTATGACTCTCATAAGTGTCGATGCGTGCTTCAGTTGTTGGGTTGATTGTTTGGAACATGAGTGTTTATCGTATCGTTCTAGAATATTCCCCAGCGGGTTCTATGATGCCACTGGGTTCTCGCTGTCGTTGATTATCGGTGCTATAGGGTCTCAACATGGTTAGGCTGCTTTTGGACTTGGACCAACCGCCTCTATTGCATTAAGGAATATTCCAACTCCTAATTCGATCTCGCGCACACTCGAATCAAGTGGCGGAAGGAGTCGAATCGTCTTTTTTCCGCAACCAAGAGTAAGCAGCCCACGTTTGAGTGATTCTTTAACAACGGCCGCTCGTCGTTCAGGTGTATCGAACTCAACTGCGAGCATCAGACCTTTGCCACGGACATCCGTGACGTGCTCGGGAGCACCATCACGGAGTAACTCTTTAGCTTGTTTTCCTCTTCGTGTTGCGTTTTCTAGGAGATCGTATTCTTCGATTGCTTCGAGGGTGAACGTTCCCATCATTGATCCAAGCAGGTCGCCGCCACCAAAGGTGGAGCCAAGTCTGTTTTTTTCACTCGGGAAAATATCTGAACGAGAGATGGTCGCGCCAACTCGCAGAGCTTTCGCACTAGCGATAATGTCGGGTTCAATCGGATAGTGGTCCGAGGCCCAGATTTCACCCGTCCGTCCAACACCTGATTGAATCTCGTCGACGACCAGTGGGATGTCGTATTCGTCTGTAACATCAGCAACTTCCTGCATGAAATCTTCACTGGGGAAACGGTAGCCACCGACTCCTTGGATAGGTTCAAGTGTTAGAAATGCAATCTCGTCGGGATTAATATGACCTCCTTCAGGAGATAATGAGTTCCGAAGCCCCGAGCCACCACCTGAGAAAAAACCGCAGTCACAAGTATCAGGATTACAGCCTCGATCGGCACAGAATGGTACCGTTTCGATGCTACTGATTTCGGGATAGTGCCGTGTATAGACTTCCTTGGACTTGGTAAGCGATAGCGTCCCAAGTGTTCGCCCGTGGAAGCTATTTTCGAACGTGATGCCGTATTTTGCTGGTGCCCGATAATCGTGGGTGATTTTCATTGCGTTCTCAACAGCTTCTGCGCCAGAGTTCGAAAGAAAGACAGTGTCCATCCCATACTGACTGGAGACCTCTGTCAATTTCTCCATTAGATGACTTGAACCTGGCACAGCCGACTCTTCGGGTGTTGGGCCAGCACCGAAGTACAGGTCCTGACCAGCGATTTTCATCGGTTCAACAAGGTCGAACTCTCGAAGCTTCGAGGTGATCTTCTCGTTGTTATAACCGAGCGGTGCTGCTCCGATATGGCACGTGAAATCAAGCAGAACGTTGCCGTCAACGTCGGTAACGAATGGTCCATCAGCTTCGCGCGTTATATCCCAGACGAATTCGTGGGAGTATTCACTTGGTGCGGCGTTCGCTCCATGAAACTCAACCCATTTCCGGCCGTTTGGGCCTGGAAGGGTACTCACATCGGGATGTGCCGTGTTCCTATCCATACACAGTTTATGTATACGCCATCATTAAATCTTGTTATGGTGGGACGTTGTAGCCAAATGCCAACCGTCGACTGTTGCCTTTTAAAAAAGAAAAATAAGTCGAAGATTAGTCGTCAGATGGATCGGAGCTTCCGGCCGGCCCACTACTGGACTGTTCCGAATCTGAACCGATTAGTATTGTCTCTTCTTGAAGTAACACGTTATCATGTTCACCGCTGAAATCTCGGATCAGCGAGAGCATGGCCAAAAAGCAGACGAACGCGAATGGGGCACCGGTAATGACAACTGCTTGCTCCAACGCGCCTGCGCCGCCTTCGCCACCAAGGATCATCAGAATTGCGGCAGTCATGCCGAGAATGAGTCCCCAGAAAATGCGGTTGATGTTTGACGGATCTTCTTTGCCGCCAGTTGTCATCATTGAGACCGCGAGTGTTGAGGAGTCTGCCGATGTGATAAAGAATGACGTCACAAGTACGAGGAACGCGATGATGAAGACGGCTCCTAATGGGAATGCTTCAAACAGGATGAAACCAGAAATCTCAGGACCAGCCTCAAAGGCCATGACCTGACCGAAATCTGCGAGTCCTTCATGCTGGAAGAAGACGGAGGTACCGCCCACAATAACGAACCATGGAATTGTTGCTGCAGAGGTTGCAAAAATACCAGTGAANGCGACTTCACGAACAGATCGGCCTTTAGCAATTCGGGCGATGAACAATCCAGCGAATGGGGACCACGAAAGTGCCCATGCCCAGTAGAAGACGGTCCAGTCTTCTACAAAAGCAACTCCCCCTTCAGAGCCAGCACCTGTGTATAGGCTCATCGCTACGAAATCACTGATCATGCCACCAACTGCCTGCGAGCCTACCAACAGAAGGAACATTGTTGGGCCTAGGATGAACGTAGCCAGCATGACCACTCCGAAAAAGACCATATTGAAATTCGATAGCCGACGAATTCCCCTGTCGACTCCAAGCACCATCGAGATCGTGAACAACACTGTCATTGTCGTTACGACCAGCAGTATACCGAGATCTCCGAGATTGATTCCCCACTGATAATCGAGCCCTGTCACGAATTGACTCCCGATGAATCCAAGCGACGTTGCGACACCACCGATCGTCGCAAAGACTGCCAGAACATCGATTATCTTGGCAATCGGTCCATCAAGATTTTCTTTACCGAGAATCGGAGTAAGTGCCGAGGAAACTCGGAGTGGCACACCTTCGTAGTTGTACGCAAAGTAAGCGATTGCGAGGCCCATTATCGTAAACACTGCAAGTTGGGGCAGCGCCCAATGGAACAGTGTTTGTTGAACGGCCAATCCCATTGCCTCACTTGAGCCACCTTCGGCTCCGAATAGTGGGTTTGGGCTATCGTAGTAAAACAGTGCCTCGGTTGGTCCCCAAAACACAACACCTGCGGCAAATCCGGCCGAATACAGCATGGCAAAAAATGATAGGTAGCTGTATTCTGGTTCTGTATCGCCTAGCTTAATCTTGCCCCAAGGCCCAATAATCAAAAACAACAGGAACAGGACAATAATGAATACAATCACTAACAAGGCCCAGCTCAGGTAACTGAGCATTTCAATCTGTACGGTTTCGATGGTACCTGCAACAGCGTCTCGGTTGACGAAAAATGCTGCAATCACACCGAGGGTCAGCAACGCACCGAACGTGAAGACGACTGGGTCGAGTTCATCCAAAAACCGATTGAGCATTCCCTGCTTGCTGTCGCTGCTCATACTTTCTCCCACCCCAATAGTGAACAACAAGTAGTCAATCTCTTAGATCTTGTACGATTGTGCTTTTCTATGCTGTGATGTAGCATATCCACACAGTAGATGGCATATTGTAAAAACATTTCCTTTATTGTAACCCTTGTACACAATTTGTGTTTATTTGCGGATCTCACAGTAAGGGCAAGCGCCAGTACAGAATATTAGAAAGTGTGGGACTACATACAGAATTATGAAAATTTTTGAACCTCAAATGAGCAAAAATAATCTGATGGCAACCTCTATCGACTTTAATGAATTATTCAAAAAACCGGTACTGTTGGTTTGACGTCCAGAGGAAAGGGCCTGTTCAACCCGTAAGCTCGTTCAGTTTCTCATCGCGATCAGCAGCGCTTTCAGTCACTTTTTTGGAATATTCGTCGACTCGATCTTTGATCTCTTCTCGGGTTACCTCTGGAGAGAAGCTATCAGACATTGTCAGGAGCCGAATAAACGCTCTGAGTTCCTCATCAGTAAGTTGAGCGAACTCTTCGTTTTCTAGCTTCTTGATTACCTCGTCGACATTAATCTGCCCGACCGGGTCCACATTGAACTCCACGTTGACCATCCGATAATTAGAACCAGCCAAACGCTGTTCAGCCTTTCCGACGCCCTCCGAGAGCATGTCTTTGAATGGCGTATAATACCCCATTGTCCCAAGATGGAGAAAAGCGAGCATATCAGTGATACCTTGGGTATAGGCATCGCGGTCTTCGTCATCAGGATCAAATACCGTTTCTAGGTCCCGCTCTTCAAGACACTCGAATAAGATACTAAAATCGAGAACAGCATTTCGAACACGCCGTCTGATTCGGTTTCGCTTCTGTTTTTTCGAGTGGTCAGTGTAATCTGTTTTACGGCCAAGCAAAAAATCACGGTCGGATGGAGTTAGAATACCGCGTGGGCGGTCTGAATCCGCTGCCGGTTGTAGCGCCTCCGGAACTTCATTCTGGCTCATATAGACCACACAGAGCGCTCGCGGATTAATCCTTCTGGTATTTTTAATCTGATTTCTTTACAACAATTATCTCTGTAGAAATATCTGTCTTTATTCTTCAAATTCAGCTTCTCTCGACGCGAGCATGGAACTCTAGGGATTTAGACGAGAACACTCAACAATTGAATCCGAAACAATCGAGACCCCAATATCAAGGCTTGATTCATCGATATCGAACGTGGGCGTATGGTGTTTCGTAGGATAATCTGTTCCGACAAGCAGGTAAGACGCAAGCCCACCGTTTCGTTGCACATGATCCATTAGGTAGGTCACATCTTCGCTTACACCCAAACTTGTTTTTTCTACAACATGGCTGATATTGTCTGTTTTATTTGCAACATCGGTAACGATCTCACGGAGTTCGGGGTCGCTGTCAGCTCGGAGCGACTCACTGATAACTCGTGGAGTGACATCACAGTCGTGCATCTCTGCAGCAGAATAAAAGACGCGCTCAAGTTCTGTTCGCATGTACTCCATCAGGCCAGTCGTTTCACCTCTTACTTCTGCTTCAATAGTAATCTCTTCAGCAATAACGTTACTTGCCGTTCCACCCTCGATGCGGCCAATATTTATTCGCGTTTTTCCATCGGTGTGACGTGGTATCGCGTAGGCATTTTGAATGGCAGTCGCTACGGCCTGCATGGCGTTTTTGCCTTCATTCGGTGCTCGTCCAGCATGAGCGCTTGCCCCTTCAAATGTTGCTGTCATATGAGCCATCGCTAGCGGCTTTTCGACCCCAGCAACGATTTCGCCGGTGGAGTGTTCAAGCCCAAGATGAAGCGCAAACAAGTAGTCGACATCATCAAGATAGCCTCCTTCTGCCATTGCCTTTCCCCCGCCAGAGATTTCCTCGGCAGGCTGGAAGAATACCTTTAGCGTTCCAGAAAAGTCACTTTGCTTGATGGCCTCGATAGTGCCAAGTCCAATTGCTATGTGACCGTCGTGTCCACAGGCATGCATATATCCATCATGTATGGAATGAAATCCCTCAGCTTTTGGACGGTGGTCAGTTGCCGTTGCTTCTCGCATTGCGGTTGCATCAAGATCGACACGAAGGCCAACAGTAGGCCCCTTTCCCTGCTCAACTACGGCAACAACACCTGTATGGCCATTCGCAGTTCGGTTGAGTATGTCTTCTCTAACGCCAGCAGCTCGAGCCCGTTCGAGCCATGGAGCGATCTCTTCAGGCTCTGGAACGGCCATGCGCGAGTCTGACGCCAGTGCCTCACAGCCAACTGCAATTTCGTCCACATCAATTGCATCAAGTTCGTCGACAATCCGGGCCGTCGTCTGAAATTCACACCATCCTGGTTCTGGTCGACGATGAACTGCCCGCCGAATCTCGCGTAACCGGTCTCGTACGTCGTGGGCCATCAATACCCGGTAGATGCACAGTGACTATTTAGATGTGGTCGACACGGCACTTTTTATCTATCCATGTGGTCTATCATGAGTCCTTTTTGCTATATTGTCCTATTTAGTGAAGGAAATACTATTAAAATCAAATAGTGGGATTGGTGTCTTAGCTGGTTGAGGCGCTAAGTGTAGCTTCAACCGTGAACCACCTATCTTATCGGGCTGCCTTCGACGGCGAGTGGGGGGATTTGTTTGCCTCTTCAATTTGAGACAGGCGTCGCAGCGGCAGTGACGTGATCGATTGCGTCAGTGATAACATCGATAGCAATGTCTGCCAGCTCCTGCGTAAGAACGAGCGGCGGAAGCAATCGCAGGACGTTCCCGTAACGTCCGGCCGTCCAGACGAGTACGCCATTTTCGAAACAGTACTGTTGAATCGTATCAACGGCTTCCCCATCTGGTTGGCCTGCTTCGTCAACAAATTCCACAGCGATGAACAATCCCTTCCCTCGGACATCGATGATCCGGTTGGTACCCGCACTGGCTTCCCGGAGTCGATCGCGTATATGCTCGCCAAGTTCCCGAGCATGGGTAAGGAGTTCGTGTTCTTGGATGTACTCGATTGCACGGACCCCAGCACGCATACCAACTACATGGCCACGATATGTTCCAGCGTGGCCACCAGGCCCCCAAGTATCAAGATCTTCGTGATAAATCGTCGCCGAAAGTGGGAAACCGACACCACCGAGTGCTTTTGCTGTTGTCATGATATCCGGGGAGACACCATGCCAGTCACTTGCCCACCACTGGCCAGTTCGACCGAGACCACTCTGGATCTCGTCAAACATCAACGGAATATCGTTGTCGTCAGCAAGGTCACGCAATCCCTTGAGGAATCCCTCTGGAGGAACAATTACGCCACCTTCACCTTGAATTGGTTCGACAAATATCCCGGCTGGGTTTGCAAGCCCGCTGTAGGGGTCCTCCAGAATTGCCTGTACCTCTTCAAGCGCCCGAGCACACGACATTGAGCCACAGCACTCCGAGGCAGGTCGAGAACAAATCGACGCTGCATCACCCGAACCGGCGTTTGTGGATGCACTTGGATATCGAACGTGGGTTACCTCAGGAATCAACGGCGTGTAGTCACCTTTGAAACTCTTATTCGAAGTAAGCGCCATTGCCCCTGGTGTCGCCCCATGGTAGGCACCGCGGAAGGCAATCAATCCATCACCGCCGGTGTTGTATTTTGCCAATTTGATCGAAGCCTCAACTGCGTCGCTACCGGTTGGCCCACCGAATACAACTCTATTGTTTCCTTGTAGTCCCGCTGGTGCGATTTCGTCAAGTTTCTCGATCAATTCTAACCGTGCTTCGGTCGGAAAATCGACTGTATGAACGAGTTTATCAGCCTGTTCGTGGACGGCTTCGAGAACGTACGGATTTGCGTGACCAACGTTGAGGACACCGATACCTGCGAACATATCGATGTACGTGTTACCATCAGCGTCACGGACTGTGGCACCACGTCCCTCCTCGAAAGCAACAGGGATATCTTTCGGATAGGCTACCGCACTGCTGTCTATCTCTCGTTGTTTTTCGAGTAGGGCTTGGGACTCCGGCCCAGGCACAGATCCAATATCCGGTGCGTCGTCATAGTGTAGCTCTTCGATTGGTGGTCCTGCTGTCATACATGAACACAAGACTAACTGCGATAAATAGTTTATCCACAGTAAGTATATCCTGTGTATACAATTATTGACTACTTTGCCACTGGCATAGGTTGACAGCGCCCGGAACCTAAACAATATTTGTATTTGGTGTACACGAAAAACTTTTCAACTGCTGTCCGAGATTCATGATATAGGCCCTGTTATCATGTCCCGCAATATTTTTGACGCATCCGAATACGAACGTCGTGTCGACCGAACAAAAGAGCAGTTACGTGAACGTAATCTTGAAGCCATTGTCGTCGCTGATCCGGCAAACATGAATTATCTAACAGGTTATGATGGCTGGTCGTTCTATGTTCATCAGGCCGTTGTTGTCACTCTCGAACACGACGAGCCAGTTTGGGTCGGCAGAGAAATGGATGCAGGTGGTGCGCGTGCCACAACGCATCTATCCGATTCAAACATTCTATCGTACAGCGATGACCACGTTCATTCGCCATACGACCTGCATCCGATGGATTACATTGCCGGTGTACTTGATGAACTCGAAGTTGTAGATGGCAGAATTGGCCTTGAGATGGATGCCGCCTATTTCACTGCAAAGTCCTTTGTCCGTCTCCAACAGAACTTACCGAGCGCTACCTTTGAAGACGCAACACAACTCGTAGGTTGGATCCGAATCAAAAAATCGGAACAGGAAATCAACTACATGCGTGAGGCTGCTCGTATTTCGGAAAAGGCGATGCAAGCAGGACTCGAAACGATTGAAGCAGGTATCCCCGAATACGAGGCGGCAGCCGCAATCTACGATGCACTTATCACTGGAACCGATGAGTTTGGTGGAGATTATCCCTCAATTGTGCCATTGATGCCCTCGGGTGAACACACTGATACCCCACACCTAACATGGACTGACCGACCGTTCAAAAACGGGGATCCGGTTATAATTGAACTCTCGGGTTGTCGACATCGGTATCACTCACCGCTTGCTCGGACAACATTTGTCGGTGACCCGCCTAATGAACTTGAACGAACTGCTGAGATCGTACTTGAAGGAATCGACGCAGCCCTAGATACCGTCGAACCCGGTGTTACTTGTGAAACCGTCGAACGCGCTTGGAGAGAAACGATTGCACAGTACGGACTTGAGAAAAAAGATCGTATCGGATACTCAATGGGACTTGGATATCCACCGGACTGGGGTGAGCACACCGCGAGCATACGTCCCGGTGACGAGACAGTGCTTGAAGAAAACATGACGTTCCACATGATCCCTGGCATCTGGACGGAAGCGGTTGGAATGGAGATAAGCGAAACGTTCCGTGTCACAAACACAGGTGTCGAAACACTCGCTGACTTCCCGCGGAAACTATTTACTACTTGATACTATTTCCGCCGTAAACGGCGAGGACGATGTCACTGATTGCCTGTGGCACTTTGTGTGGAAAGCGCTGTAGCAACCATTTCAACTGGATGACGTAGTCCATTAGAGCGGTCATACGCTGACAGTTGGGTTCGACAGGATGCACCGGGTGCAACAACAGTCTCACCACCGCTCTGTTCGACCTGTTCAAACAAAATATCTCCAATTTTCCGACTCAATGAGTAGTGTTCGGCTTCATAACCGAATGACCCCGCCATGCCGCAGCAACCTGAATCCAGTTCGTCGACCTCATAACCAACCGTCTCAAGGACCTTTGCCGCATATCCGTCTTTTTTCGTTGCTTTCTGATGGCAGTGACCATGATAGGTTAGTCGCTTCTCGGGTGAGTCCACCGAGAGTTTTGAACTCAACTTGAACTGGTCGAGATACTCCATGATGCCGTAGGTGTTTCCGGCGACACGTTCGACATCTCGTCCGGTGAGCAAGTCAAGATAGTCTGACTGCAACATCACTGCATCTGATGGTTCGATTAAGACGACCTCCCAGCCGTCTTCAATGTAGGGAATAAGGGCCGCTACGTTTGTTTTTGCTCGCTCTCGAGAAATATCAAGGAATCCTTTTGAGTGTGCGGGTCGACCTGTAGACACAACGTCTTCCGGAATCTTCACATGGACTCCAGCTTTCTCCAAAACTCGCACGGCAGCTTTTCCAGCTTGTGGATAGTTATAATTGGTATACGTATCTGGGAATAATAGTACTTTCCTGTCTCCTTCTTCGCGCGCGATGTGAGAGTCGCGATGTTCGAACCAGTCTTCAAAACTCTCGCTTGCGAAAGATGGAAGATCACGTTCACGGGCAATGCCTACCACTTTTTCAGCAAGAACCGAGACACCGGGTACCGCGGTGGCCCAATTCGAAACTGGAGCGAGTGCCGAGCCGATTGCGTTTAACCGATCAACATTTGCAAACAACCGGGCACGAACTCCTGCACCGTTTTCTTGGTGATTTGCGTGTTCAATTTCGGCTTTGAGTTTCGCCATATCAACTTCACTTGGACAGTCCCGGGCACAGCCTTTACATCCGATACAGAGGTCGAATACTTCTGTGAGAAACTCTGTGTCAGTGACCTCGACATCGAGCGTTCCGTTCATCGCACTGCGCAACATGTTTGCCCGTCCACGGGTACTCAAACTTTCTTCATCCATTGCACGGTAGGTCGGACACATTACGCCACCAGTTGTCTCTTGATCCCCGCGACAGCCTCCACAGCCGTGACACAGTTCCACCATGCCCTGCATGCCGTTGTCGATATTCCACTCGAGAGCGGGTTCGAATCCCGCTTTGAACTCATACTGCGGGGAAAAACGGAGGTGTTCGATCATACGGTGGTCACCACAGACGTTTCCGGGGTTGAGTAGCCAGTTGGGATCGAATGCTGTCTTTAACTCTCGAAAGAGCGTCCAAACCTCATCGCCATAGAGTTTTTTATTCCACTGGGTTCGAGCCCGGCCATCACCGTGTTCTCCGGAGACGCTTCCGCCATACTTGATGACAAGGTCGGTTACAGCATCCGAGATTGCTTCGAATTGATTCAGTCCGGCTGGGCTCTTTGTGTCGACCAAAGGCCGCATGTGCATACACCCCGGTCCAGCGTGGGCATAGAAACTCGCAAACGTGTCATGTTCTTCGAGGACTGATTGAAAATCTGCGACATAGTCTGCGAGTGACTCTGTCGGGACAGCAGTGTCTTCAATAAACGAGATATGCTTCGCATCTGAAGTTCGAGACAGTAGAATAGGTGCAGCACTCTTTCGCAGTTTCCAGAGTTCAGCAATACCGGCGTCATCATGTGCCTCAAGTACGTCGAAGGCACGAACAGGATCATTTTCCGCGTCAGTAGCGCTATCGCTGGCCGTCGACTCGGTAGCGCCGTCGGTAACCTCTGTCACCGTTTCATCAGGAAGCCGATCCGAAATGAGCTTAGCTACTTTCTTGCGGCCATGCTCGTCACTTTCAGCATAGAACTCTACAAGTAGTGCCGTCTCGGTTCCTACCGGAAGTTGGTCGGCAACTGCACGAAATTCCTCAGTACTTTCTGCGAGTTCAATCAACACGTCATCGATGGCTTCGATTGCTGCAGGATCGTGGTTTCGGACAATCGTGTCGACATCTGCCATCGCATCAAGCAACTCATGATAAGTCAACAACGCCACTGCGGTTGTCTGTGGGACCACTTCAAGTGCCACTGTTACTTCCGTGACGATTCCAAGTGTCCCTTCACTACCAGCAAAGACTCGGGCCAGATTGATTGATGCCTCGGAATCTGGTTTCTCCTTCGTTAGGATCTCTTGATGGGTATTTGTATCAAATACATCTGGTTCTCCGTAGGCCTCAGCGACGAGTCGGTCCAGGTTATATCCTGATACGTTCCGCTTGAGCTGGGGGAATACCGCCTGAATCGTCTCGGCTTTCTCGTCGATAACCCGACGTAGACTTTCGTATATCCGGTCGAGTATGGTTCCTTCCGGATTCGCTCTCGAACGAAGCTCGCCTACAGTTATTTCGCCGAATTGTTCGACTGTGCCGTCTGCGAGGACGACTTCACACGATTCAATGTAGGCGTCAGTTTTGCCGTACTGCAGCGAGTGTGCACCGGTTGAGTTGTTGCCGATTGCACCTCCTATCGTGCTTCGATTACCTGCGGCGGGATCTGGTGGGAATTTCAACCCAGATTCTTCGAGTTTACCGTTGAGATCTGCGATGATGGTGCCTGCTTGGACAGTTGCTTGTTGAGAATCGCGGTCAATAGATAGGACCTCGTCCATATAAGTCGTGAAATCGAGAACAACTGCCTCATTGACTGCCTGCCCAGCAAGGCTCGTACCGCCGCCACGTGGCAACACGGGTATTCCCTTGCTCGCACAGTATGCGATGACATTACGAACATCACTCGTCGACTGCGGGAGGACAACACCAATAGGGAGAATCTCATATGCACTTGCATCAGTCGCGTACAACTGACGAGAGTACTCATCAAATCGAACCTCACCATCGATACGCTCGCTGAGCGCTGAGACTAGTTCAGGCCTATCAATATCACCTCCAGTGTAATCATACTCGGCACGAGTGTCCGCGTCAGGACCTTCGTGATGCTCTTTTTGTAGCGCCGCGTCCTTGGCTACGTTAGATACAGAGGTTTTATCCGTCCGACCATCCGTAGAATCTATTTGATCAGTTGACATTCGTTTGATTAGTATGTTTCCGGCTGATAGACGACGTTTCTCAGGTTGTCTTGCTCGCCCGCCTCAATTTTTTGGAGGTTGTGTGTGACGATGTCTGCAAGCCGGTCCCAATGCTTCGGTGTGTGACCCCCGGTATGAGGTGTGATGAGGCAGTTTTCGAGGTCCCATAGGGCATGATTGTTTGGCAGCGGTTCAGGGTCGGTTACGTCGAGTGCGGCACCCCGAATGCCGTTGAATTGTAGGGCAGAAACAAGTGCATCCGTGTCGACAAGACCACCCCGAGCAGCGTTGACGAGTACAGAACTTTCAGGGAGCGTCGCTAACTCCTCGTCGCTTATTAGCCCACGAGTCAGGTCATTGAGCGGAC
>SL_4KL_010_BRINEDRAFT_10001178_pt1 | contig 14330 bp, 6 predicted proteins | sample SodLak_010_BRINE_2_FD_10664 | JGI IMG/M metagenome (IMG submission 10664)
GCTCCTCGATATCGCGCAAACTCGTCATGGGGCCCGGTGTAAGGGCTTCCGATGCCATGTCATCATCAATATTTTCAAGATTCCCCAGCGCTCGGTCAAGCTCGTTGAGGACTTGCTGCTCGAAGGCTTCTGGGAGATCTCCCCGGAGATCAGCTCCGTACGATCGACGAAGTAACTCGATGACGTCATCCCGAGTTTCAATCTCTAGGTCATCCAGTATTGAGTCCTCAACAGTTGTATTTGGCTGGAGAGACCGTGCAATTTCCTCTACAGGTTCAGCAAAGTAGAGGTTCTCGTCAGTTTCATACCACCATTCGGTGAGCACCCACGCAAAGAACATCCCGGGGAGGGTTCGCTTTACGCTGAAGTGGCTCCACCGGTTCAGTGGTACGGCTTCGACAAGCCTGTCCAGATACTCGTGATATTTATCAAACATATGGTAGTGGCTCTGGTCACGTTCCCGTGCTGGATTGAAACAGAGCATTACTAGGCCCGGATGATTACGACCGGCTCGAGAGCTGGACTGGATATATTCTGCCGTCTGGCGAGGCATCCCAAAGAAGACCATATAATTAAATCGCTCAATATCGACTCCGTGACTAATCATATTTGTCGCCGCTAGCATACTGATACGCTCTTCGGGGTCCGCAGGCGGTTCTTCGAGGTTATTTAGGATATCTTCGACTTCGGTGAACTTTGTATCACCAGTGAGTTCCTCTTCAAGTGGGGTCGGAAGATCCTCACGCTGGAGATAATCAGAAATTTGACCACGGATAGATTCCATCAGACGGTCCTTTTCATCATTGCTGATGCAGTATGAGAGAGTCGTTTCATATAGAGATAATAACTCCCTGAAATCGTCACTGGAGCTAATGGTTTCAAAACCAAGCTCATCAATTAGTTGATGAGATCTTCCTATCGACTCCAGTTCGTCTCTGATTACCTCGATTTCATAGGTATGGTGGTACATCAGCTCCAGCACAGCGTTAATATGAGTTTTTCCGTGAGGCATAATGCCACAGAACTGGCGCCGCGTGGTTTCCTCGGTCGTCGCATAGAAGTTCTCACCGTTGTATGGACCGGGTGAGGGGAAGCGTTCTGCCTTCCGGAGATAGAGGTCTTTGACCTGTCGACCGTACTCTTCGATCGTTGCGGTAGCAGCGATGATTTTCGTCCGCTGTTGACCGTTTTCTCGCTGTAGCGTATCAATCAGTGTTTCAAAGTGACTGTCAAACGTGCCGAGTGTTTCTTCGAGGAGGTGGAGCTCGTCCTGTATCTGGAGCGTCGGTGCGATATCATGGGGCGTTCCCACAGGAGTTTCTGACAGTGGTACCAGTCGATCACTGGGATCTGCGTCACCGCCGTATTTGTTATGACAACCGTATTTCTCGGTACATTCCCCACCACTGGCGAACCCGTGGTCAGGACACCAGTGGGACATTCGACCGGTATAGAGATGTCCAGACTTGCGTTCATAGTCAACGGCCGCTATCTTATCGATCGTCCCGACGATCATCGTCGGAGCATATCTGTAGAGTTCGTTGTCAACAATATGGACCGGCAACTCATCTTCAGCGAAGATCTGATAAGCCCCTGAATTGACCCGATTTCGTTGCTGCCAGGCACAATCATCTCGGGAATTCGTGCAGCTGTGTGCAAGCCGAAGATCTTCAGTTACCCGGAGATTCGCCTCGCTGTCGCAAACTGGACAGCGAGGAAGGACCTGCTTTTCATCTCTGAGGTCATCGTCATTTCGATACCGCAGATAGTCTCGCAAATAGTCATCATCATCTGCATACTCATTGTCAGTGTACGAACTGAGTTTATTTGGCGTGTTTGAAGATCCGACAAGATAACCAAGTGAAAGCGGTAACCCACCTTTTTCTCGGAGGGCAGTCGACTCCAGTCGAATCAGCTCTGCATGCATCAAGATCTCACAGATTCGCTGTGTCTGCTGGAGCGATAGCAGCCGGAGCGGGAATCTTGTCCACGCAGATACCCCGTACCGTTTTCCACGGAATCGATCGAAGAATGCACTGAAGACTGCCAGACCTAGATATGCCTCAGTTTTTCCCCCACCGGTTGGGAACCAGACGATATCAACGAGATCCAGTGCTTCCATCTCTTCACCATTGTAATTCTGCGATTCTGAGCGATCGGTGTGTTCGTTGTCTTCCTTCCGCCACGATACCTCACTCCACTCCTCATACTCCGGAGCGCGTGTGGCAATGTCGGGCAGTACACGGAGAATAAAGACCAGCTGAAACAGTCGCCAGGATTCGTATTCTGGCTCTCCGTCTGGGTCTTCGACCTTATTACGGAACGTCTGGTTCATTAGTTCGAATGCTCGTGCAATCCAGGGTTCGTGCTCGGGATCCTCTTCAGCCTGCTTTAGATCCTTGCGGAGACACTCAACAGACCGCCTGCAGCGCTGGATTTCTCGTCTAAAGGCCTCTCTATCACGAGCCATATCCTCAGCGTCTTCTTCGAAGAAATTATCACGCGTCTCGTAATCCAGCTCACGTGCTTTGTCGTAACCTTCTTCATAATCCTGGAGGTACCACTCCATCGCATCGAGCAGGTCCTCCAGTGACTCGAGACCTCCATTTTCAAGATCAGCCAGTGTCAGGAAATCAGTATCTGGCGTAGGTTCCAGTGAGTCAGGGTCGCGTGTGACGAATCGTTGCTGACGATATGTTGGAAGGTATTTCGTCTCCAGAACTCCGTTTTCCTCGCCGTCCGGCCTGACAACATTACAGTTCGTCCCATGTCCGGGGATCCGTCTGTCGTATCGGAAGTCCTTGTCCAGCCGTTCGAACGTAAAGTCCTCAAAATCACCAGTTCCAAGTTCAAGACGCGCATCTACATCGAACAGCGTCGTATCAAAATCATATCGTCCATAATCTGAGTCAATATCTTTTGTGCCTGGATTGGGTGCTGATTGATTTTCTACTGCAAGTGTTCCCTGTAGAACAGGATGATCCACACCAAGCAACTGTTTTTCCGAACGCCGTGAGAAATCACAGCTTACGTCGATATCCCATGGTGGAGAAAGAATTTCACTGTCTGGACCATCAGTTAATGTCTCAAGTAACGCGTCATATCGCTGTTTTGCCTCCTCGTCTTCGACGTCTAGCAACGTCGGCGGGAAGGTGTATTCGCCATCCCATCGAACGTCAATAGGGACTGGTGACTCCATACTGCCAACCGGGGAAACAGCGAGCTTCCGTTCCACATCCGCAGAGGGCCGCCAGACTGGTGGGTGATCGCTGGAGGCTTCGATTTCTCTGACTCTGGTTCGAAGCTGGTCCCGAAGATTGTCCAGTATTGATTCTTCGATTGTTGCCTCGAGAATTCGCCCGGGAGGGAGATCCTCGAGTGACGGTATCTCAATCGAGATATGACCTGTATTGAAAGATAACCGATGATAGACCGGTGTAAATCGAACCTCTTCATCATCTTCGGAGCCGGATTCATCATCTGCAGTATCTCCAAGGCTAACAGATTCTTCACCCGTCTGTTCGTCGAACGTCGGGAACGTCCGATAGTAGACGTTCCCAGAGACTTGCACAGAAAGATTCGCTGTGCTTTCCGGATCGATGAGAAACTCCGCCTGGATTGCCGAGGGATTGAGCTTCGATTGCATTTCGTCGTCCAGATCACTCTGTTCCGCCTCTTTGTCGGGGACGAGTTGCCCGGCGAAGTACCGATCAGACGGTCGGTCCAGCACTGTTTTCCTGTCCGAAGGTCGACGATCACCGGTCCCACTGATGTTCTTCAGTACTCGTGATCCGATATACTCTGCAAGGCGGGCTTCATCCCGGTATTCGGGATCTGAGACAGCATCCGTTGGCTCACTCAAAAACCCTCTAGAGCGTTCAGAGATCACATCATCCAGTCTGTCCAGTGAAGATCGCCGCTCGTCATCCGTCTGAGGTGTGTTTGTATTGTGTTCTGTCATGAAATCAGGTCCGCAATAGTCGACCCAGCTGTGTTGTGTTGACTTGCTGTACGTCGGAGCTCACCGCTGAGATAGTCTTGACAGTGGTTGCTGATTGGATATCTCCAATTTTCAATCCACATTCTTCGAGCAACCAGTCGTCTGCATCTGATTCTCGGGCGCCGATGAGGATTTTACTCAGATTCATTCCAACCTGTTGGTGCAACGTCCGCACCTTTTCGAGACCCTTGAATATCTGATCGGAGTGTGAACGGAGCGATTCAACATCATAGCAATCACCGAGTGCCCTGATCACGACGGGAGATGACGGCCCAAGTGTCTCTTTGGTCAGCCATTGTTTAATCTGGTTTGAGGTTCGAGTCGGATCGTGGTCAGTGTCGTGAGATTTGCCCATTCCTTGAGATCGGCTCCAATCCACTGACTCATCGTTTCCTTTGATGGGGTTTCTCCTTCAGGAATGTTGAGGAATTCACGCTGTTCGGGGCTGGGATTTAATTTTTCCATTATGGTATCGAGACCGGTAACCCACAGATCAAGCATTGAGAGATATTCCTGGAATGGCCCGCGGGATTCAGCATGGATTTTTTCGACAATATGCTCGAAGAGATCTCGACGAGTATCGTCTTTGATCACGATCACACGATCTCCCGGATCAAGCGCCTGTGCAGCGACACGAGTTCGTGAGAGATTACTCCCACTTCCATCTACTTTCCACAGTAGACCTCCCGGTTGCTCAAACAGTGATGTACCGTCACTGAATTCGATATCTAGCGCCGCAACTTCGCCTCGGTCGTTTGACTCGGCATCGGCTGCAGAACGACCGGCGTTAATTGTTTCCTGTTGCTGGCCTGAGTCGAACTCCTGTTCTGTCATCCAGAAATCGTCATCATCTGATGCGAGGTCACTGAGGTCAATTGAGATATCTGTAGGGGACACAGAATCACTTTTTCCGACCCTAGGCCCACCTCCGGAACGGGCTGAGGACCTCGATGTAGAGACGTTACCACTGAGATTCAGATCTGAGGAGGACTCATGGCCATACTGATATGGCTGCGGTGATCGGGGATCTGTCGAGTTTGTATACTGATTCAACTGGTCTCTGGACAACCCCAGTTCATCAGCCAGATGATGCATCGGTCCACCACCAGCTCGCCATTCCGCCTTGTTCAGCACGTCACTCAGCCGTCGCTGAAACCGGCTGGTAGTCCAGCTGTATATCAGGAAACGGTGTTCGGAAGCTGCGCCAGCCAGGAGCGCCGGGTAATGACTGTTTGTAGGAACTCCGGGAAACAGGAGGATATCTGATTCGGGGATGGTGTGAGGACTGTAGAGATTGTGGAATTTGATCCCGGATCCCGAGAGTACATTGCCAGACATCTCAGTCCGCTCCGTAATGAATGACCGAATAATCGATTCCTGTTTGCGTGTGGGAGCAAGCACTGTCATCGTCTGGTCAGAGTCGACAGCATCTCGAATCTGAGTCGCTAGTTCGTCGGCTTTGGGGTTGTGCTCACGTAATGCCTCGGTCACACGCTCGAAGGCATCACAACAATCCGCGATCTGTTCACCGAGACCCAGTAGTTCTTCATCAAGCGAATCCTGCCGTTTTCGCAGGCTGTTGATCTTGCTGGCGATAGTTTTTCCTGCCCCCCAGCTTGCTGAGTCATCCATCCGCATCAACGAATCGTGATATTCTACAGAAGATAGTAGTGTATCGAGATACGCGTAGATGAAATACGAATTTGCGATACTCTGATGAGCGAACGTCGAGACTCGGGTTTCGTTACGGACTGTCTGTGCAGCTTCATTTGTCCGATCCCACGCTTCTCTGGCAGCTTCCTCAAGAGGTGTGTGAGGTATCTCTATGATTTCCCGAGAAATGCCATTCGAGATATTCCGGAGCGGCCCCACCGATTCACTGAATGGATTTGCAACCATCGGCCCATCCGCATTACCTCCCCCATCAGTTGCGGGTAGCCCGACATCAGCTACTGGGGAAAGCAACTTATCCGGAGCACCTTCGACTTCTGTGTGACTCCACCCCCAGAACAGCGTTTTGTCTTCATCATCCAGCCCTGCATTCGCTTGCTCCAGGTCTTCCAGATAGTCGTGACTTGGCGAATCGAAGATCATGATACGCGGGATATCACGCTCTTCGGCAAGTCGTTCATATCCGTCCTGTGTTGCCTGATCATCTAGCAATCCAGTAGTGAAATCTAATACCAGTCCTGAGAGAGGGAGTTCACAGCTGTTTGCCAGCTTCTGTCCGAAGTTTGTATGAACGATTGCCGCCTGTTCGGGCTTTCCGTCCCATGTACGCGGCTGATGGTTGGTGATATAACTGACTGATTTACCGTCTCCCGTTTTCACCATTGGAGCCGTAAACTCTCCCAGAGGGTCGGGTTCTATATCCGGTGGAGAATATTTGTCTTTAATTCCGAGATTGAAATATTGTTCTCGAATACCCGATCGATTACTGACGAACAGGGCAGGCGGTCCGTTACCACGGGCCTGAAAACCAGCAGCAAGCAGCACAGGTAGCTGAACGAAGGTGGGCGGAGATGGATAGATCAGTGCAATATCCCGTCCATTACGAAAGGCAGATGCTGCTGCTGAAATGTAGGATCTGTCCAGTCGTGTGAATGCTGCATTGTTGCCTCGATATTGAAGAAACCCCTCTTGATCTGTTACAAGAATAGGAGCAGAACTCTGTTCAATATCAAGAACATCGGTATCCGCCATATTACATATTTGCAATCAAACCACTATCACTTATAATATTGGGTAAAAAGTATGACTTTTCATACATTAAATTATCGTCCATTTAGACAGTCGACCTGCTGCTGAACAACCCGATGGCACAGCCTGTTGGTTTCAGGTGAGACCACTACGACTGGTCAGGAAAGCCATACTGTCACTAACATCATAATTTAGCTCCACGAACTCGCTGACTCCGTTTCTCGATAGCTAGACCACATGGAGGGATCCTCACACATTACCCTCGATGAAAATCAATCCCGAACTTCGTGTTCATAGTAGTAGCAGCAAGTCTGCAACGGACACTCTCTGCAGGAAGGTCTGTTCGGTGTACAGACCAGTGCTCCGAGATCCAGAATAGCAAGGTTGAACGACCGAGCGATAGCTGGATCGCTCGGGACAAGTGAATCAAGAAGTGCGTAGACTTCGTCACTCTTGTGCGGCTGTTGAGGCATGTCATATCCAAGAACTCGCTGGACAACGCGTGCGAAATTCGAATCAATCAGTGCCCTTGACTTCCCCCTCGCAAAAACCTGGCACGCTCGAGCGGAGTATGGTCCTACCCGCCATGGTTGCATCAATTCATCAAGATCGTCTGGAACATCTCCAGCATGGTCCTCACAGATGAGTTCAGCGACCTCCAGTAATGTCCGGGTACGGTGATTGACGAATCCAAGCGACCTCACACAGTCACGGATATCGCTTTCATCAGCCTCATGCAGTGCTTCTGGATCAGGAAACTGTTCGAAGAATTCACCATAGATCGTATTTACAGCGTCTGCTCGAGTCCGCTGGAGCAAGATCTCAGTCACGTAGATCGTGTATGGGTCAGTCGTGTATCGCCAGGGATACTCACGTCCATTCTCTCCAAGCCATGTCAGTAACACCGGGATTGACTCGAAAAAATCCTGAATTCTGTTTTCAGAATCCTCAACGCCACCTGCTGCTGCAATAGATTGTGCTTGCTCGAGATCTATCAGATCGAAAAGGTCGTCCGCAGTTACGTCGGTCCGGCCAAAGGGGTACTCTGAATCCGACATACGCAGGTATCAGGAGCTGGTAATACGAATTATTTATTCAGTCTGTACTGCGAATATTTGTCAGGCGATTCATTTTCGTTCATGTTATCACTGACACAACCCGACCATGATCGAGCAAAACACGGGTCGAGTACGTGAGCCTCGTCGTTCGGCAACAGTTTCTGGATCAGGTACCAACTGGTAAGAAATACGAGCAGGCCCTCCACGCGAATCTCGACGCTCTTGAGATGTCCGGGCGACTGGTGGAAAACCTCACAGCGAAACACACGTCCTAAACAGTTGATAGTAGCACAGAAATTGTATTCAGGCAGATTCCGTGCTTACGCCTAGAACGTACTCATTGCGCGTTCCAAACTGAATACAGAAATCGCGTTACCAACAACTGATAGAACGCCTCTTGCCGCTTCAAGAAATTCAAAAAAGACAGACTGTAACCATTTGCATAATGGAAACGCGGGTTCTCCCAGATAGCGTGGCAGATCTGATGGTCGAGCAGCTCTTCAGTGGTCGACATCCAACACAGATCGACGATATCCTGTATCCAGGCTGTGGTGATGGAACACTCGTTGCGGCAGTCCACCGGTACTGCGAGCAACAGACAGGCTACGACCCACCCACAGGCGTTGCCGTCGACACAGACACCGACGCTACAGAGGCCGTCTCGGATCAGTACGACGAAATCGAACCCCGAGCTGGTGACTATCTCCACGAAGAATTCATACTGGACTCCCAGTTCGACTACATTCTCTGTGATCCCCCGACNCGACCGTGGGCAGAGTTCTCTCGCGAACAGCAGAGCGCCTATGCGAGCAACTTTGGCCAGCTCAGTATCGATGACACCGCCATTGATTCACATCTTCTCTTCGTTACACAGGCTATCCGTGACCTGAATCTGAGCGGCCGTGCAGTGTTCGCCACGCCCCCATCTCTGTTTGATACAGCGGCTGCGAAAACGCTTCGAGAACAACATTACTATCGTATCGATGGTCTCACGGAACTCACTCCCGAATCACACGATACCCTCGACACCCCACGGCAGATCACCACACTCACAAACGATGACACTGACTGGGAGTCGACTGTCTCTACGTACAGGCCATCTCTACACGAATCAGCGCTCAATACCAGTATCAGCGATCTGAACCGACCCTTTACTGCAAGAGCTATTATGACCTCTGATCCGAGAGGGGTGGGAATTGAAAACGACATCTCAGAGGTGTACGTCGAACTGATGGCCGCAGACTATGATGCAGCACCAGTCTATGACGATCCACAATCAAAAACAGGACTGCAGGGGTATGTCTCCCGAGAACAGCTCCGCACGGTAACCGCTGCAACATTCGACGACCAGATACAGCAGTTCTCGTCAGCCGTCACCACCGAACCAGCCACGGGAATTGGTGAGATACTCTCCAGACTATCCGAGTCACGATTTGTGTTCGTTGTCACTGATGAGTCCGTAGACGGAATCATCACGAGATTCGATCTCAATAGTCTCCCGGTGTATACCCACCTCTATGATTGCTTCTCACAGTTTGAGATTGGGCTCCGTGAACTGGTTCGATCTCGGGCCCCAGACTGGGAATCAGAGACCGATATTCGGATCCCCTATCGTGGACAACGAAACATTGTCCCAGATCGTCTCACGTGTGCAGAACTGAGCACCCTCATCGAACTCGTCCGGGAACTTGATCTCCAGACTGCACTCCCAGAGCAATCGAAAGTCACCCTTGACGATCTGGTCTACTTGCGAAACGCTATCGCACACTACAATCCCATCATTCACACAATGACAGAACAGTCGACGCATGATGAGCCCAGACGCGGTGCACCACAGCTAGCAGCCGAGTACGAACACCTGCACGCCTGTATCAACTATTGTTAATACGGTCTTGATTATGCCGTAGCGCTATATTTATGATCGGTGTGTCGAAGTCGACACCGGACCAAAGCACTCGCCGACAATATACACCTCCAAAGTGAAAACAGCAAAGCCATCGAAGAATTGATCTCAACAGAGTCAACCAATCAAACACCGTCGTAATCGAATTATACGGTAAAACGATCAGAACTCTATGTTAGATCACCAGCGTACATAGCTACAAAACGCAATTTGCACGAAAGCAGGTCTATTATAACCAGAAACCACAGTCACAAAAGTCACGATCCGAGACTGGCTTCAGAACACTTCTTGCAGCGGACCAGCTCGTTCGACTGTTTCGTACGTGTGTCTTGAACGTCCTCGAAACTCAGGTATTGGAGCGAGCTGTGCTCGACGGGACTCAGAACTGCTTCGAAGGTTGGGCGAGTCATTTCTTTTCGAACGCGGTCAGAATCCGACTCAGGGGCCACAATACATGTCGACGGCGAAGTTGGGGACTCTGGTCACGAAATCGGTTATCCGTAGAATGCCGCTGTAAATGCTTGTCGTGCTTTCGAGTTCGAACATGGCAACGATTGCGTCTCCGTTGAGCCAGATAACGTCGACGTACTGGATGATCTTGGTGACGGCGTCGCTGAACCCATGTACAGCATGTCGAAATAACGATGTTATNTGTTACAATATNTTTACCGGCTGTATTAATATCAGAGCAAATGGTGGAAAATAAATTATTTTAAACATCTTTATNGNGGACTTGACCACNAATGAGTTTGTCTTGTTAACATGCAACACATTATATCCACCTCCACCTCCACTTCACTACTTGCCCACATACAACGAGAATGGGCGGATTGAAATGAAACCAACAAAACAAATCGATGGATCACCCGTTGTTCGAACAATCGACCCGAATAGGGTTCGAATCTCGGAGTATAATGAGCGAGCAGCAGCAACTAACGCTACTGATGGTAGAACAAGTTTCGATATTTCTGCCGAATTAAAAAACTCAGTTAGGCAGACTGGTTTAATTGAGCCGCCATTGGTACGACGAGCAGACGATCCAGAGTTTGATTATGAAATTGTCGTCGGAGCACGCCGGGTGCGTGCTGTACAGCATTTGATATCTGATGGTGATTTGTCAAACGACCATACAATTGATGCACTAATAATGGAGTGGAATGATTTCGAGTCTCTCCGAGCGTCTATCACCGAGAATATTGAAGCGTTCAGAAAAAACGTTAGTCGATCTCTTCGGTGTGAAGCGACGATCCAGCTCTGGGAAATGGCTAAATCTGATGCCCGCAACCAAGGAGAAGATGAACCAGAATATGCTGATTTTATTGTCGAAACAATCGGTGTATCTCGTTCTACAGCTTCCCTCTGGTTCGAACGGGCTGATAGGCCCTGGCCACAGACGTCGAAGCCCGTCGAAGTAGAGCCTGTCTTCTCAGCCCCGCAATCTGAACAGAACCGTCCGTCGACAGCAACAACGCCCGCGATTCGGTCACTCAAGAACAAAATCACCCGTGACGTCGACAAGGAAGATGCTGCAAAACAGGTAACAGAATCAGATGTTGGGAATGTCGGGGAGCCCTCAAAAACATCCACAAGTGACAACACCACCACAAGTAAGTCCGAAGGTGCCGAACAATTCGTTCTTCCCCCTAGATACGACTTCCTTAGTGATACGAAGTTACGCCATCTTCGTCTGATGGTTCAACAGTATACAGACGATCCATTAGAACAGGAAGCGTCGGCACGCCGTTGTCTCGATAAACTGGAGAAATTTCACTATGATTCGAGCGATACCGAGAAACCACATATTACGTTCGAATTCACCGAGCCAGACTTCCGTGAAGCCAAACGTATGTTTGCCCGAAGAGACATGACCCCTATCAAGGCAATTGAATGGGTCTGGAATAAAAAGATCGAGTCTACCACCGAAGCAGAATACGGTAGTGCCCGAGTTTTATTTTCGGCCCGTGGTGAAACTAAGGTTCGCCTTCAGTTCCTTGCAGCAATTAAACGGACTACTCACGAGGAGATCGGCCGAATTGCGTTAGAGCAGTACCTTACTAACAGTAGTGAGCTTGCAGGAACTGACCTATCGGTAGATGAGATGAACGATCTCTTGGAATCGCACAGAAAGAAACCCTCAGAAATTGCTGACCTTTACGAAGAAGGTCAATTGTAGAGACTATGTCAAGCAGTAACACAAATCAAACAGGAACGCCGTCAAACCAATTCAACTTGCTGACCTCTTCTAAGGATGTCCAAGAGGTCCTAGAAAAAGAGCATCCCACAAGTAAAGGTCGAAAAGCAACACCCTATATTGCAACTCAAGCGATACGGAATTTGGACGAGGCAGAACGCGATGCTGATAGTAACTATATTGTCCTACGTATCCGAGCGACACGATCTGTAAAAATTGATGAACGACCGCTTGCGATGTTCACCCCCGATGCGGATGTACAGCACTACTTGAGGCGGAGTCGACAAACCAACGGAGAAGAACTTGTGTTGGCATTTGATCGAGATGAAGCAGAGATGGAGTCTTCACTAACCGATAGCTTCGCTGCAAGTAAACTTATTGAGCATCTTGATGCAGCCGGCTCACATCACGACTTACCTGTCAACTACTACGCTGTGATGATTGAAAGTCAAAGGTTGAACGAGCTTGGACGGTCTCTGCATACTCGTGCGCTCGGAAAAGATCCTGGAGATGCATACTATGGTCCTTTTGTTCTTATTTTCCGAACTCGAAAATTGAATCATAAGAACCCAAATGACGAGCCCATCTACGAGCAGATGGATGGACTACACGATGGGGCGAAATATTGGTCCGGAAATGGACTTAAATGGGGCCGGAATGCACTCGAATTAAGACAAATATATTCCGCAGGTGCGTGGGCAGATACGCCTGAGTCGCAGGCGATAGTGACAGACGAACTTGGTGGCCAAACATTATCACTACGGCAGGTGGAAAACCGTATCTTCGGTGCTAGTCCGCACCAGTACGACAAGTACGGATTTGCAGATTCGATTGTAGCCGCTAAAGTTGTTCGGGAGATATTTGGTGCTGCTCGTACAGGATACCGCTTGTATGAGTGGGATCAACACGCAGGATGGTATCAGGCTGATGTCATCAGATAGTTTTATTTTTATCTTTTATTTTAAAAAAGATGGTTGATAAGAAGGGCGTCGAAGTACGGTGTCATCGGTGCAAATACGAATGGACGTACACAGGAAAACTCTGGTACGCAACTTGCCCATCCTGTCAGATTAAAGTGAATATACAAGCCCAACGCATAGAGATACTAGATAGGACCGAAAAGGAAGAATGAGGGTTAATAGTAATCGTATGATAATAATTTAATTACTTGATACGTAAATTGATTCGTTATATGACTACCAATCTTAGTAGCCCACTTTCTAACCGTCTTCCCGCGATGATCCAGCCATGACTACGGATGCAGTTAACTCTCTCGATGATCTCGCCACCAAACTCGACGAGGCGTTTGCCTCTCACAGGCAGTCTGATGAATTCAAAACACTCTCACTCGTTATCGATACCAGTACTGGTGAGTGGCCCACGCTGATCGTCCACGTCGACGGTGAGGAAGCCAGCTCGCTAGCGGACCGCGTCGAAGAGGTTTGTACTGAACACGGAGCCCACACAGCGCGAACACCATTCTGAAACAGATATTCGGGTGCTAGCGACAGTCGAGTAAGTGTGACATCCCCACCCGACAGCTAAGTCATTTGTTGGAGAAAGAACCATACCGGTCTACTGTAGTGTTATAGTATGCCAACAGATCGCCTCCGTAGTCTCGTTCCCATGTTCGGCGGCGGAACACAGTACGTCGACACGCTCGATGCCATCATCGAGTTCGTCGAAGGATACAATCCAACGACTGACGAGCTCGTCGGCTGGCACCGAGGCACGTTCGCCAATGTCTCCAGTAGGGACTCGATTATGCGGAGAGTAAGTTACCTCCAGCAGGTTGGGTTTCTACATGAAGTCGATGATCGGTGGGAGCTTGGAGAGGCAGGGCGTACGTACGTCGAAAACCAGACCACAGCAACGCTTCTTCGAATCATGTGTGAACGGAATGTTGGTTTGCGGAGTCTGCTTTATGCGTTATCTGCGGCTCCAATGACGCTCGCTGAAATCAGTACGCAACAACTCAACACGCACCCGGAACTCGGGTGGAGTCCAGAACAGACGGATATGGCCAGCCAGCGAGTTAACTGGCTTCGTAGTATGGGGTTAGTTGAGAAACATGGAGGCGGATTCAAGCTCACCGCCAACGGGCGAGAATTTGTTACGGAGGCAGTCGAAGAGTGGGCTGGTTCCAATGGACCAGTAGCGGGTGCAACTGAGCGTACTGCTGAGACATACGAAACGACGATTCACGCCAGAGTGGTCGACCCTGAGTTTCGGGCGACGATCCTCTCACGATATGATCAGACGTGTCCGATCTCTGGCGTTGATCACCCCGGCCTGCTGGATGTTGCACACGTGCTATCGTGGAGTGAGTATCCGCAGTATCGAGCGGATGTGACGAACGTGCTGCCGCTCAGCAAGACACATCACGCTGCCTTCGATAGAGGTCTCTTCACGATTGATCAAGACTACTGCCTCCAAGTCAATCCGGAGTTCGAAACCCAGAGTGATCTACTGCAGCGA
>SL_4KL_010_BRINEDRAFT_10001179_pt1 | contig 14323 bp, 13 predicted proteins | sample SodLak_010_BRINE_2_FD_10664 | JGI IMG/M metagenome (IMG submission 10664)
CGCTCGTCGGCCAGTATACCGAGTTACAGGAACTGGTTGCGCTGGTCGACCGTGGCGACGTGACGTTGCACACGGATCACTACAGCCTCGACGAGGTGAACACCGTGGCCGAACGCCTCGAGCACGGCGAGATCGAGGGCCGAGCCGTCATCGAGCCCTGATTCGATCGTTTGAGAGAGAAACGCTGATACGCGCCCTCACCGATATTCGCCCATGGGATCTGAGTGGACCGACCGAATCGTGAGCGAGCGGATGACCGTCGACCGCGAGTTCGGGACGCGCGTCCAGAGTTCGCGGTTTACGAGCCAGGAGTGGAGCCTGATTATGACCGCGACGGAGTTCGAAATCGAGCACCCCGAGGACACAGAGCGAGCTCGCCTCGTTGCCAACACCGAGAAGGTCGAACAGATCCTTCCTGAGCTCGAGAACGTCCGCTCACAGGTTGGCGCGATGGGCGGCACCGGGTGAGGGTAGGTCGACAGGGGGTGGCTTGCTCTCTTCCATCAAAGGGGCACTCGGCATGGGCGGGGGTGGGTCCTACGACGAAGAACGTGAGGCAGCCGAGGCCCTCACTGCGGAGTACGCCGAGGAGTTACAGCGGACGCTCGAAGAACGCGGACGCTGGGAAGACATCTGTGCCATCGCCGCGAGATGAGCCAGCCGCCAGAAGAAGGGGAGACCACCATCCGGGCCTGTACGTACAACATCCGGTACGCAGCTGGGGAGAACAGGCGCTCACGAGAACAGCCGTGGGCCGATCGGTGTCCCCACGTCCTCGAGCGGATTCGAGACGTCGGCCCGGATATTCTCGCGGTCCAGGAAGCGCTCCCCCACCAGTTCGACGCCCTCGAGTCACGGCTGTCTGCGTACGACTGGCACGGCGTCGGGCGGCGCGATGGTGACCGCACTGGTGAATTCGTCCCGATCGCGTGGCGAGAGGATCGGTTTACCCCACTCGAGACCGGAGCCTTCTGGTTGTCTTCGACGCCCGAGAAGCCGAGTGTTGGCTGGGACGGCGACCTCCCTCGAGTGTCGACCTGGGCACTGCTCGAGGATCGGCAGACGGAACTGACACTGTGGGCGTGTGCGACACACTTCGACCACCGTGGAGAGACGGCCAGACTCGAGGCCGCGAGGGTGCTCGAGGCACGCGCCCACGCGTGGCTGGACGTCGATGCTGGCTCACAGTCTGCCGATGCCGTATTGGTCATGGGTGACTGCAATTGTCGGCCGGACTCGCCACCCTACGCGGTGCTCGCTGACGGCACCCTCACTGACGCACACGGGGAAGCCAGCACCATCACGGGGCCAGCGGCCACGTTCCACGGCTTCGATGGCGGCCTCGAGGACCGGATCGATTACCTCTGGACCGCTGGCTTCGAAGTCGAGACCTACACCGCACTCGAGCCTCGAGCCCCGTTTGCCTCGGACCACGTACCCGTGTGGGCAGATCTACGAATGTAGTGGTCTACAGTCGAAAGAAACGACGGACTCGAATCGGGCTTAGACGCCGCGGCCTTGCAGTTTTTCTTCTTCGGGCAGGTCGACGTTCGCGTCACCTTTCATGCCCTTGCCGAGGTTCTTCGAGATTTCGACGAGTTCCTCGGGGTTGTCCCAGTTGTTGACCGCTTCGACGATCGCCTCGGCCATCACCGGTGGGTTCTCCGCACCGAAGATTCCGCTGCCGACGAAGATACCGTCACAGCCGTGGTGCATCATCAACGCGGCGTCGGCCGGCGTCGCGATGCCACCCGCTGCGAAGTTCACGACCGGCAGTCGTCCCATCTCAGCAGCCTCGTGAACCAGGTCGGCATTGGCCTCGATCTCTCGGGCGTAGGCCTCCCGTTCGTCCCACTGCATTCCCTCGAGTTTGCGAATCTCGCCTTTGATCGTCCGCTGGTGGTAGACGGCCTGGTTGACGTCACCCGTACCGGCTTCACCCTTTGTCCGAATCATGGCCGCCCCCTCGTCGATCCGTCGGAGTGCTTCACCCAGGTTTCGAGCGCCACAGACGAACGGCGCGGTGAACTCACGTTTATCGATGTGGTAGTCGTTGTCCGCTGGGGTGAGCACCTCGCTCTCGTCGATCATGTCGACCCCAACGGCCTCGAGAATCTGTGCTTCGACACGGTGACCGATGCGGGCTTTCCCCATGACGGGAATCGACACCGCGTCGACGATTTCCTCGGTATCAGCCGGATCCGCCATCCGAGCGACGCCCCCACGCTTTCGGATGTCCGCCGGCACGGCCTCGAGTGACATGACGGCGACGGCACCAGCGTCCTCGGCGATTTCGGCCTGTTCGGGGGTCACGACGTCCATGATAACCCCACCTTTTTGCATTCTGGCGAACCCGCGCTTGACGAGATCGGTGCCCCGTCGGAGTTCTTCGAGATCAGTTGCCTCGGGCATGANCGTGGNTTAGGATTGACGCCACTTACGCGTGTCTGTTGTCCTCTTCTCTGCCGGTTGTCACGGGCCCTCCAGGCTCTTGCGTGCCACGTGTCGAACGAACGTCGCAATCCGCTCGCGGTCAGTCTCGGGATCGACGACGAACTGGTTCTCCTCGGTCGGTTTTTCGGACTGGCTGGCGTCCGACATCCCTGTCGACACCGGGGACTCGAGTGGAACCGTCCCGCCGGCCATCCGGAAACTCGTCGCTGTCGGCCAGACCGCCACGTGCGTCTCGGTCTCGATCTGTACCTCCGCGGCCTGCTGTGTCGTCTCGAAGACGAACCACCGTCCAGCTTCTCCATCACCGCGATCGAAGGCAACCTGTTTGCGTTGCCCACGAACCTCGATCTCCTCGGCCTCGAGCATCGACACGAAACGATCACGCGCAGCACCCCTGGCGATCGAGAACGCCTTCGAGGGCGAGATGCCGATGAGCGAAAGCGGCGGTGAGAGCGTCAGTTCGATGGATAACAACGCCCGAGGCTGGATCGTACTGCCATCGAGATGGGGTGTCTCACGGTGGTCGTACACCGTCGTCTCCGTCTCGATGGTCCAGAGTGCGACCTCGATCCGGTCTTCCCTCGAGCCCGCACGCGTCCAGCGCTCTCGAAGCTCCGGTGGCAACCCATCAGTCATGGCCACCGATTCGACGCCTGGTGGTTTGGGTGTGGCGGTCTCCGCGGCTCAAATCGAGGTGATCCGCCGGTAATCTTCATCGAGTGCGGCGGCGTCCTCTGGCAGCAGCGCCGTGACGACGGTCTCTGCGTACGTACTGAAGTAGTCGATCAGTGCGGCTATTCGAGTCGAGTCGATCGCCTCGAGGGAATCGAGGAGCATGAACGGGACCTCCTCGTACACCTCGTGGACGAGGTAGCCCGCGAGGGCAAAGACGAGCCCCGTTACCTCCCGTTCGCTTTCACTGAGGTGCTCGAGCGTATCCTCGTACGTCTCACCGTCATCAGTTTGCCGAACGATGTGGAGTTCGAAAACGGACTGGTCGACGTGTTGACGTCCCTCTCTAACCGTTCGTTCTGTCTGTTCGATCCAGATACGAGCCAGGTTGTCGTACTCGAGGATGTCGAGCACAGACGCCATATGTTCGTTGAAAGCCTCGACGGACTCGCGTTCGATCCGTTCGATACGCGTTCGAAGGTCCGTCAATCGGTCTGAGACACGTTCGCGCTCTTCCTGGAGTTCCTCGATACGTCCCGCTGCTGCCTCCGCGTCATCGATCTCATCCGATACTGACTCGAGTTGCTTCGCAATCTGTGATCGGCGGAATTCGAGTTCTGTCACGTCTTTCTGGCGGTCGAGCGTCTCATCCTCACTCGCGGATTCGGCGCGTTCCACCTGTGTCTCGAGCTCCTCGATGCGCGCTTCGAGATCCGACTCGGTGGTATCGAGACGCTCGAGGCGTTCTCGTCGGCGTTTTAATTCGGCCTCCGTGTCTTCGATTCGGTCGACCAGCTGCCTTCGTTTTCGTTCGATCTGATCGGCCTCACGGAGCGTCGCCTGTCGGTCATCAATATCTTTTCTGAGTTTATTTCGTTCGGACAGCTTTTCCTGACGCAATGCGTTCAAACGGTCGACAGTCGATTCTATTTGTGATTGTTCGACCTCCGAGCCACAGGTCCAGCAAACGACTGTCGAGGAATCTTCCAAAAGTTTATTCGTCACCGATTCGGATGACGGTTCCTGGAGTGCAGCCGTGATTTCCGGGTTCGTCCCCTCGAGCATCTCCTCGTTGAACTGGATAATGCTCTGGAGTTGGGTCGTCGCCGATTCGATCGAGCGCACCCGTTCTCGGAGTTCATCGAGTTCGCCTTCGATCGCTTCCGGATTCGATTCGAGGGCACTGGGAAGCTTGGCTTGTTCATCCTGTAACTCCTCGAGTTCAGCCTCGAGTGTTTCAATGCTTTGGGCTTCGGTGTCACGTTGAAAGCCCGTCTCCTCGAGTTGCCCGCGAGCTTCCTGAAGTTCGTCGAGCAACGCATCGAGATCCGAATCCTCGGGCCCTCCAGACTGAGATCGCACGGCTTCGAGTTCACGCCGACGCTCCTCGAGCGTCGCTTCGACCTCCTCGAGATCGGTCGTGAGTGACTGTTTTTTGGCTTCGAGCGCGGGCAATCTGGACTGGGTCGTCTCGAGTCGGTTGAGCTCCTCGTCGATCTGTCGCCGTTCTGCTTTCGCGAGCTCGATTTCGGCCTCGATGCCATCGACGTCAACCGGTTCCATGATGACCTCCCGGAGATCCCGTTGTTGGCTCACGGCTTGTCTCGCGGTATTCGATTCGAGTAAGAACGCAAAGAGATTTGCGAGCGTGGGATCGTCGAGATATGGCTCACCCGAGACGACCACGTGATCGTTCTGACGCTCGAATCGGCGTTCGTATGTACGGTCTCCGATTTGCAGGCGAACGAAACCAGACGTCGCGTCGGCTTTGAGAGCAGCCTTATCACTGCCGAGTGCGGCCATGAGAGAGCGCAAAAAAGACGTACGGTTGGTCGCGTTTTTTCCGGTCAAAACGTTGACTCCCGTTTCCAACGTGACGGTTGTCGAATCGATGCCCCCGATGTTTTCGACGACGACACGGGGGTGTTCTGTGATTGCCGGCGAACTCATTACCGCCCACTTTGGTCGGGAACCACTTATATCAATGCCGTCACTCCCGGTGAGAAGCGTTACTCATCGGCCTCCAGACACCCACAACCACCCGACTCGAGGTACGTCGCCCCATCGTACTGCTCACCACAGGCTTCACAGAGGACCGTGACGTCGACGATGACCGAGGTCTCTTCGTCGCTGAGCAACTCGCCATCGCTGAACCGGTCGATCGTGTCTTCGGTAACTGCTCCGAGACGACTCGCGAGGCGCTGAACCGAGTCAATATCTTTTTCGAGCCGTTCTGCTGGTGTTTGTCTGGACCCAGGCCCCTCAGCACCACGGTCACTCGTCAGGTACGTGTGGATAGCCTGGTGAGAGACGAAATCCCGTCGAAGGGAATCGACATCGATTCCAGCCCGCTCGAGTTCCCGCTCGGCCTGAACGCGCATCCCGGCACTGACCTCATCCGACCTGAGCAGTCGATACGTATTCTCCACTTCACCCTCGAGCGGCGACAATCCGGCTCGATCCATCTGGACACCCAGCACCTCGATGTTGAACCGTCGGGCAAGTGCTCGAAGGCTCTCGCGTTCGTATCCCGACCCAGTCCACCGGTCCTCGAGCTCAGTACCGAATCCCTCGAGGTCGTAGCTTTCGATCAGTCGGGCGACTTTCGTCGGCATCAGTATTCGAAGTTCGATCGAACACGGTATAAGCGTAGCGTCGGCCGCCTATCGATGGCCCAAGACGGAAGCGAGACTTCAATACCGACCCGAAGCATTCTACGCTATGGCACAGACGGCGATTCAACTCTACACGTTGCGTGACGTCGACCAGCCACTCCCGGCCGTACTCGAGGCCGTCGGTGAAACCAGTTTCAACGGCGTCGAATTCGCCCACCGAGTGACCGAGGGAACGCTCTCACCCGTCCTCGAAGCGCTCGAGAAAACGGACCTCGACGTTGCCGGTGCCCACGTCGACCTCGAGGCTCTCGAAACGGATCTCGAAGCGACACTTGAGCGATACCGCCGCCTCGGCTGTGACAGGCTCGTCGTCCCCTATCTGGACGACAGCCATTTCGAGTCGCCAGCGGCTGTCGCGAAGACAGCCGACCGCTTGACAGAGGCCGCGACAGCCGTGAACGATGCTGGCTTTACGCTCCACTATCACAACCACGAACACGAGTTCGTCGACTGTGATGGGACACCGGCGATGGAGCGGTTGCTCGAGGAGACCGACGACCGGGTCGGGTTCGAACTCGACGCCGGGTGGGCGGCCGTTGGGGGCTCGGACCCGGTGTCCCTCCTCGAGGAGTATGGCGACCGAATCTCGCTGGTTCACGTCGCCGATGTCGACCTGGAAGCGGGAGAGTCGACCGAAGTTGGTAATGGAGATCTCGATCTCGAGACACTCAGTCACGCCCTCAGACAGGCGGCTGTCGAGTGGTACATCTACGAATACGATACCCCGGCGGAGCCACTCGAGTCGTTGGTGACGGGGAGCGAGGTGCTCGAGACAATGACAAGGTAAGTATAGATTAGAATAAATGTCAAAGTGGAATGAAGAGTGACTTACCGATGCCGTAGTGGAGTACATGAGAATTTAAGATCGATAAAGAACATATCGTAACTTGTTCTTGGAATATTACGCAAATTCGGATTTTACCTTGTTCAATAGTAACCACATTATGTAGTGACAAATGAAATCCTATTTATTTGATATACTAATAGACTATACAGCAGTACACCGCCATCACTGTGAACAGCCAGGGTTAGCAAAGGAACCGATATAATAATAAGTCATCTGTCCGTTCGTAGCCTGAACGATGGACGGGCGAGACACATTTAGGGACCGATTCTGGAGAGCCGTCTGTGCGTACAAGCCCGTCTGGTTTGCGATTCTGGGGATAGAAGCGATGCTCATGGGATTGATCGCGTTTTCGCTGGTATTTGGGTCACCAGATGACCACACGCAAGCGATACTGGTTCTGAACTTCCTGCTCGTGGGGTCCACGTTTCTCGCGTGTGTGTACGTTCTGGTTCGGTGTCGTCGCCGAGAACAGGAGAAGTGGATGGAGCTTGGACAGTCCGGCCCCGGAGAGGGATAGTCGTTCGATCGCCTGCCAACGACATACCCGAGAGTACTTGCTAATCCGTACGAATACGCACACATGGACCGTGAACGACTCAGTGAAGCGCTGGAGTATGCTGGTCTCACGACCTACCAGGCAGAAGCATATCTCACGCTGCTCGAACTGGGGTCTGCACCAGCGGTCGAAGTCGGACGGAACTGTCCTGTTCCTGTTTCACAGATCTACGACGTCCTCCGTGATCTCGAAGACCGTGGATATATCGAAACCATGGAACAGGAGAAACTCCACGCGAAACCACGACCACCAGAGACGGTGCTCGAGGAGTTGACTGGGCGTGGAGAGTTGTTGGTGGATGCGGCCGCAGAGATCGAAGAGCGATACCAGCAACCAAACACGATGGAAGCGCGGATCAGTGTGACAAAACACCCCGAGACGGTCGTCAAACATGCAACTGAGTTGATCGAGGATGCGACCGTCGTCGTCGATATCGCGGCGACGTTCGAGCAGCTCGAATCGATGTTACCCGAACTTCGGTCCGCACAACGTCGCGGCGTGTACGTCCGGGCGACGGGCTACCCTCCTGACGAGGGGGTAACCGTGAGTGACTATGCACTCGAGGGGGCGATTTCCGAGCTCAGAATCTGTTCTATTCCCGGCCCGTTTCTCGTCACGATCGACAGACATCGGACCTGCTTTGCGCCGAACAGCCGATCAGACGAGACCTATGGAGTGCTGATTCACGATCGTATTCTCCCATTTGTGTTTCACTGGTACTTCCTCACCTGTCTCTGGAATCTGTACCCGACGGTGTACCGTGATGAACCAGCAGCCGTCGCGTACGTGACGATTGAGGAGTTCTTCTGTGACTTCTATGAACTCCTCGAGGAGGGGTATCAACTCGAGGTCCATATTCGAGGGTCGGCTGTCGAAACTGACTCTGCGGTAGCCCTGACGGGAACGGTTGTCTCGATGGAGTACACCTGGATGCACCGTGACACCGGGCGACCGTCGTTAGCCGAATTAGGGGCGTATACGACCATGGTCGTCGACACGGGAAGTGAGACAGTAAGCGTCGGTGGGTGGGGGGCCGTGTTCGAGGATATCGAAGCCCAGCGGATTGACTTGGTTGGGATCGAGTATCCCCAGTAGCTTCGGCTACGCCATAATCCAGCACCAGAACGCACTGGAGACGGTACGAGGACGACGACTTGGGGAAAACGAGAGAGTGTATTCAAGCGAAGATACGGGGAACGAGGCCCTCGATCAGGACATCATGCGGTGTTAGGCGATCTCGAGGGACGCAGTCAGGTCTTCACAGATGAGTTCAACGGCCCCAGGCTCGAGCGTGGGTGTACCCGATTGGGTCACAACAGTGAACTGCTCAGCGGGGATTTCGATCGAGACACGCTGTTTTTCGCCGGGCTCGAGGGTGACGCGTTCGAAACCGACTAACTCACGTTGTGGAGTGACGACCGAGCTGACTGGCCGGTGTCCGTAGACGTGTACTGTTTCGGATCCGGTTCGGTCACCCACATTAGTTACCGTCGCGGTGGCAGTCAGGGTCTCACCACTGCTGAGTTCGTCACGGTCGACGTCGAATCCCTCGTATTCGAACGTGGTGTACGAGAGTCCGTGCCCAAACGGCCACAGTGGATCGTAGACCGATTCGTGTTCATCGGCACCGATGGGGTGTGGGCTTGGGAGGTAGTTGTGTCTCACCGGCAAGTGTCCGGTCGACCGTGGCACCGACACTGGCAGTGAGCCGCTTGGGTTGGTGTGTCCGAACACCGTTTCGCCAACAGCAATCCCGCCCTCACTTCCTGGATAATAGGCGTGCAATATCGCTGGAACGTGTGCTGCTGCCCACGGGGTGGCAAGTGGCCGGCCCGAGACCAGAACGAGTGCCGTCGGGGTTCCCGTCTCGACAACCGCCTGCAAGAGCGCTTGCTGTGCAGATGGCAATGAGAGGTCAGTGCGTTTTGGGAACGAATCTGTCGAGCCCGTGACGTCCTGTGGACCGAATTCGTGCAGATACCAGTTTTCTCCAAGCACGATAACGACGGCGTCTGCATCGGCTGCCGCGTCGACAGCGGACTCCATGTCGTCAGGCTCGTCGATGCCAGCCCCTCGTTCGTAGTGTACTGTCGTCTCATCCGAGACGGCCGACCGAACGCCGTCGAGGATCGTCGTTCCCTCGAGACCGTCTTCGGGTTTGAGGCTCCAGCCACCGACCTGGTGTGAGAGTTCGTCGGCGTTTGGACCCGTCACCAGGACGTCGTCCAGGTCGGGTGAGAACGGCAGCACGTCCTCATCGTTTTTTACTAACGTCATCGATTGGCGGGCAGCTTCCAGCGCGAGTTCGCGGTGAGACTGCGTGCCCAGGGTGGACTCGACCTGTTCGACATCCACATATGGATCCTCGAACAGCCCGAGTTCCTGCTTGATCTGCAAGACACGTCGCACACAGTCATCGACGAGGGCCTCGTCGATCTCACCAGATTCGACGAGGTCGACGACGTGTTCGACGTGTATCCCCTCACCGAGAGAGTGCACGTCCACGCCGGCCTCGAGTGAGGCCCTGATCGAATCACGGAAATCCGTCGCAATGCCGTGGTCCTTGTGAAGCATCCGAATTCCGTTCCAATCGGACGCGACATAGCCGTCGAAGCCAAGCTCCTCGCGGAGGATCTCCCGGAGATAGTGTTTTGAGGCGTGTGACGGAACCCCGTTGATCGAGTTGTAACTCGGCATAATCGCATCGACACCGGCGTCAATCACCGGCTCGAACGCGCGGATAAAGTCCCGGCGAATCGATGAGCTGGATCTGTCGACGGGTGCAGCATCCTCCCCGCGAACTGGTTCGCCGTATGCAGGGAAATGTTTCGCCATGGTTGCAACCGTTTCCTCAGCCATCGAGACCCCCTGTGCCTTTGCCGCCGCGAGTTCGCCACAGAGGTACGGTGATTCGCCGAAGCTTTCGAAGGTCCGACCCCACCGAGGATCACGGACAACGTCACAGGTTGGGCCGTACGTGATTTTGCCGCCCGTCGCGGCGACTTCCCGCGCGGTCAACGACCCAACCTCGGCAACGAGGTCCCTGTTCCGTGTCGCCGAAAGTCCGGCATTGTGTGGTAAGATCGTCGCCTGCTCGAGGTAGGCATTGCCGTGGATGGCATCAACCGGTACGAGTAGCGGGATGCCGTGATCCGTCTCTTCGACCGCGATCCGCTGGAGTCTGTTGACGGTCTTTGCTGCTTCGACCGGATCCCTGATTGGGGACGCACCGTATCCAAAGGGCGTCGCAAAGCCGATTCCGTACTCACGGATCAGCCTCTCGACGTCCTCTACGGTCCGTGTTTCCGCCATTGTGCCGACGTACGTTCCGGCAAGCTGTGCTGCCTTTTCACGGAGCGAGAGCTGCTCCAGTTTCTGTTCGATATCGATCTCGTCTTCGGCCGTCGGTTGGTTCTGTGCTTTCATTGATATTGTGTGAGTCTAGTTTGGTGGTGGTCAGTAGCGATTCATTCAACAGGCCCGCACCCGCGAAGGGGCAATTGGTGAGTGGTTTCCGAGGTTAGCGATCACGGGTTGCCCCCTCGAGTGGCTCGTGTGTCCAGTACTCGCTGTCCTCGTCGACGCGATAACAGGCGGTCTGGTGGCTGGTCGCTTCGTCCAGGAACAACGGTGGTGTCCGTTGTTGACAGTAGGTCGTGGCGTTCGGACATCGTGTGTGAAACCGACAGCCCGAAGGTGGGTTCACCGGGTCGGGGATGTCTATTTCTCGAACTGGCGGCTCAGTCGCAGCCGTGATCTCGAGTGAAGGCGTTGCCCATGTCAACACCTTCGTGTACGGATGCTGTGGATTCTGTAAGACCTCTTCTGCAGGACCGATCTCGACGAGTTCACCGAGATACATGACCCCGAGTCGTCCACCCGCGTGCTCAGCGACGTACCGCGCATTGGAGAGGTCGTGGCTGATGAACAGAAACGAGGTGTCGAACGAATCCTGCAGTTCCAACATCAGGTCCATCATTTCCACTCGCAGAGACACGTCGAGTGCTGAGACGGCCTCGTCTGCGAGAATCAGATCAGGGTTCATCAACAGCGCCCGGATCAGTGCCACTCGTTGGGTTTCTCCACCGGAGAGTTGGTGGGGATACCGCTGTGCATAGTCGTGTGGCGGTGACATGCCGACCCGATCGAGCATGGCGAGGATGCGTGCTTCTCGATCTTCAGGACCCAGATCAGTGTGCCACTTTTTCAACGGCTGTTCTAGTGACGACCGAACCGACTTGTGTGGATTTAACGACGATTCGGGGTCCTGGTGGATAATCTGGAGTGACCGACGGATCTCAGAGAACGGAATGTCCGGTTTCGAGAACAGTTTTTGGGCGTCCCAGATATCCTGGCCGCGATACTGTACTGACCCGCCAGTTGGCTGTTGGAGACCAACAGCGGTCTTGCCGAGGGTCGTTTTTCCACTTCCCGACTCACCAACGATGGCGACGACATCGTTTTCAAAGATGTCGAGGTCAATACCATCAGCCGCCCTAACAACGTCGTTGTCGGCCAGGGGGTTGAGGCTACTTCCCGTTTCGAAGTGGACTTCGACATCTGACAACGAGATAACGGGCGTCTCTGCACTCATTTGTCCACCTCCGTGGTTAATGGAATCTCCTCAGCATCCCTCCAGTGGTGACAGGCAACCCGATGGGTATCCGTCACCTGTTCGAGCAGCGGATCTTCATGTTCACAGTCTGGTGTCGCAAGCGGACACCGAGTCCGATAGCTGCACCCTTCGGGCACGTTGACCGGATCAGGGGCAGACCCCGCAATCGGGCGCATCTCCTCGAGCGGTGCATCGAGGTTTGGCGTGGCGTTCAACAGGGCTCGTGTATACGGGTGAGCCGGTTCTTTGAGGATCGTCTCCGTCTTGCCGATTTCGGCGAACTCGAACGCGTAGAGCACCCCGATTCTATCCGCGAGCTTGGTCACGAGGGGGAGGTCGTGCGTAATAAACACCATTGTCAGGTCGTGTTTGTCACGGAGTTCGGCGAGGAGACTCACGATCGATCGCTGCATCAACAGATCCAGCGCGGCCGTCGGTTCGTCCATGACCAGCACTTCGGGGTCGAGGACGAGTGCCAGTGCGATCAGCGCACGCTGTTTCATGCCCCCTGAGAGTTCGTGTGGATACGAACTGAGGACCCGATCCGGATCGAGATAGAGATCATCGAGCAACTCAGCGGCTCGGTCCATGCCGGGCCCGACAGGATATCCGTGGGCCTCGAGCGTTTCCTGAAAGTGCTCTCCGATAGCCATCGTGGGGTTGAACGAGGAGAGCGCACCCTGAAACACCATCGAGATTTCCTCCCAGCGGAATTGTCGGAGGTCCTCTGCCGAGAGGTCGAGGATATCGATGTCGTCTCCATCCGGTGGAGAGTACGTGATCGTGCCTTCGGTGACACCGGGCTTGACGACCGCATCGAGAAGCGCCGAGGCGAGCATCGACTTTCCGGAGCCTGACTCGCCGACAATGCCGATAATTTCGTTTCGATGGATATCGAGATTGACGCCATCCAGAACACGCGAGGTTCCACGGTCCATCTCGAAACGCACGGTAAGATCCCGAATCCGAAGAATCGGATCGGGGGCGGTTCGTGGCGTCCCCGCCTGGAGGTCACTCGAGGTATTCATCGCTGTTCACCTGGAGATTCGCTCGAGGATGCGTCCCCGTCAGCAGGCGTGGTTGTGTGTCGTGCGCGTACTCGTGGATTGAACATTCTGTCAGTTCCTTGGGCAAACATGATGAGGCCGAACGAGAGGATGGTGATGGTCAACAACGGTGCAAGCAGCCAGTGGACGGCAGCCATCGATTGGAGGCCGCCTCCCTGGTATGCCAGATCGATCATGACACCCCAGTTGACGACACTGTCATACGGGAGCACGCCGATGAAGTACAATCCGACGGAGGCGAAGATGACGTTGCGTGCGGCATCAACGAAGTTGATCAAGACGTACGGCATAATGTTCGGGAGGATATCACGCCTGACGATAGATGGCGTCGAGATCCCCATCGCTTTCGAGGCTTCGACGTAGGCACTCTCTCTGATCGTGAGTACCTGAGAACGGATTGCCCGTGCAAGCCCAGCCCAGGCGTTGATCGTGAGAATCACGCCAACGACCAGTGGGTTTTGGGGGGAAAGTGCGGCAGCCAGAATAACAACGAGCGGCAATCCAGGGATCGTCATGACGATGTCCGTAACGGACATGATCAATCGATCGATCCGACCCCCGAGATAGCCAGACGTCGCCCCCACACTCGTTGCCATCACCGTCGTGAAGACCCCACCGGCCAGGATCATCAACAACATATTCGGCGAGGCGTGGACGATCTGCCCGAGGATATCACGGCCAACACTATCGGTTCCGAGTGGATGAGCCACGCTACTAAACGCCGGCTCGAGTCGCTCACCCTCACCAACAGTCGGTTCCCTAATGACCCTCGTTCCGACGACAGCCATCGCAACGAACCCGAATATGATGAGGAGGCCGACTCGAGCACGGATGTCCATCCAGACGATTCGAGCAGGAGCGAGGAGGCTCCGTTCGATGGCGAGTGCCCATCGTTCTCGCTTCGTGAGGGTTTCCTCAGCGACCGCCTCCAGCGCCTCGGTACTCTCGAGCAGGTCGACGGACTCGGTGGTGTTACTCATCAGGAATCACCTCCATCAGCACTCGCCCGCGGATCGATCAATCCGTAGGTGAGGTCAGCGATATAGACGCCAACAGCGACAGTGATGGTGATGACCAGGAAGACGCCCATCATCAGTGGATAGTCACGCCGTTGGAGCGCCTCGATCATGTAGAATCCCATTCCGGGATAACTGAAGACCTGTTCTAAAATGATAGATCCTCCGAGCAAGAAACCCACGGTGATCAGCATCGACGTGTACATCGGGAGCACAGCGTTTCTGCCGACGTAGCGCAGGGCGATTCGTCGTGGTGAGAGTCCACGAAGGCGGGCGACTCGGAGATAATCCTCTCCAAGCACCTGAATACTATTGCCCCGCATTCCGAGTGCCCATCCACCCCAGGCGACCAGGACGATCGCACTGATCAACAGCGCTGCATGCCAGAGCACATCACCAACGAACGTCAGCGTTTGGACTG
>SL_4KL_010_BRINEDRAFT_10001185_pt1 | contig 14302 bp, 14 predicted proteins | sample SodLak_010_BRINE_2_FD_10664 | JGI IMG/M metagenome (IMG submission 10664)
ACGATACTTTGATCGTACGTGGTTTCGACGGAAGCAACTAGTCGTTGGTATTCTTTCTCATTCGGACACCCACAGGCGGTGGCAACACCTAATGCAAAGCCCCGTTCGATTGATTCCTCACGAGAAAGCGATACCCAATCGATGTCGTATGTCTGTTCGTACATCACTTCTCCGCTTGTGTTTCCGGCTCAATCACAATTCCAGCCGGTGTAAATGAGAATTGGTGGATATCTGTATTAACCGGCGTTCCACGCATCTTCACCACCTGAATTCCTCGTCTCATCTGATCGTCTTTCAGATAGTTGTGGAAGAAAATGACGCCATGCGCGAGAAAATGCTCATCAGAGTACGCAGATGGGTCCGTCATCTCTGAAATAAGTAGTGTTGTTGCGTCAGTCCGTTTGAGGGCATTCAAAAACCGCATCACAGTGTTCTCATCGTCATCCATTAGATAACGCAAGAGCATAGTCGAATCAACGACAACGCGATCGATACCCCGTGACTCCACGAATCCAACCAGCCTGTTCACCAAACTATTTCGATCGACTCGCTCTCCAGGTGAGCCAAAAAATCGTTTTCCTTCGGAACCAAGAGCATCAAGAAAATGCACACGCGTATCTTGCATCGCACGGTCGAAACCAAATTCGTAGCCGCTCATATCCTGAATAATTCCTGCACGTGTTTCGTGCATACTCACATACAGGCCGCGTTCCCCGTTCTCGTAGCCTTTGGTAAGAAACTGTGCAGAGAAGGTGGTTTTTCCGCTTCCGGGCGGTCCACTAAGAATATAAAGGCGTCCTTCTGGGAATCCACCATCTGTGAGCGAATCGAACCCAGATACACCGCTCGGAATACGCATGCATCAACTGTTTTTGGTTGAGATATAAGTTTTCGCTCCCGGTTTTCAGCGTTGAGAATTACACACAACAGGACTGATTCAACGGTACCTGCTTGACCTTATTCAGTGCTTGCTGCGATGTTTGGATCTACCCATACAATAAATCGATCTTCAGCTTTCACGATTCCATGGACGTTATCATCGTTCGCAGTCGTTGTTTCATCAACATCGTTTACGCCTACATCGCTCACTTGATACACTTCATCAACAACCCATCCAATTGTTCCTTGATCACCAATCGAATCGGGATCAAAGACAATAATCCGATTTTGTTCTCCGGCTTCATCAATATCGAACACCGTCTTTGGGTTGATAATCGACGTTGTTCGGCCGCGGAGATCCATTACCCCCTCGACGTGTGCTGGCGAGTTCGGTATTCGGGTCAAATCTCCGGCATCTACAATCTCGTCGATAACGCCGATATCGAGACAGTATGTCTCTGAACCGAGTCCAAACTCAAGTACCTGTGTCGTCTCTCCGGACGAGTCAGCTGTCTCCGCATCTGGCCCCTCAGATGCCCGTGTTTTGCTCTCTGCCATGTGTCATACACTGCTTCGTTTTGATAGTTAACTCTGTCCGCCGAATTATCAGCGGTGATTATCAGGGCGGTGGCTTTATTCCCGCTGTTTCGGTATCAAGCAATAGAATGTGGGGCGATCGACTCCGAAACGAGTGGCTCCCCGTGAAGCAGATACAGACTGTTCTACAGCACGGGGTTGTCCGCGGAGCAGGAGGTGACAGCTGTGCGTAGTCCACGCACTGTTGTTGTCGACGATTCGCGGTTCATGCGCGGGCTTATTACTGATCTTCTTGACGATGGTGGGATCCCAGTTGTTGGCGAGGCATCTGATGGGCGTGAAGCGTTGGAGGTGATTCGCCGTGAAGAGCCTGACGTCGTTACGATGGACCTTGAGATGCCGAATATGAACGGTATTGAGGCCGTTGAACAAATAATGGAGGAGCAGCCAACACCAGTGTTGATGCTCAGTGCATACACTGACGACGATGCTGAAGTAACATTTGAAGCGCTTGAGAAAGGGGCTGTTGATTTCTTCGCAAAGCCTGGTGGAGAGGTTTCGATGGGGGTCTCACGAATGAGCGACCAGCTGGTCGAGACCGTTCGAACTGTCGCTGGCGCGGACCTCGATCGGTCGGTGTCAAAAAACGGAACAAGCACACGTTCGGTCCAATCTACGGATACACCTGTAGCGGATGGCGCAGCGTTTGACGATACGTACACCGTCGTTATTGGATCGTCAACAGGTGGGCCAAATGCTGTCGAGCAGGTGGTCTCTGCATTGCCAACGGGTGACTGTCGGATACTAATTGTGCAACACATGCCTGAAGCGTTTACGTCCCGGTTTGCCGATCGATTGAACACTGCAAGCGAGTACAATATTTCAGAAGCTACAGATGGTGCACGGATCGGTGCCGGCGAGGGGTTGGTTGCTCGCGGCGGTTCACACATGGAAGTCTCAAGCTACCGTAATGGTCGGCTTCGAATCAAACTACTTGAAGACGATCAGGGCTACTCGGTGCAACCCGCAGTCGATGTTACGATGGCCTCTGTCGCAGAGACGATCGATGACCCACTGATTGGTGTTATTCTCACCGGCATGGGGAACGATGGTGCCGATGGAATCTGTGCAATGCACGAAGCAGGAGCGTGGACAATAGCACAGAGCGAAGAGACATGCGTGATTTACGGGATGCCGAAACGGGCGGTCAACACCGGTTGTATCGATACTGTTCATGATCTAGACGATATTGCTGGGGCAATTGTTCGGGGTGAAAACTAATATGACCCCTGTTTGGGAGCATCGAGGTGAATTCTATGAGTGATGCACACCGCAACGCTTTCGTTCACGAAAGCCAGGAAGGAATAACGGAGTTGAATAACGCGCTGCTTGCGCTTGAGGCAGATCCGGACGATGAAGAAGCAATGGATTCCATCTTCCGAATCGCACATACGCTCAAGGGTAATGCAGCAGCAATGGGATACGAGCAGGTCAGCGGGCTTGCACATGCGCTTGAAGATCTTCTTGATGAGGTCAGATCGGGCGATATTGCAGTCACAACGGAGCTGATGGATCTCCTCTTCGATGGCGTTGATTATCTAGATGCGATGGTCAGCGAAATTGCAGATGAGGGCTCGACGACTATCACTGTCGAAGAGCTTGAGACTGAACTTCGAGCGATTGCAGATGGTGAGGTTGGCGCACCGGGAGAAGAGCAAGCCACGGATGATGACGCAGCGGATGCTGGATCAGACCCTGCTGAAACAGCCGGTGTAGACGCCACGACAGAAGGTAGTGACTCCGCATCGGAATCGAACGGCTCTGACGGAGACGCAGATGCAAATGCAGATGACAACGGTAACACCGAGGCAGACACCGCAGAAGACGAGTCTCAGGGCGGAGATGAACCTACAGATTCACCTGCAGACGAATCGACTGTTGAGGTTCCCGAATCGATCGCCTCGATTGAATGTAGCGACGGGAAGTCAGTGTTTGAAACTGCGATCTCTCTCGGAGATACGGCAATGCCTGGCGTGGATTCGATGTTTATACTCAACGCCATTGAGGATGCTTACGAGGAGTTTGCGACCGTTCCTGATCGCGAGCAGATTGAGGACGGAGCGTTCGAAGAGTCGTTCACTGTGTTCATTGTCGCGGACACTGCAGATGAGATTGATGCAGGCATCTCCGCACTGAGTCAGGTTGAACGCCTCACCGTTAACGCACTCAATGGTGGTTCAGGTGCAGACACAGACACAGAGACAGATGCAGATGCAGACACAGAGACAGTAGAGTCCGTAGAAGGCGGCACAGAGGTAGGTACCACTGATGCTGCAAATACCGATACGAGCGACGCTGGCAACGATGCCGATCGAGGTGGACCACAGAAAAAAAGCAAGAGTGATATCGCGTCTGTTCGCGTAGACGTAAATCAGCTCGACGAACTGTACAACCTTGTCGAACAGCTTGTGACAAGTCGAATTAAACTCCGGCGGGAGATGGAAGAGGCAGGTCTTGATTCGGATAATCTCGACGAACTGGACAAGATCACCGCAAATCTACAGAATACGGCGATGGATATGCGGCTCATCCCGCTCTCAAAAGTGGTGGACACCTTCCCACGACTTGTGCGTGATGTTGCCCGAGACACTGGCAAAGATGTCAACTTCACTGTCTCCGGTGCAGATATTGAACTCGATCGGACGATACTCACCGAGATTCGTGACCCGTTGATCCACATCTTACGAAATGCAGTCGATCACGGGATCGAACCGCCTGACGCGCGTGAAGACGCTGGTAAGACACCAACTGGATCTGTCTCACTGACGGCAACGCGCGAGCGCGATCATGTTACGATTGAGGTTGCAGACGATGGTGCCGGGCTTGATGTTGACGTGCTCAAGGCGAAAGCGATCGAAAAAGGCGTCAAAACCGAAAGCGAACTTGAGCTGATGGATGACAACCAAATATATAATCTCATCTTCCACCCGGGCTTTTCGACCGCCGAGGAAGTGACAGATGTCTCCGGCCGTGGGGTTGGGATGGATGTTGTCCACAATACGGTCAAGCAGTTGGACGGGACGGTTAATGTCGATAGCGAATTTGGCGAGGGAACCGTTGTTCGGCTGCGTCTTCCTGTTACTGTGGCGATCGTGAAGGTCATGTTCGTTGAAGTCGGTGGCACAGAGTACGGAATCCCCGTCAAGAATATCGCAGAAGTCACCCGTGCAAAAGATATCACGACAACGCATGGAGATGAAATCATCAAACACGACGATGATATCTACCCAGTACTTCGGTTGAGTGACGTACTTGATGAGCCGTCATCAGTCAACGGTAGTGGAATGTTGCTACGTATTCGCGATGATAAACGGCAGGTCGCACTTCATTGTGACACCGTTCTCGATCAAGAAGAAGTTGTCGTCAAACCGCTTGAGGGCGTTTTAAGCGGCATCCCTGGCCTCAGTGGGACTGCTGTCTTAGGTGATGGAGACGTTGTTGCGGTCTTGGACGTGGTGACACTATGATCGGACACCACCAGGGGGTGTTGGTGTGAGCGAACTCGGCCGAGATTTTCAGCGGGTGCTCAACGAGATCGATGATTCGGTTGATTTCGAACCCGAATACTACAACGAGGCGTATTTAAATCGCCGAATTAGTGCGCGGATGCGTCGAAGCGATACTGAAACGCATGCAGAGTACCTCTCATTTCTGCAATCAAACCCGGATGAGAGGGAGGCACTCATGGACTCACTGACGATCAACGTCACAAACTTCTTCCGCAACCCAAAGATGTGGAATGCGTTGCGTCCTGTTCTTCAAGAACTTTCTGCAGAGAACCGGCGTGTAAAGGTTTGGAGCGCACCGTGTGCAGACGGGCGCGAACCATACTCGCTTGCAATGTTGGCGCTTGATGACCCAGAAATCAACGCTCGAAGAATTGAGATCTTGGGAACAGATATAAGTGATGAAGCGCTTGAACACGCCCGAGAAGGGACATACGAAACAACACGGACAACGAATATCGAAGAAGAGCTCTCGTTGTTAGACAACCCGACAAAGTATGTTACCCAAGACGACAATAAATTCACCGTCACTGATTCTGTAAAATCAATGGTGTCATTCGAGCGGCATGACCTGATTGCAGACGGGAAAAAATCCGGGTTTCATCTTGCGTTCTGCAGAAATCTGCTCATTTATATCGATACTGAGTTCAAACTCCCCGTTTTTGAAGCCGTGGCTGACTCATTGGTTGACGGCGGCTACCTTGTTGTTGGAATGACTGAAACCGTTCCACCGGAGTGTCGTGATTCCTTTGATGCGGTAAACAAACGCTGTCGGATATACAGACGGGTGTCGTAATGTCATTATACCAACTTGCACGATCGGGTGACGTTGATTCGATCACGGATCGACTGTTAAATAGCGAGAGCGCTGCTGTCAGAAAGCGAGCAGCCGAGCTACTTGGCGAACTGGTTGCTGTTAGCGACACAGAGGTTGTTGGATCGATCGTTGCCGTTGCTGTGAGTGATGACGATGAGGATGTCCGAGCCGCAGCGATCGATGCCTTGGACGATATTGGCTCCGGTGCAGTTGACCAACTTCTTGTAAAAGTAACTGGTGCAAAAATTCAACAGGGTGCAGATTGGGCCACTGCAAAGCGATTTGCCTCAGCGCTCTCTTCGGATATTCCTGAACTCCGGATGGCCGCTGCAAATGCACTGGGCACACTTGGTGAGCCAAACGCAATCCCATCACTGCTGAAAACATTAACCGATGAGGATCCACGAGTTCGGATTCGTGTCTGTGATGCGTTGGGTAAGCTGGGTCATCCAGGTTCAGTCGATCAGCTCATCGGCCAACTGGACGATCCAAACGGGCGGATTCGACTTGCTGCAGCAAATGCGCTTGGAAATATTGGAAACGGCAAAGCATTGCAAGCGCTGCTGGATATGTTACATGATGAGAATCCGGAGATCAGGCGGATCTCAGCGGTTGCACTCGGGAACGCACGATCGGTTCGTGCAGTACAACCGCTTGCGGATGCGCTCTCTGATGAGAATGCACGGGTCAGGAATGCCGCTGTATTTTCGATTATTGAGCTGCTTTCGAATGCCCCAACACAGCAGAGTCACAAGATCAGAGAAACAGTAGTCACCGAACTCAAAGAGGCGGATACTGAGACAATTCTTGGCCCGCTATTGGAGATTATTACAGAGAGTAACCAGCGCCGGCAGCGTCGCAATGCCGTTTGGTTTATCGGTCGTGTCATTGACGAGGACCCACCGCAGCGTGTAATCGATGCACTCGTCGACCGACTTGATGATACGGATACACCAACAGCACAGTTTGCAGCGACCGGTCTCAGAGAGATTGGTGGTAAACGCGTCGAGTCTGCGCTTCTCGAGTTCGTTGATAGCGACGCCTCAGATGACGCTCGTGCAAAGGCGGTGTTTGTGCTTGGACACGTTGGCGGACAGAGATCAAAGGCAAAACTCGAAAAGCTCTCAGAAGATGAGAGCCAAGCCGTTCGAAAACGGGCGTTTGCGTCCATCTCGAAGCTTCGGGGGCGTGGTCAACGATGATCAGTGCGATGCTTACACATCTGACAATCGCACACAGTTGGCTCCCAGACAATGGAGGTGTCAAACTAACACATGAGTGAAGGCGAATACAAAGTTGCAGATACAAAAGGAAAGTTTGCACAGGCAGTCAAAGATGGACGAGCAGTTAATGACGTTTCATGGACACAGGGCCGGATCCTGCTATCGAACCGTCGTGTTATTCTCATTGGTAACAGCGGAAAACGAACCATACCGCTCTCAAAAGTCCAAGGACTCTCTGGACGACATGATCCGAATCAGACAATCGCACAGGTGTCTGGCTATGTCAGCCTCAAACTGGGTGAAGATGTCTTACTGATCTCTGCGGCAGACCACGAAGCATTTGAGACTGATATCTATCGGGCAGTTTTGGATCAGAAGGTGATCCAGGCGAAACATCCTGCTGTTGCAGGTGGTGTTGTCCAAGATACAAAATGGGAGAAAGCTCGACTGAAAGTTGAAGAGGATGCGATCGCAGCAGCCCTCGAAAGCGGCAAGTTCGTTCGATTCGATCTCGATGACATAAGCGGTGTTGGGACCGAAGAGCGAACAGTAAATGACGAGAAGCGAACCGTCATCGAAGTAAAACACACTGAAGGGCAGACAAACGTCCAGAGCCATCTCACTGGCGAGCGGCGCGTGCTGATGTTTCTCAAAGCATTCCTCCGAGAAGGCGAGCGCCGAAGCCGGGCAAATGTTGATCTTTCAGAGAGCGAAAAAGAGGTGTTGATGGCGCTATACTCGGGCGTCTCACCGTTTGAAATTCCCGCGTTTATTGGGATGGATGTCGATCGAGTCGAGGAAATCTTCGAGAAACTTGTCGAACTTGACGTATTAGAAGAGGTTCGTGTTCGAAGAGAAGTCGCACTTAATTCACGTGGCCGAAATATCGCGAGTGAGGCGATGAACCAGCAGTGAGTTCCGTATTCTCAGCCGCAACCAGTATCACATGTTGACATCTTCGATCTGTTCTGTGACAACCACGCGACCTTTTGCAGTGAGCGATAGCGCTGACCCATTTTCGCTAATCAATGCATTCTTCCGAAGCGTTTCAAGGACTAGCTGAACGGTTGCAACATCGCCAGTTACAATCTCGCCAAGCTTTGCTTGACCGCCGGCACTGTACAGAGAGACGAGGACTTCAGTCTGCTCCGGTGAGATCTCAATTTCTGCAATCTCTTCCATTACGTCTTTGTACTCTAACTGTAGGTATCGACCGAGAAGATTGAGTTTTCGATTGTTCGGAAGGCTAATGAACGTTGTTTTGGCTGTTCCATTATGCATATGTGTCACTTCGATCGTTGGACGTTTTTTTCCAGCAATATCGTACTGCCCCCGGCGGAAGTTTGTCACCGTTGAGAGGTCAATTGTTACACTACCATCTCGGGTTACAATTCGTAAGGAGCCTTTAGAGAGCTTCAATTTCGCAGTTTTTGTGCTTGCATCGGTCACTCGGCCACCAACCTTGGCTGGATGTTTAACCTTAACTTTGTGTCCACCAAGCAATGTTTTGAAAAGAACCGTTTTGAAGCGACCAACATTATCGCCACCGGATTCTATGACGGCTACATTTCGACCGTCATCGATCGAATATGCGAGTGTGATTGTATCACTAAAGAATTCAGAGAGCTTTGCTGGGACGGTTCCAACGTTGATATCGCTCACAGACGATAGTGGGATTGTTGTCTTCCCACCGTCGTGTGCGAGGACCAATCGCTTACGACTTAAAAGGACACGACCAGTTACTGGCTCGGTCCGTTTCATGTCGGCAGTGTGAAAACGTCCAACGAAATCTGCAACGACTGCCTCACCCATACACTCATTCTACGTAGTGGCATGATATTGATTGTTTCGTGGGCCGTCACGAACAGCAAAGTCTAATGGGGTGGGTATCCAACCGAAAGGTGATGCCCACGGTAGAATACCTTAATTACGAAGTACTTGATGACAACGGCTGGTCGCTCGACGACGATGACCTCTTCGACAGCGCAGCAGATGCTGGCCTTGATGACGAAGACTATGGTTCACTTGACGTAAACGAAGGCGAGTACATCCTTGAGGCTGCAGAAGCACAAGGCTTTGACTGGCCATTCTCGTGCCGTGCAGGCGCATGTGCAAACTGTGCAGCGCTCGTCAAAGAAGGCGACATCGAGATGGACATGCAGCAGATCCTCTCTGACGAGGAAGTCAACGACAAAAACGTCCGACTCACCTGCATCGGCTCCCCAACAGCCGACGTTGTCAAGATCGTCTACAACGCAAAGCATCTCGACTACCTTCAGAACCGCGTTATCTGAACCTGAGACGATTTGCGCTCAGTTCTTTTTATTTATTTCTTCACCAGCAGTGCGTAGCCTATCAGTACGCAACGGCAACACCTAATTCCCCGTAGTTCGTGCTCACATGACAGTGACTGAGAGCATACTTGCCCTTGTAACGTCAATCTCAACATCGATTGCAACGACCTCGGATCTCCTCCGGCTGCTCGTGCTTCCGGTGTTTGCGTGGGCTGCGGTCCGAGACATCAAGACGCGTCGCATTCCGAGCAATATCTGGCTTCCACTGTTGATTGTCGGTGCGATCGCACTCAGTCTTGATGCGCTCCGGTTAGCTCCATTTGACACCTTCTTGGGGCGGCTGTTTCTCATTCAGGCCGGCATAAGCCTCTTTTTTGTCGCACCGCTTGGCTATTTGTTCTGGCGACTTGGTGGCTTTGGTGGGGCTGATGCGAAGGCGCTCATTACGATCGCTGTTATCCTCCCAACATTCCCAACGTATTTTATTGGGACCGCTGCATATCCGCTTGTTGACACTCCAACAGGTGTCTTTTCGTTCACCGTCCTCACAAATACGGTGATTCTTGCGGCTGTGATTCCGCTATCGATCTTCCTCTATAACGCAGCACAGGGTCGTCTCTCCTCACAAACTATTTTTGCACGCCCAGTCGATGTTGAGTCGCTCCCCGATCGGCATGGACGACTGTTTGAGACGCAATCGGGTTTCACTCGGAATGGGCTTGATCTTGATGCGCTCAGAATGTATCTTCGATGGCGCGGGATGACGCTTGCTGAGCTTCGATCGGATCCAGCACAACACCGAGATCCTGCCTCGATTACCGAGACGTTCGAGCCAACGGATGGCGGGACTGCTGTTGGCCCGCAAACTGATGGTGGTGTCGTCGAAACCAAATCGGATGCTGTCGACAATAGCGCGGACGATCCGTGGGGGGCAGCACGGTTCCTCGAAGAGATCGATGGCACAGCATATGGGACCACACCAGCAATGCTTCGAGAGGGACTTGAAACAATCATCGATCGGGACGAAATTTGGGTTTCTCCGGGATTCCCGTTCATCGTTCCGATGTTCTTAGGGCTTGTTGTTTCGTTTACTTATGGTGATCTCCTGTTCGGCTATCTCGGATGGGTTGGGCTTTTTTGAGCATGTCCCACTGACTGCACATACACACAAGGCATATTCGGGGTGAACACATTTAGCGAGACAATGACGATCGGCGTGGATGTTGATTTCGGTGAAAACGGGCTGGTACCAGCGATCGCACAGGACGTTGAAACCGGAGTGGTACTCATGCTCGCGTATGTGAATGAGGAGGCGCTTTCGAAAACGGTCGAAACAGGCTATGCACACTACTACTCTCGCAGCCGCCAACAGCTGTGGAAAAAAGGTGGCACAAGCGGCCATACCCAACAAATCGACAGTATCCGAGTCGATTGTGACGAAGATACGTTGTTGTACCGTGTCGAACAGACTGGTGGCGCATGCCACACTGGCAAAGAGAGCTGTTTCTACCGGACGATCGATGGTGAGGCTGTTGAATCGGTTGAAACCGTTTTTGATCCAGATGAAATATACGACTAGCTATGTCAACAGAGCACGCTAACGGGTCGATCCCAACCGGTGTTGAAGCAAGAAACGCACTTACAGAAGCGACCGCTACTGTTGATGCAGTCCAAGCCGAGATCGACGAGCACGGTGAAGAACGCGTTGTTGCGACTGCTGACGCCTACCGGCGTGCGATTCGGCTGCTGGATCAGTATGAAGAGACCGCAACCGGGACTGGCGATTTTAAATCGTATCTCCAGTTCCAGAGTAGCTTTCTTGATTTTGTCTCGGAACTGTCCGAAGAGATTCCTGCATACGAGGGATTTTCGAACGCCAGCGATCGAATGGACAAGCGCCGACTCAGCCAGAAGGATTTTGACTATGCCCGAGACGAAGTTGCGCCTGCACGCACATTTGTTGAACTGCTTGAGCAACGCTCCGAGGCGATCGATGCATACCGAACGGCCCGCAGTGGGGCAAAAACACGGCTCAAAGAGCTGCGATCGGCTGAAAAAGAGTATGCACGGCTCACCGACCTCACAGACTACAATTTGGATGTTCCAATTGATGAGCTGAAAGAGCCGATCGAGGCATATAATAACGCAGTCACTGACGCGTTTACCCAGTTTAAAACGAACGAAAACGCACGCAAACTGTTCAATTTCATTCAGGCAACAAAATCATTCCCGCTTGTGAATTTTGAGCAACCACCACCGGAGCTTATCGAATATATACAGACAGAAGATGCGGGTGAGAAGCCGCTTCCCAAACTGCTTGATCTGGTTGATTACTCCTCGTCAAAGCTTGATCACTATGTCTCAGATCCGGGAGCGCTCCGGACAAACGTTGCTGTGCATCGAACATTTTTGGATCGGATCACTGCTGAGCCACTCACAATCGAGTGGCCACCGGCGGAAGCAAACGAACTCCAATTTCGGCTCAAAGAGCTTTCATCGGTGACGCGAAAACTTGGTGATGAATCGTTAGAGGGATATTTACGGACGCTTCGGCGGCTAACAAACAATCCGGATTTCACTACCCTACGAGACGCTGCTGCTGCCAAAGAAGAGCTGGATGACGAGACGCTTTCCCGAATTGTATCCGGTGAGATTGTCGATGACTACGAAGCGATCGTCTCTGCAATCGAGTCACTTGAATTGACACTCGAAGAAACAAAGCGGGACATGTAGTACTTTCAGTGCTGGGCGCTCATGATCGCGTCGTGTATCCCGTCTGCAAGCGATTGAGCACGGTCGGCTTCGCGTCCCTCTGCGTAGATTCTGATCTTCGGCTCCGTTCCGCTTGGACGGACTAATACCCATGCGTCACCGTAATCAAGCCGGTAGCCGTCGATCGTATTTGGTGTTGCATCCTGTGATTCAACATATGTCTCTGCGGCTGCAAGCATCTTCGATCGCTGCGACTCCGAGCGGTATTCGATATTGTATCGGACATTGTGGTATGACTGATACGGTGCGACAACCTCGCTTGCGGTTGAATCAGCAAGTAGCTCAAGGAACTTTGCCCCAATGTACGCACCATCACGAACGAGCCGATAGTTTGGGAAAAAGATTCCACCGTTGCCCTCTCCAGAGATTGGAACTGTCTGTCCTTCTGCCCACAGCTCTTTGATTCTCGTAATGATGTTTGTTGCACCGATCGGCGTCAGCTCAAGGGTTGCCCCAACATCGTCACAGACATCGACAAGCCGCTGTGAGACGTTTACTGCAGCAACGGTTGTGTCTCCTTTTGAAAGCGCTTCTGCGGCAAGTGCGGCAAGCGATGTGTCGCCATCGATATAGTTACCGTCCTCATCGATGAAGATTGCTCGATCGGCATCGCCATCGTGTGCGATCCCAACATCTGCATCAGTTGCTTCCACAAGCGTACAAAGATCTTCTAAATGCTCTTTAACTGGCTCTGACATTCGACCTGGGAAGTGGCCGTCCGGCTGTGCGTTCACCGTAATAACTGAACAGCCGAGCGCTCGATAGAACTCAGGGCTGGTGAGCGCCCCTGCACCGTGTGCCGGATCGAGTGCAACAGTCAGATTAGCATCCGCGATCGTCTCCCGATCGACTGATGCTAACAACTCTTCGACATAGTCGTCATTTACCGTCTCGATTTGGGTTGTCTCCTCGATCTCATTCCACTCTCCGATCGTGAACTGCTCAGTCAAGACGTGCTCTTCAATCCGTTCGAGCGTCCGGACAGGGAGTTCAATTCCATCTGTCCCGATCAGTTTGACACCGTTGTACTGCGGTGGGTTGTGTGACGCTGTAATAAGAATGCCAGGGAGTGATTCGACCTCACAGTAGCGTGTGACTGCCGGTGTTGGTGCAATCCCAAGACGGTCAACTGCAGTCCCAGTGCTTGCTGCACCCCCCGCAGCGATGTTTGCAAATAGCTGCCCGGTCGTTCGTGTATCACGTGCAACTGCAACTCGATCAACATCCCACACAGTCGCTGCTGCCCGTGCAATGCGTAAGACGAATTCCGGCGAGAGGCCCTTGCCCGCTACACCGCGGACCCCGCTGGAACCGAAGATATCCATACTGAACCTCACTCACGGCGCGGTAAAATCGTTTCCGACCCAAACCTCGTGTGTGTACGGTTCGCTATGTACTGTTCTTATGGCTCGCCAAGATACTGATGTCGCCGGTAAAGGTAGTATAGTGCAACGACCAGGCTCAGTGTGAATGCGGTCAAAAATGCAGAACCAGCAGCCATCAACCCATACAACACTGCATCGGGATCCCAGTCGACATCTGCGTCGGTGATTTCTTTTGCATCGAGATAAATCCCGATCGGAAACAGAAACAACAATGCAATGCCGAACAGTCCAAACGCTGCTGCGACAAGCACAACAATCACGGTGAATAGTCCGGTTGCAATCCCGCCAGCTCCAACGATATCGATCGTAATCGTGAACAGGAACAGGACACCAACGAGAATTGAGCCGACGATACCACCAATTACGTAGAGCGGTACCGCCGCAACCCAGTACCACCAACTTGAGTCTACGGCTAAACCCGTTTTATTCATTTCCGTTTCAGCGGCCTCTTCGATAACTGGGGGTCGTTGAGCAGAGGGTGGTTCGATCGCATCCTCGGGCTGCTGTGTTTCAACTGGAGCTGTTACAGCTGTCCCTGTGCTGTCTTGGGAATCACTCGGACCGGTCACGTCACCTCGCGTTGATGGCGTACCAATGACACTTTCAGATTGATCGGCTGACTGCGTGCCGGTATGCTCTGTATTCTCATCAACTTCTGTTGGTTTATCATCAGTTGGCGGGACCATAGCACACACCACGTACGCAACCATTGTAAGAATTAGTCGTCACAGTTGACACAACTGCATCGGAAACGGAGGGGTTCAGTATCTGAATCGCCGTTATCTGTTCAGCGTGTGGATCGCTTGACCTTGTGCATTCTCTGCGGCTT
>SL_4KL_010_BRINEDRAFT_10001186_pt1 | contig 14298 bp, 19 predicted proteins | sample SodLak_010_BRINE_2_FD_10664 | JGI IMG/M metagenome (IMG submission 10664)
CAGGGGAAGTTCATAACTACTGCTGGCCAGTTCTTCTACTGTTACATCTTGAAGACCAAAATCATCATCAAAATCATCAAAGTCCTCTTCCTCAGGAACACCACAGGCGGCTGCGGCAAATACAACCAGGGTCAGGACCAGAGCGAGAGCAACAAACTTATAATATTTTTTCATTCTCCTCACCTCCATAGCTTTTTTCGTATTGTCAATATTGCTAATTTTCAGTCTTTTTTCAGTAAAAAAATTAATCTTCTTCATTTCCCTCATCATCATTATCACTTATACCTTGATTACCTTCTGGGGGTTGCTCCTCTCCATTCCCTTTATCTTGCTTTATTGAATGTTCCCACTTTTTCATTGATTGCATATTAACATCTTGAGATGGTTCAAATGGAGTAATAATATGTTCTAAATATTTTTCTTTTTTACCTTCTTCAGATTGAATCTTAAATTCCTCTCCTATATCAAACCCAAATTCATCTAACGCTGTATCAGGTGAGATTAAACCATATGAATATAAGAACCTTAGAGAATCTAATAACTCTTCATTATTATGGAAAGATAAATTAGAGAACTTAACTTCTGGCATCTTTAATTGGTCTCCATAAGTTTTAAATCCTCGTTTCTCTGCAATCTCCCTATAAATATCTTTTATAGATTTTCTAATTTCACTCCTAGCAGCTTTTACATCCTTAAAAAATCCTTGTGTTCTGATAGAAGCAGCTCCTGAATAAGAGGCTTCATCAGAAATAAATAGACTTACACCGGACCACTCTAAAATATTCTGTATAACGGGCTCATATTTAACTTTATTATAAACATCAGTATCAGGTAAAATCCACTCTGGCTCCATAAACCATTGAGTAAAGACTTCCATAGCTTCAGAAGGATTACTAAATAATTCTTCTGCTTGCTCTAATATTTCTTCATCAACAGGGTCGCCCTCATTAAAATCCTTATCTCCAACTTTTATTTGAAGAATAGCTTTTTTAATTTTATACGCAACACTGTAATCACTCTCTTTATGCATTTCTAATAAAGCTAAATCATCAAAAATAGGTTCAATAGGAGTATGACTATATCCTTCATGATAAGCTTTTTGATTAAAATATCTAAAAACTTCATTTTCATCTAATAAAACTTCTTCTCCTTTAGACCATTTATTATAATATTTTGAAGGAACAACTTTTCTTAATCTTTTCTGAGTCTCTGGGTCAGGGTCGTTTAACAACTTCATTATCTCTTGAGTAGGTTTAAGGTATATTAAATCTTCTCCAAATAAACTCTTAACAGAAACCTGTTCAGGATTCAAAATTGTTAACTTCTTTAAGTCTGTACCATTCCAACTAAGAAATGGGTACCATTCTCCAATAACTTGATGCTCAAAAGCTGAATTTCTAATATATTTTTCAATATCAATTTCTTCATTAATTTGGTCATAAAATTCTTTTACTTCTTCTTTGTCAGAATAAATCCTAAACCCTTCAATTATAAAATCAACCTTCATTTTTATAATTCTATAAAGTATTCCAACATTCCAAACAAAATTTCTAGATATTTTTAATTTATCATCTCTAGTTAAATTAACATTGAATAAATTTCTAAGACTTGGTTTACTTCCCGATACTAATTCATTATAAAGGTCTTGTCTATTTTTTTGATAATGGCGGTTAAAAACACTAGAAGCTCTTCCCATTTTTGTAACTTTTTTATCTTCTTTTTCTTCATTTTCTTCTTCTATATTTTCTACTTTTTCAGTATCTTCAGCTATTGTTCTCACCTCCTATTACCTTGACCATTTACCAAGCACAAAATTATTTGAATTTCCTTTTCCTGCTAATTCCTTTAAATACTCATCTGCCATAAAACAACCTAATTCACAAACAGTCCACCTATCCTTATTTTGATTCCTATCTTCTGGTTCGTATCTAACTATACTTTGATGTGGTTTTGCTTTAACAGACGTAATTTCAAATATAGCTTGTTTTATTTCATTATATGCCTCTTCTTCTTTTTTAGACTCGTATCCACCTCTTGGGTCAGCAGGAATTTTAAATTTCCCTTTTTCTATTTGAGATAAAAAGTGTCTAGCCCTAATTTCATTAGAAGAAGCACTAAAATTATGTACTCTTATTAATTCTTTTACATCTGCTTTACTACCATATTTATTTTGAATATACTTTTTCTGCTCATCGTCATCCATATCAATAATAATTTCCCCAGTTTCCCCATCTTTATATTCATATGGTTCTGCTAAATTATCCTTGATATTTTTATGTCTTTGGTCACAAACAATCATCATAATATTAAATTTTCGTAATAAATCTCTAACTAAATCAATTTTTTCTTCAATAAATGCTTTATGAGTAGTTATAATTCTAACTAATCTTTTCACATCCCCATCGATTTTTATCAAAGAAACCGCAAAATTATTGGGTCCAGTATCTGCATCATCAAAAGCCATTATATATTTATGTTTTGGTAATCCATTTTCATCATATTCTTGCTCAAATTCAATTGTAGTTTTTGGTTCCTCATAAATATCTTTTTCTTCATCAACAACTTCAGCTTGGTCAATAGCATTTTCAGATAATAATTTATACGTAATAAATCCACCAGTATCATCAGGAAATATATTTAAATATTCCATTTTTCTTGTTAATGGGTCAGCATTTTCATATTCATCTTTTACTAATTGTTCTTCAAAAATACCACTTTGTAACCCATCTCTATAATCATATGATATAATATCATACATTTCATTACCTTTTTCTATTTTATCTAAATATTCACAATACTTTTTATAATAATCATTCCATTTAAATGTAGCTGTAGATGAAATTATAATTTGATTACCTATATCAGTTGGGTCATTATCTACTCCAGGTCTTTTTGTAAATGTCATAGGAATTAAAATATTCTCTAACATAGAATTCATACTTTTTCTAAATTGAAACCCATATTCATCTACAAAAATTATATGATAACCTTTAGACCTAATATTTTCATTTAAAGGAACACACTCAATTGAACTTCCATTCTTAAACTCTAATATCCACCCTGTGGGTCTATGTTTGGGTCTTCCTCGTGCTTCAGCTCTTAACAAAGGTGAGCCCCTATAAATCTTTTCAACCTCTAAGAACGCTGTCTGAGACTGTCTAAAGACTGGGGCAGTTATCCCAATAGCCATATTTTCATATAACAAAGCCTTTAAAGCAAGATATGCAGCAGTTATAAATGTTTTACCAGTTCGCCGTGAACACAATAAAAAAGGTCTTTTCTTTGTCCATAAGCGTTCAATCATATCTTGTTGATAATAAGGAAGATTTAATCCAATTAACTTCTCTGCACCGATTACAGGATATCTTTTTGACAAATAAATTAGCTCTTGTAATCTTCTCTTTAAATTACTACTCATTAAAATTACCCACTTTATTACCTGTTTCTTTTCTCCTCTGAATAGATTCTTCTATTTTCTTTTCTCGGTGCTCCTTCTTTTCTTCTTGTTCTTGGATTAAATCTTCTATTGTTTTATCCTCAAATTCCCTATCTATTTGTTTTAAAATAGATAATTCATCGTCAGATTTTTTCTGTTCTTGAACAATATTGTCTAATTTTTTTTCTAATTTTGTATAAAGAGTTAATTCATCTTTTTTAATCTTTGAAAAATCTTTATTAGTAAATGTATTATTATCAACAGCTTCTAATCTATATAATTCTTTTAATTTTAATTCTTGTAGTACAAGAAAATGAACAATAGTTAAATCCTTTTTAGAAAACTCTACATGAGGAATATCTAATATTTCTTTAAATCTACTATTAAGAAATTTAACTTGACTATCTGAATATTCACCAGTATCAAAATCAGTTAAATCAATTGGAATATATTTTATATCAGCTGGACTAATTTTATCTTCACGTTTTTGTTGTCCCATCCTAGAAGCAAAAAGCTCTTTTATCATTGATTCAAACTTACGACTTGATGTTTTTCCACCTTTAATAGGCACTTTATATTTTTCTGCCCATCCACAATCGTGGCACATTCTATAATCCCATTCATATCTAATATTAACTGAATTACAGCTAGGACAATTTTCTAATGGGTCATTTTCTTTTATCCAATCAGCCATTCCTCTTCTTCTTTTTTCAATTAATGCTATTACATCATGTACTAATTCATCATCAAATAAGTGGTCATACTTTTTAAAAGACCAGTAAGATAAAGCCATTTAATCACCTCATTATTCTACCTTCTTAACTTGAGAAGAGTTAAAATTAGCTTTACCATCATTATATTCTATAATAGTATAGCCATTAGACCATCTCTGCCCACCATCTCTCTCATTTTTATAATCAACATTAAGATTAATCAAACATCCTGATTCAATTACAAATTTACCAAGTAATTCACCTTTTCCTACTCTATGTGAATGTCCAATAACCATTCCATCAAACGGGAAAAATTCTTGATTATGTTGGTGTAAAATCCTATTTTCTATTGCATTTTCACCAGTTCTCAGTTGAATTTTACTACATTTAAAAGGATGAGCATAAATCATATTTCCTAATTGTATAAACCAATGCGGAACATAAACAATATTCTCAAAATATTTTGTTACTTCATTTAATGGTTTATGTTTTTCAAGTAGAAAATCACTTAAAGCATTAACAGTTTTTTTCTCAAAATACGAAACCAATCTAAATTCATGATTTCCATGATAAATAAAAATCTGATTAAAAATTTTAGAAGCTGTTTTCAAAAACTCAAAAGCCATTTTATACTCTTCTTTTACATCAATATTTCTTTTAGAACCAAAAACTGAAATAGAATCATAGTCTAAAAAATCCCCACCAATAACTAATACATCAGCATCTTGATTATTTAAAATAATTCTTTCTGATATTTCAATATCTAGTTTAGGAATATGCAAATCAGAAATAAACAAAACTTTAGAATTTTCAAAATTTTCCTCAAAAAATTCATAGGCTTCAATAATCAATTCTTTTGTTTCATCATAAATATTAACATAATTATCATAATCTAAATTATCAAAAATTCCTTCTCCATGCTTATTTGGAATATAATCAATTATTGAACTGCGTCTAATCCTATTTCTTATAGCATTATAAGTTACCTTCTTGCCTTTATCCTCTAAATTAAATTCAGTATTTAACTCATCTGCAATAGTTTGATAATTATTTCCATATTTGTCATAAAGTTCAGAAAGTTTTAATTCTAATTTTGGACTTGAATCCCAGTCTATCATTTAATCCACTCCTTATGCTTTTGTATAGATAGACACATCTGCCCCACATTCAGGACATTCTATTACAATCTCCATATTCTTTCCAGAATAAATAACATCTTTTTTTCCTAACTCAGCTTCTTCTACTGATATATGTCTTTGACATTGTCCACAATATAACATTTTCACCCTCTCCTAATCTTTTTTTATTCCTTGGAATCTTCCCATTGTTGAACACAAACAGCGTACCGCTGCTCATTNTCTTCAAATTCATCAATCATAACAGAATCTTCCAGGCATCTTTGCAAAAATTCAAATTCAGTTTCATTTTCAGTTGGTTTAGGGATTGGCATTTTACCACTCCTTTTATAATGGCACCCCTGAAAGGACTTGAACCTTTAACTTATGCCTTAGAAGGACATTGCTCTATCCAGTTGAGCTACAGGGGCATATATGGTACAGGGGGAGGGATTCGAACCCTCGACTTTCGGATTAAAAGTCCGATACTCTACACAACTGAGCTACCCCTGTATGGAGGGGGCAAAGGGACTTGAACCCTCATTTGGAGATTGGAAGTCTCCGGCTCTACCAATTAAACTATACCCCCTTAATTTTTGGAGACAGTAGTTGGATTTGAACCAACACAAAAAGGATTTGCAATCCTTCGCCTTAACCAATTTGGCTATACTGTCATATAAATGGCTGTAGGGGTGGGACTCGAACCCACAACCTCTTGGTTAACAGCCAAGCTCCCTACCAATTGGGATACCCTACAATGGCGGAAGTAAGGGGACTCGAACCCCTGTTATCAGCGTGACAGGCTGACGTGTTAACCAAACTACACTATACTTCCATTGGCACAGGCAGAGGGACTCGAACCCCCACTAGTAGGTTTGGAGTCTACTCTTCTTCCAATTGAATTATGCCTGCAATAATATTTGCAACTTACCAACCCTCAAGTGGTATTCTGGATATACTTTATAAAAATAGAAATAAATGGAGGTGGAGGAGGGACTTGAACCCTCATCCTGCTCGTTACAAATGAGCTGCTCAGCCAATTGAGCTACTCCACCTTAAACTGGAGGAGGGAGTGGGATGAACCCACACGCCTTTCGGTTTCACTGGTGTTCAAAACCAGCCCCTTACCAGATTCGGTCACCCCTCCTTTAAAAAGGTGAAATAAAAAGAATACACTAACTATATAAATTGATTTTAATGTCTCTAACATAAAATACCTCCTAATGGTGTGAGAGGGGGGAATCGAACCCCCAAAACCCGGATTTTAAGTCCGGTACATATGCCATTTCTGTTACTCTCACAAATGGCAGGGCTGTCGGGACTCGAACCCGAAACCTCGGAGCGAAAGTCCGATATCTTAGCCAATTTGACCACAGCCCCAAAATGGTTGTGGTGGATGGACTCGAACCATCAACCGCCCGAATATCAGTCGGGTACTCTATCCAATTGAGTTACACCACAATGGTTGAGCCAGCAGGACTTGAACCTCCGTTGTTTTCCACATCGGGTATCAGATTTACAGTCTGACGCTTTCATCCAAACTTGGCTACCCCTCCAAAAAGTTATTTTTTAGTTATTTTATATTTTCTATCAAAATCAAAGTCACTATTTTTCATTATTTCCTCTAACGATTGTATATATCTAGTCTTAACATTATGCTCAATCAGTTTTGAATAAATAAACATTAACAAATCTCTTACTGTAATTTCTTTACCTTTATGTTTTTCCATAAATTCTATTATAGCAGTAATTATAATTCTTATAATAACTTTTGTACTTTTTCCTCCTAAGAAAAATGGAATTAAACCAAGACCAACACCAATAAGAACTAGTATTAAATTTTGGATAGTTAGTAAATCCATTTATACTACCTCCTTTTTTATAAGATTATAGTAATAACAATTACTTTCCCTCTTCACTAATAGAGAAAAGAAATAAGGGTACTTTCTTAACCTCTTTTTACAAATTATTTTTTAAAAATTTTAATCCATTAGTTAAAACTTTATGAATATAAGGACTAGAAACATCTAAATCCCTTGCTATCTCAACAATCTTAGACTGGTCAAATAAATAAGATTTTATTATGTATCTTTGTTGACAAGTAAAATCTTTTAATAACTTATTAATTGATAATTTTATTGACACAATGTCTTCAAATGATTTTTCACTTAAAACTGTTTCTTTAAAAGATGCTGGATAACTGTCTAAACAAATTTCACCCTCTTTTAACATTTCATAGTCACCATATTCTTCTTTAAACTTATTTAATAATAATCCATATAATGATTTTGTTAAATAACTAAGAAACATTGCTCCAGCATCCCGAGCATCAAAATAAATCTCAAATGACTCTAATACCTCTATCACCATAAGCTTAGCTTCTGATTTTATATCATTTAATTCATAACTGTATTTTGTTTTTTTATAAAACCTAACAGAAACACTATTAACAACATTATCTATTTTTTTATTAGATAATATTTTAAACTTATTTTTATTATTAAGTTTTATATCTAATATTAAATTATTTAAATTATCAATATTATTTTTCTTTTTTGCCATATTTATCCCTAATCTGCTGTAATTTTTCTTGTTGTTCCCCAACTTTTGAAAGAGTTGCTATACTAAATAAAATAGTTAAATAAATAAAAGCAAATATCCATTCTTGTAAATATAAAGACCTTATAAAACTAACTACTAACATAGCAGCTACTGCACTATTAAATAGTTTACTTATTATTATTCCAAACATTTCCTTAATTCCTCTCCTAACATAGCTGTTTTACTTCTCTCATTTTCTACAAGTTGAATACTACCAAAATTTTCATAATCCTTTAAATTATTTATTGTAAAAATTAATCCATTATTAAATTTAGTTAGTCCTCTATTATCAATTTGATTTGGGTCTCCTAATAAAATTAATTTAGAATTTTTTCCTAATCTTTCAATAATCATAGGCATTTTATCTGGAGAAATATCCTGTGCCTCATCTATAATAAAAATAGTATCCTTTATATCTCTCCCCTTAATAGTTGTTAAAGGTTGAACTTCAAACATATTAAACTGTGTACGAGTAGCATTATCTTCAAAACACTTTAAAAAGGGAGAATATTTTTCTAAAACATCTCCTGGTAAAGTTCCTAAATTCTCTTCTTTAAACCCTGTCTCAATTTTGGGTCTTGATACAATAATCTTTTTATACATATCTTTATTAAATAATCTTAATGCTGTTCTTATTACTAATGATGTTTTACCAGTACCATATTTCCCCCAAATAGCGTTAACAGGAACTGTTTTATCCATCAACAAATCAAACGCCATCAACTGTCTTCGATTTAGTTTAAAATCTTTAGATAATGCATATTTATCATCCCAATTAATTAAAAACATCTTTCCATCTTTTCTTCTTAGTATTAATCTATCTGCATCAAAAAATTGATTTTCTTTTACGTCTTTAAAAAAGGGGTGTGAACCTACTTCTAAATATGACTGCTTATATGCTTTATCAACAAATTCATCTGGTAATTTTTTATATTTAATCCCAGTATAAATATCATTATTTTCTTGAAAATACTTAACATTAACTTTTTTACTTTTTGCTCTCAAATATAATAATATATCTTTTGTTACTAACTCAAAACCTTCATCAGTGCAAATTTTTATTAAATAATCATCTGCAGATAACCCTGTAGAACTATGATGATTGACAAATAAAATTTCATCTTCTTTTTTTAATATATTTCGAATAGCATTTCTTGCGTTAAACCCAAGACCATCTCTTGTTCTCTTAATTGCCTCTAATTCATTTAAGATACAATAAGGAATTGCTAAATCTTTTTCTTTTAAAATAATGTTTGGATATTCAACAATAACATTTGTGTCAAAAATTTTTATCAATTATTTCACCCTCACTTATTTGGCTTCATGATAGGAACGTCCTATATCATAGTCTACCTCTAACTTTACATTCATTTTTATTTTCCCATCAAAAGGGGTTTCCATTTCTTGTTTTATAACTGGTATAACTTTTTCAATATTTTCTTCTGGGCACTCAAACAAGATTTCATCATGGACCTGCATTAACAATCTTACACCATTCTCCTGTAAAAACTGATTATCCTCTAATTTTATTTGAGCACACATAATAATATCACTTGCAGCCCCTTGAATTGGTGAATTAACCGCTAACCTTTCATAATATCCTCTCTTTGCACTATCTTCTGAATCTATTTCTGGTAATCTTTTTTTCCTACCAATAATAGTATAGACTTCCTTATATTTCTTACCTCGCTCTTTTTGGTTTTCAATATACTCCTTTACACCTTTATAAGTGTCAAAATATCTATCATATATAACCTTTGCTAAATCCTTACCTGAGTAAGCTCCATATTGTTGTTGCAATTCTTTATCTTCTAATTCAATCCCAATATCTTTTAATGTATAATATAGAGAATTTGCTGACATACCGTACATTAAAGAAAAGTTTAAAGTTTTTCCCATAGCTCTTTCAGTTGGATATTTTTCTTTAGCATTATCTGGATGACAATCTAAATCAAACATATTAACCGCTGTAGCCCCATGAGCATCATGATTATGTTTAAACATTTCTAATAACCTTGGGTCTTTAGAAAAGTGAGCTAATATTCTCATTTCCAGGTTAGAATAATCAAAAGCTATCATTTTATATTCTTGAAATTGAGGAATAAATATACTTCTAATTTTATATTTATCATCATCATCTTGAGAAGGTAAATTTTGAACATTTATATCACTAGAAGATAACCTACCACTTCTTGCCCCTAATTGATTAAATGCCGAATGAACCTTACCATCATCATAAATAGTCTCCCTTAATCCATCTACAAAAGTAGACTTTAACTTACTAATTTTCTTATATTTTAAAAGGTTTTTAATAAACTTTAAACCTTGTTTTTCTCTTTCATTTTTAGGCGTATAATGTTGAAATCTTTTTAAAGATGTTTTACCAGAAGAGGGCTGCCCAGTCTCTGTTCTTTCTGGTACGGGAAAATTAAAACTAATTTTTCTTAAATGAATATTTGGTTTTTTATGTCCATATTGTTCCCACAACTTTCTTGATTCACACTTTTCTTCACAACTTTCAAAATTATCATCACAAATATCACATGGAGAATCAGAAGTATATTCATTATATAAAACCTCCGATAACTGCTTAGGACTATCAAAATTAACTTCCTCTCCTATTAAACCAATCATCTCTGTTCTTAATTGAACTAAATCTTGCTTCATTTCTTTACCCATTTGATTCATTGATTTTTTATCAATCTTAACTCCTCTAACTTCCATATTATATAGTTTCTCATTAAATTGTGGAATCATATATTTATAATATAATAAATCTTGCCCTTCTTTTTTTAATTTTTCTTTTAAAATATTTTTTAAAGGAATTAAATATTCCGTATCCTCAACACCATAATTTGCCGCTTCATCAATTTCCACTAAATCAAATGTGGCTTTATTATTACCAGCTAAACCAACTTGTTTCTTTCTTTCGGTTGAAACAGTATCTACCACTTCGTCATAAGTTGTTAATCCAGTAACTCCTAAATACCGTTCTAAACAATCTTCTAACTTATTAGATTCATTTTCATTAACCATTCTAGCTGCAATTAAAGTATCAAAAAATTTCTTAGTTTTAGGAAATATTCCTAATCTATTAAGAACGTGCCTATCAAACTTATAATCATGGGCAATTAATTGAATATCTAACTTTTCTAATAAGGATTTAAAATATTTTAAAAATAACTCTTTCTCCAAATTATTATCATAAAATACATGATTAAATGGAAAATAAAAAGAATTATCACCATCCGCTAAAATTACACTAACAACTTTAAAATCACTATTTGCTGCCCTAGCCAGTAATGAATTTGTCTCTGTATCAACTGCTATTACTGACTTTTTATTTAAAATCTTTTTAGCTAATTTTAACTTTTTCTCATTACTAACTATAAGATTCATTTCCCCCTCCTACCTATACCAAGGCTTGAATTCCCTTACTTTCTTTAATAAGTCCTCATCCCAAGCTCCTTCAAATGTTATACTCTTATCATCTATAAAAAGAAGATAAGGGGGTAATTTATACACAACTCCATCTACTTTAATGTCATATGTTTCTAAATACTCCTCAATAGCTTTAATACCACGTGGTTGGGAGCATCTTGTTGACTGTACTACAACATTATAATTCTCTCTAAGTTGCTCTATACCCCTCTTAGCCCCTTCTACAGGCTCATCTGGTAAATCATCTATCCCTGTCCACCCTGATTTATAACTATATATTACACCATCAAAATTAACCAATATTGTGCTTTTGTCCGTCATTATACCAACTCTCCTTAAATTTTTGTAATACTTCATCCCAATCCCCATTAAAAGTTAAACCTTTATCTTCTATATATAAATCTGCTCCAATTTTTCTACTATCATCAAATCCATATTTTTCCATATCTTCATCTGTAATAGCGGAATTATCATTAATAGCATCAAAAGGTATATCATGCTTCATAAGATGCTCTCTAACGTCCTCTTCGTTCGTTCTACAAGTCCAAATGGCTATCTTATACCCATATGCCTTTAAAGTATTTAAAACCTCTCTTGCCCCTTCTATAGGCTCTCCCAGGTCAGGGTATTCGTTATGAATAATAGTGCCGTCTAAATCTACTGCTATTATAGGTGGGTCATAAAGAGGGTTTTTAAATAACATCTTCTTCCTCCTCATAAAAACTATATTCCATTTCTAAAACTCTTTTCCTATCAGCACCTAAAGCAGAAATATCAGGAGAACAAATTGGACATTTATAAACTATTGTATTATTAATCCATTCCACAGTTAAGCATAAATCACATACATCTTGTTGCCCACAATCACAAGTATCCAAATGATACCCTGTTTTATCACAATCTTCTTGTGTAGGTATATACCCACAAACTGAACATTGAAGATGTTTCATTTAATACCCTCCTTTAAGATTAGTTACCACCATATTACTAAACCTTCTTGTACTCCAAAATCTTTAGCTTCTTCATAATTATTCATTAATATATCAATTTTTTTAGGATTTTGTCTCATTGCTCCTCCAGTATCTAAAGCTTCCCCTTTTATTACCTTATCCTCTAAAATTACAGCTACATTACTTTCATAAGGAATTACATTAGGATTAACAGCAATTACCCCAACTTCAGCTTTAGCCCCTATTGCAGTGACTTCTGGATTTTCATCAGCACAAACACNACTAATATTATCAGACGGACTATATGCTGTAACAGTAAATGTCCCATAGTTTAATTTTTCATTCTCATATATTTCAACTTCTATAGGTTTTTGATTAATTATAGGAGAATAATTTAAATTTACTTCTTTTACTTGATAAAATGTTATAATTGATAATATTATAGTGATAATACATAGTAAAATTATAATATATATTAGTTTATTCACTTTTACCCCTCCACTATTATATACGATAAAAAGAGTGAAATGTCAAGATAAAAACAAAAATTAATCACTCTTACCTATACCTGTTTCCATTATTATTACCCATAATATAAATATCCATAATAAAAGAAAAATAGTTCCCATTTTATTCCCACCTTTCAAAAGTTTCATATATAAAAATTTCTGCTAATTGAGTTTTAGCTGCCTTTAATTTATTATCTTTATTTCGTACAATATAATCAGCATATTTATGATTTAAAAATTCATTTGTTTTATCAGCATGTTTTAATCTTTTTAATATTTTATTTTCATCTCTTTTTTTCATTCTATTAATACATTCTTCCATAGTACTATAAATATAAATTATATTAATATTTGCTTTTGGAAATTCTTCTTGTAATTGCTCTACTCCATGCATATCTACAATAGCAAATATAACATCATATTTACTTATTTTGTCTAAAATTTCTTCTTTAGCAAATCCGTAATAATTACCACCATATTTAACTTCTTCAATAAGAGTTAAATTTTGAAATTGATTCTCATCTACAAAATAATAAGGGTCTCCATACTCTTCATTTTTTCTCATTTTTCTTGTTGTATGTGAAACTATTTCTCCTATCCAATCAAAGTTTTTTAAATATTCTCCTAAAGTAGTTTTCCCAGAACCTGAAGGTCCTACTATACAAAATATATGATTCATTTTAATTCCCCCTTTTATATAATAGCATCTCTAACCCTTTTCATATAAAAAATTAATTAAATAAATAAACCCAACAACACCCATTGCTAATAGTATTTGATGTTCAACTGAAAGAATCTCAGTTAAGGATTCCAATTTTTATACGTCCTCCCCTCTCTATCATATCGATATAAATCAACATTAATACCCTCATAAAAAAAAGTAATTGGTATACCACACTCAGGGCACTTAGAATATTCTGTATTCTCTAATATATTATCACAGTTAGGACACTCATACTCTTTTTCCATACTCAACTCTTCCCTCTTTATACTCATAATAATATTCATCTTTTATTAAAAAACTACCATTCCAAAATAAATTAACATTACAATAAGGGCATTTCTTTAACTTTATACTTATATTTTTAATGCACTGGGGGCAGGGTGCTATATCTCGCATTAATTCTCCTCCTCATATTTTTTAGTAATTTCATCTATTAAATCTTGAAAAGGTAAATCTCCTTGTTGGAAATACTCTTCTAATCTTTCTTTTTCTACTGGAGATACTAAAAAATTGGGGTTTTCTCCATCAATTTCAATTAATCTTCTTTTTACTTTATCCATACCATATTTTTCTAAATAATATTTAATAGCCTCCTCTATTTCTTCTGTGTCATCTTTTATACCTGTTCTAAGACAATAATGGAATTCAGATACGTATAAGTTGTATTCTGTTTCATTTCGTTTTTTAAAATAAAATTTCATTGTGCCCCCTCTCTAATCTTTTCATTTTATTCCTCCCATTTATTATATATTTCTACAAAATATACCATCATTAATGTTACTATAAAAAGAAACCCACTTAGAAATCCA
>SL_4KL_010_BRINEDRAFT_10001187_pt1 | contig 14298 bp, 14 predicted proteins | sample SodLak_010_BRINE_2_FD_10664 | JGI IMG/M metagenome (IMG submission 10664)
AGTTCCTCGTCAGTCATCGTGCCGGATTGTGGTGCGCCGCCGGAGGTGCCAGCGCCATTGAAGCCTTCGGGCCCACTCTCAGTGGTCTCCTCGGCTTCGTCAATGGCATCCTCAACGATAGAGTCCATAGGTATGACCGGTTCTTGCAGACCGAGCCTATTTATCTTTCCCCATTTGTCAGACAGTCGTCTGACTCGACGAGATCGGTTTCCGACGGTTCAGGCCGTGAGACGGAAAATCGCTCGGTTCGGTCGCTTTCGACAACCTCTGGCTTGATTGTCCTCCCGTTGACTTTAATCGCGTGTCCAGCCGCAAGCTGTCCGAACTTCGGCCCTTCGGGCACACCGAGTGTTGCTGCCTTCTGTGGATCGAAGCCCGTTTGGCGGCAGATGACTGCCGCTGGGGTCTGTTCGACGGCATCGTATTTCGAGGTCATAAGCGCGGCCAGCCGGTCGACCAGCGTGTCGACCGCAGCCGGTTCGTCGACCACCGCCTGACCTGCTGGCAACGTCGCCCCCTCGACGGTTTCGAACGCAACGGTGGTCTCGACGACGGCCGCCCATGTTGCGTCATGGTCGATCCCGTTTGCCGCAGCAATAAGTGAATCCGGGAGATCGACCTGGAGCCAGTCGGCCTCGGGGTCAGCTTCGGTTGCGTTGTCGACGGCGGCCGTTCCGAACCGAAGTCCCGCGTCGACTGTTGACAGTCGCTTTTCAGCGGCAGCAACTACCGACAGTGGCCGGCTTCCGACCGCCCGAAGCCACGTCTCGGAGACCACCCGGTAGCCGAGGTCGTCGATGACCGCTGTTAACGATGGATTGTCGCCGGCAACAACCGCGAGTTCGGCGTTGCTCGCCTCGAATGCGGCCGCAATTACCTCACGGTGTTCCTCGGGATCACCCATCGCATCAAGCTGCCAGGCCGACCCGATATGGCCGACCGCCCACTCGCTGTCGGTGACAATGCGCGTGCAACGCGGCGTATAGTGTCCCCCACCGAACCCGACGACATGCCGTGGTTTGTTCGCTGTCGCGGGCTCATGGTCGGCCGAGACGCCACGGAGATCGAGTACCGCGCGTGCGACTGCGGCCGCACCCGCCGCATCGCGCCACTGGGCCTCGTCGCTACCGAGTTCGACAAACATCGAGGGAACCGAACACTCACTGGGCCCGTGGTGGGTGCACTCGATACCGACCTCGTACTCCTCGGGTGCGTGTGCATTGAGCGCGGTAATGACGGCTTTCTGTGCGCCCGGACAAGCGCGCGCAAACGACTTCGGCTGACCACCGTACTCGGCGGGCCCGAAATTGCCGGTGAAATGGGCCGTCAAAAGCGCACCCGTGTCGCCGGCGTGCCGAGAGACGAAGACGATGAAATCGATGTCTGCAGGGGACGAAAACGCCTCAGAGGGGTCGCCCAACTCGACGTGGAGGGCATCGAATTCTCGGAGTTCGAAGCCATCGCTTCGATAATAGGTTCCGCCGCCGTCGCTGTCGGGCCGGTCGGTGTCCTCGTGGGCGGTCCACTCGCCGTGTTCGAGCAGCTGCTCGCCGATGTGTGTTGAGGCGTGGTCCGCCCGGCTGACGACAATCGCAATCACGGCTTACCGCAGGTGGTCGGCCCGCAAAACGCCACCGGCTCGTGGCTGTCGGCACCGCAGTGGTTTCTCGCGGTCACAAGTGGTTTCTCGCGGTCACATCGACACACCCGAACCACATGACATTTAACGGGTTGCCAGCGAATCGCTCGGTATGGATGTTTATGGGCTGGTCGGCAACCCTGTCGGCCATTCGGTCTCGCCACCGATGCACGAAGCGGCCTACGCCGAGCTCGGAATGGCGGCGTCGTACGTCGCCTTCGAACCCGCCGTCGAAGCGATCGAAGACGCGATCCGGGGAGCCGACTCGCTCGGGGTCGCCGGACTCAACGTGACGATTCCGTTCAAACAAGATGTACTCAGCGTCGTCGACCCCGATCCACTCGCCGCCCGGATTGGAGCGGTCAATACGATCGACTTTCGGGCTGACGGCCCGCCGCGCGGCTACAATACCGACGCGGTCGGCGTTACTCGCTCGTTCGCCCATCACGATGTCGCCGTCGAGGGTGAATCCGCAGTCGTCGTCGGCGCTGGTGGGGCCGGGAGGGCAGCGGCGTTTGCCCTCGCTGATGCGGGCGCAACGGTTCATATCGCCAACCGAACCACAGAGCGCGCCGAGGAACTGGCCGGTGCGGTCGCCGGAACCATGGGCTCGACGGCCCGAAACGGTGTCGATGATCACGCAGAGACAACGGTTACTGGCGGCGGTCTCGACACACTCGATTCGGCACTGACGTCGGCCTCGTTAGTGGTCAACGCAACGAGCGTCGGGATGCAGTCCGACGAGACGCCGATTCCAGGTGAGTTACTCCACAGCGATATGGCGGTTCTCGATGCGGTGTATGCGCCGATCGAAACACGGCTGCTCCACGAAGCCGAGGCGGCTGGGGCGACACCCATCGACGGTGCATGGATGTTGTTGTTTCAAGGCGTCGAAGCCTTCGAGCGTTGGACTGGCGAGTCGGCCCCAGTCGAGGTCATGAACCGGGCGCTTCGAGAGGCACTATAGGGTGGTACGCTCGGCCTACTAAGTGGCCGACAGCGAGGTATCACGTCGCGGGACTGTGGCCGGCTTTTAAATATGGGCGTGTTGTAGCTACTGGTAATGGCCCTACTCAACAAATTAAAGTCTCTACTAGGGATCGGCGGGGCTCCTGCCGAGGAGGAACGCCGGACTGAGACGGCGGTCACAGTGGAACACGAAGCTGATGACGAACCAGCGGCCGGCTCGGCTGACGACGATCAGTCGGCCGAGACCGACGCTGAGGCCGAGACGGAGGCCGACGCTGGCACCGAGACGGAAGTCGACGATGAGACCGAGGCCGACACGGTTGCCAGCGACACTGATGCAGCCGCCTCAACCGGCTCCTTGGTCGAGACCGATGGCGAAGATCCTGAGACCGCCGCCGAACCGGCCGAAGCTGCCGGCGCCGTTGGCGACGAGCCGGCCGTTGAGACGACTGCTGATGGGGAGTCCGCCGACGATGTCGAAGACGCCGAGGCCGAGGGTGCTGAACCCGACGCTGACGACGTTGGCGACGCTGACGACGCTGAAGCTGAAGATGTCGAGCACGAAGACGCCGAAGCCAAAGCCGACGAAGAAGCCACTAGTACCAATCCGACGGCCGCCGCGATCGACCAGGCAGAGCCACTGTCGAGCGCGACTGAAACCGACGACGACACAGAAACCGCCGAACCCGACGAGTCGGGCGAACCGGTTGAGACGATCAAAGGCATTGGCCCGGCCTACGGCGAGCGACTCGAAGCCGCCGGCATTGGCTCCGTCGCGGCGTTGGCCGCAGCCGATCCCGACGAAATTGCAGACGAAATCGATGTCTCGGCGAAGATCGTGAGCGACTGGGTCGAGCGCGCGAAGAATCAGTAACTCGGTGACCCACCGACCTGTTTTAGCTACCGAATCGCGAAACTGTTACCCACTGGGGGCGACTCCGGACATATATGCGAACCCCGACCGTCGTCACCGAGCGGACGACCTTTCGGTCGCTGGCTGCTGAGGCGCCAGCTGACGCTCGCGTGCCGGTCGAACTCCGAGTTGACGTTGCGGATCCGTTTGTAGCCTACCGACGAGCCCGTTCAGGCCCCGGTGGCGTCTATGTAGAGACGACCGGCGGCCAGCCTGGCTGGGGCTATTTTGCGATTGATCCTGTCGAACGACTCACAGTCAGTGCCGACGCCGTGGTTGCAACCAGTACCGAATCCGAAACCGCAGCGATTGGTGATTACCGTCGTGACACCCCCTCGCTTGCCGCGCTCGATGGACTGCTCTCGGGTGAGACACTCGTTCGGGGCGACTGTGCAGTTCCGTATCCCTGTGGAGCGTTTGGCTGGCTTTCGTACGATATTGCCCGGGAACTCGAAACACTCGACGGCAACACGGTCGATGATCGTGGGTTACCGCGGATGCAGGTCGGTCTCTACGACTGTGTGGCCGCCTGGTCCGAACCGCGTTCCGAGCCCGTCGAACTGCATCTCACCTGCTGTCCGCAAATTCCGGCGGAAGCGACCCCGTCAGCCGTTGACGAAATCTACGACCGGGCAGTCCGGCGGGCAATGTCACTTGCGGCAGACGCCACCGATGGCGACCCAGCGGTCGGGCCCCCACCGGTTGCAGCGAATGAAGCGGTGTTTCAGAGTGAGTTCAGCCGCGAGGCCTTTGCTGATCGTGTCCGACAGATCAAGCGGTACATCCGTGACGGGGACACCTTTCAGACGAATCTCTCACAACGGCTGGCTGCACCTGCAGCCGTCCACCCCGTCGACGCCTATGATGCACTCAGACGGGTCAATCCTGCACCCTACTCGGGGCTGCTCGAATTTTCGGGCCGCGGCGACGACCGGTGGAACGGGATCGATCTCGTCAGTGCGAGCCCTGAACTCCTCTTAGAACGCGATGGATCTCAGTTAGCCACCGAACCAATCGCCGGAACCCGCCAGCGTGGGTCGACACCGGCCGAAGATGCGACACTCGAAGCCGACCTCCGTGCCGATGAGAAAGAACGGGCTGAACACGCAATGTTGGTTGATCTCGAACGCAACGATCTCGGTAAGGTCAGCGAGTTCGGCTCTGTCGAGGTCAGTGAATACCGACGTGTTGATCGCTATTCGGAGGTCATGCATCTGGTTTCGCTCGTCGAAGGAGAACTCCGTGACGAGCTTTCGCTGGCTGATGCGATCGCAGCGGCCTTCCCTGGCGGGACGATCACGGGTGCACCAAAGCCGCGGACAATGGAGATTATCGACGAACTCGAAGCGACCCAACGCGGCCCGTATACCGGGAGCATGGCGATCTTCGGCTTTGATGGTCGGGCCACGCTCAACATCATCATCCGAACACTGACCCGGACCGCAGACACCTATCATCTCCGCGTCGGAGCAGGGATTGTCCACGATTCTGATCCCCAGGCCGAGTACGAAGAGACGCTCGCAAAGGGTCGGGCGCTCGTGACTGCCATCGACGAAGCGTTGTCGAAAGGCCGGATGACGGTTGAGGAGGCTGCCGAATGAGCACCGACAACCCCACTACTGGAGAACGAACCGCACAGCCCGCCGGCCTCGTCGATGGCAACGTTCCCGAGGGGCCACGGATACTCGTGATCGACAACTACGATTCGTTCGTCTACAACCTCGTCCAGTACGTCGGCGAGTTCGCCGGCGAGGTGGCGGTCCGACGAAACGACGCGGTCGATCTCGCCGGCATCCAGCGGCTCAACCCCGACGGCATCGTGCTGTCGCCCGGACCAGGAATACCTCACTCGGCGGGCGTTTCGATGGATGTCTTCGATCTCGACTGTCCGATTTTCGGCGTCTGTCTGGGCCACCAGGCCATGTGTGCGGCCCGTGGCTCGCACGTCGGCCACGCCCCGGATGTCGTTCACGGCAAACCCTCGACGATCACCCACGACGGCACTGGATTGTTTACGGGCGTGCCGGCCGAAATCGAAGTGGGTCGCTACCACTCGCTCTGTGTCGAGCGCGATGACCTCCCTGACGAGCTCATCGAAACCGCCCGGACAGCCGACGAACGAGAGGTCGTCATGGGGGTTCGACACCGCGAGAAACCACAGTTCGGCGTCCAGTTTCACCCGGAGAGCATTCTGACTAACGAGGGCAAACAGCTGGTCGAAAATTTCGTTGCGCTCTGTGAAACACATGCCGAATGGGAGTCAAATCAGCAATGACAGAGTCAGCCGACCCCGGCCTCCAGTATCACGTCGATGGCGAACTCGTCTCCGCGGCTGAGGCGACTGTCAACGTCCGTGATCGGGGCTTTCTCTATGGCGATGCCGCCTTCGAGACGATGCGCGCCTATGGCGGCGAGGTTTTCGAGTGGCAAGCCCACGCCGACCGACTCGCCGAGACCTGCTCGATTCTCGGCCTTGATCACGGCCTCGTGGCCGACGAGTTACGCCGCCGAATCAACGAAACGTTGCGGGCAAACAGCCTCTCTGAGGCCTATGTCCGGCTCTCGATCACCCGTGGTGTCCAGCCGGGAAAACTCACACCCGCTGTCGAGGTCGACCCGACAGTCGTCATTATTGTCAGTCCGCTGGCCCGCGGTGGCCGACACAGCACGCCCGTCTGGGATGGGCCAGCCACGCTGCAGACGGTCAAAACCAAACGGATTCCCGATAGCGCAGTTCCCGCCCGCGGGAAAACGCACAACTATCTCAACGGTATTCTCGCTCGCCTCGAACTCCGGGTCACCGATGCCGACGAGGCGCTCATGGTCGATACTGACGGACAGGTCACCGAAGGTGCGACGAGCAACCTGTTTTTCGTCCGCGACAACGCCCTTCGGACGCCGAGTCTCGACGGACCGGTTCTCCCCGGAATCACTCGCCGAGTTGTCCTCGATATCGCTCGCAACGAAGGCATTCCGGTCGAAGAGGGCCGGTACCGACCCGACGATATCCGCCGTGCCGACGAGGTCTTTTTGACGAATTCGACGTGGGAGCTCCGGCCAGTGACGACTGTCGATGGGCTTTCGATCGGTGACGACGCAGGCGGCGACACCGCGGTGGCCGACGATGCCCCGGGGGACAGCGCAAAAAACGACAGCCCCGATCCAACAGCGGCCGCCGGGCCGCTGACAACGTTGCTCATGAAACTCTTCGATGCCCGCGTTGAAGCAGTCCACTACGACTGAATCGCTCCGGGCAGTAGCTTCAGCAAATACCCGACTTACTCGAGCTGTCGGACGACCGTCGCTGGATTTCCCTGCACGACTGTTTTTGCGGGTACGTCCTCGGTGACGACTGCGCCGGCGGCAACAACGGCCTCGTCGCCGACGGTGACACCGGGAGTAAGGACTGCCTGTCCACCGAGCCACACGTCGTCGCCAACTGTGACCGGCTTGCCGTATTCGACGCCGGTTCGACGTTCGGCCGCCGACAACGAGTGGGTCGCGGTGTAGATGTGGACACTCGGTGCAAACAGACATCGATCACCGATGTCGACCGGACAGACATCAAGAATCACGCAGTCGAAATTCGCGTAGAACTCCTCACCAACCGAAATGTGCTCACCGTAATCACAGCGAAACGGTGGTTCGACATAGCTCTCGGCACCAACTGATCCGAGCAGGTCACGAAGCAGTCGCCGTCGTTCATCGAGGTCGTCAACGGTTGTTCGATTGTATGCCTCGGTTAGTCGCCGTGCGCGTTTTCGCTTCGCACGGAGTTCCGGGTCGCTTGGGTCGTATCGCTCGCCGGCGAGCATTTTCTTGTATTCGTCGGCCATGATGATACTGCGGCTGAGAACCCGATAAATCCACAGTTGGCTGGAGCCACAGTTAACTCCCCGCAGTTGATACTGCCTTCAATGAGTTCAGCGTCTCGTATCGCAGCTGTCGAGGACGTTCCAGAAGAGACGACGTTTTTATTTCGGGTAGCGCCGACCGATGGCGATGAGTCAAAAGAAGCGATTTTAGTCCGCAGCGACGGCGACATTGTGGGCTGGCTCAACTACTGCCAGCACTTTACGCACATCAAACTCGATAAGGGCTCGGGCGCAGAGATGCGCAACGGCGAGGTCATCTGTACGAACCACGGCGCGTATTTCGAGGCTGATTCGGGCCAATGCACTTTTGGCCCCTGTGAGGGGGCTTTCCTCACTGAACTTGAGCTTGACATTGCCGACGGAGCAATCTATCTTACTGACGACGACTATCGATTTATCGGAACGGGCGCGATTGAAACCGACGCTGCGGATCTCGGTTCGAAATCAAACTACGAGTTCTAACGGGCTGGACCACCACCGTCCAGCGTCCATCCATACGGTTTTGCCCCCCGACACATATGCCGACGTATGGATTCGTTCGATCTCGATTTCGATTCATTCGTTCTCGCCGCCGCGACCGATCGACTCGACGTTGAGCCGACGGCCCGCGCTGATGGCGACGCCGTCGAATTCCGGCTTGATCTCGCCGCCGATCCCCTCGCCGAACTCGCTGCGTACGATGGCGAGCTCCCACTGATCGTCACCAACCGAGCCGAGTGGGAGGGTGGTGAGGCGACTGACGAAGCGACGCGGATCGAAACACTCGAATCCGCCCTCAAATACGAGTGTGTTGCCGCCGTCGACCTCGAACTCGCCGCGCTCGACGGGAGCGAGCCGGCTGCAGCGACACAACGCGCGCGAGAGGTTCGACGGGCCGCCCGTGAGGCTGGCATCTCGGTTATCGCCTCGGTCCATGACTTCGAGTCGACACCGCCGGTCGAGGAGCTATCTGCATTGCTTGAGCGCGCCAGCGCCGAAGGCGACATCGGCAAACTCGCAACAACCGCCCACAGCCGCGAGGACGCACTCGCGCTATTGACTGCGACCCACGAGGCGACCGCTGGCGGTCGGACGGTTGCAACGATGGCAATGGGAACCGCCGGCCAACATACCCGTGCGGTCGCGCCGGTTTATGGCTCGAAAATCGGCTATGCCCCGGTTGACCCCGCGGATGCGACTGCGCCCGGACAGTATACACTGGCAACGCTCCGCGAACTGGTTGCGTCGCTTCAATAGATATCGAAATACGGGACTTTAACACGGTATTACGCTAATCGGGGTTATGGGCAACTCACGACGACGGATTTTATTTACCGCTGGCTTTGCACTTGTCGGTGCAATAGTTGGCGTTGCGGGAACCGGTCACGCCTATCTCCGGCGGTGGAAACGGTCGCTGCTCTGGCTCGTGCTGACACTCGGAACCGGCATTATCCTGATCAACCGATACGTGCCAGATGTAGAAACCGTTGATCCGTTTGATCCGGGCGCACTCCCGACCGAAGTGACGATTCCAGTGTTCGTCATCCTCGCTGTCAGCGTTTTCGATGCGATTCTCATCGCCTATCTCGACGAACAGGAAGCCGCGATGACACCCGGTGTCGGCGAGGGTGAGACCGAGGCGGATGAAGGGATTTCGTGTCCGCACTGTGGCCGCTCGACCGATCCTGCGCTCGATTTTTGTACGTGGTGTACCGAACCACTCTCGACGGCTGATGAAAACGCCGAGATAGCGGCCGAACAGCAGTAAGTTCGAAAACAGTGTGCGGATTATTTCTCGATGATGCTCTCTTCGACGGCCTCGCCGAAGTGTCGTGCAATGTCTTCGTAGTAGACCAACATCTCGTCGCCGGCCTCGAGATCGGTGACGGCCTTCCGGCCCTCACTGGTCGCGACTTTGATTGTTTCTGCGTTCTGAAGTAGCGTCTCGATCCGGTCGCCATCGACATCGAGTTCGACCCGGAACATCGGTCGCTTTTCGATTTTGACCCGGCCGACGATCGCCTCGCGCGTCTTGCCGGCTGTGTTGACAACTTGGACCTGATCGCCGCTTTTGAGTTCGGCGAGGTACTTCGTGCCGCCGTCCGGGGTTCGAACGTAGGCGTGAACCGCACCCGCGTTGACGCGGAACGGCCGGGAGGCGACGTAGGGTGATTCGGCGGTTTCGGCATGGACGAAAAACAGCCCGCGAGACATCGAGCCGATGAGCATTCCCTCGTCGTGATCCATCAGATTGCCCGTATCGATGCAGACGCGATCGGCCATGCCTGTCCGCTCAACCGTTATGACCTCGCCGTACTGTAGCTCCAGCGTTTCGCGCTCGGCGGCGTCCCGGACTTCGACGCTGTTGCGAATTTCGTCGGGGTTGTCGCTGTCGAGCAACACGCCATCGGCCCCGATTTCGAGCGTTTCGAAGGCTGCTTGTGCCTCGTCGGCCGTTGTTACGCCCGCAAGCAGATCGGTTTCCTCGCCGATGCGCGCGATGAGGTTTTCGAGCGGGATAATCGTCCAATCTTCACCGATGACGGCCGTATAGTCGGCATCGTGGGCCGCCTCCTCGGCGAAAGCCTCATAATCCTGATCGAAAATCCGGATGTAGGCACCCTGTGCACGGTTGTCGCTGTGTCTGAGCGTCGTCAAATCTGCTGAACCAGAGAAATCAGACGGTAGTTCGACAGTGCCGTCGCCTTCGCCATCCTTGCCGACGAAGTAGGCGTCAGCAACGTCATCTGCGCTCGCCGTTTCGGCTTCATCAACCATCGCCGCATCCGAGGTGAAGGCAGCAACCTTGATATCGCCCAGTTCGCGAACCCGGCTTACGTCGGCCTCATCGACCAGTACCCAGTCGACACCGGCCTCGATGGCAGTCGTAATCCGTCGTTTCCGCGTCTCCCACTCGCCGACCGAATCGTCGGCTTTGACCCACACGGTTCGTGTCATTACCACTCGGTCAGCGCGCGGTGGCTAAAACATGGCGGAATATGGAACGAAATACGCTGGCCAATCGGTTTGGCCGCCCAACTCAGGCTTCGACGGTCAGCCCGGCCGCACTCAGTGCGTCCTCGGCGTCGTGGTCGTCGTGAACAACCGCAGAAACCGCGCGCGTAATCGCCTCGGGGTCTTCGTGCTGGAAAATCGACCGACCCATCGAGACGCCCGCGGCACCGGCGTCCATCGCCCCGCGAACCATCTCGACGGTTTCGGCGTCGGTTCCGCGGCTGCCACCGGCAATAACGATAGGGAGGCTCGTCGACTCACAGACGTGTTGGAAGCTCTCTGCATCGCCGCTGTAGCCGGTTTTGACGACATCTGCGCCGAGTTCTTCGGCAAGCCGGACCGCATGGCCGAGATACTCGGGTTCGTCGCCCTGAATGCCCGGGCCGCGGGCGTAGGCCATCGCTAGGACGGGAATGCCGTAGCGGTCGGCCTCGCCGGTGAGTACACCGAGATCTTCGATCTGTTTTGGCTCGTAGTTCGACCCGACATTGATATGGAACGAGATGGCGTCGGCACCGGCGCGGATCGCTTCCTCGACGCTGCAGGTGACACGTTTGTCGTTTTCGTCGGGACCGATCGAGGTCGAACCGTTGACATGCACGATGTAGCCGCTGCCGTTTTTGTGCGGATGGACGCGCGAGGCCAGCCCCTTCTGTGTCAAGACGGCATCAGCGCCACCGCTCGTGATTGCATCGACGGTCGATTCGAGGTTTTTGAGCCCGGCGACTGCGCCAATGGTGATGCCATGGTCCATCGGGACGACGAGAAACCGGTCACCTGTAGAGATACGCGCCAGTCGGGCGGTGATTCCTGCGGACATAGTTGTTGTGTGAATCTCTGTCAGTAGTGGGCTATGTAGCTTGCGACTCAGACACTGTCAGTTCGGTTCGACACCGGGTGTCCGTTGGGCCGAACCGGCATCAACCCCCGTCGAGAGTTCGCGGGCTTTCGCCTCGATTTTCGCGGCTGTCTCGTCGACCGGCTCGTCGGTTGCGGCCCCTTCGGCGATGATGTCGACGAGCGCGCTGCCGACGATAATGCCGTCGGCCCCGCTTTTGACGATCCGGGCTGCCTGCTCGCCGTTCGAGATACCGAAGCCGACGGCCTTCGGAACCGACCACTCGGCGAGCCGGTCGAGACTCTGATCAGTCTGATCGGAGACATCCGTTTTCGCACCGGTGGTCCCCAATCGAGCCTGTACGTAGACGTAGCCGGAGACGCGATCCATCATCGCTCTAAGTCGGTCGCCCTCGGTGGTCGGCGCGACAATAAAGACCAGATCAAGCCCGTATTTGTCGCAGGCATCGCGGAGTGGGTCGGCCTCTTCGGCGGGGAGATCCGGGACAACAAACCCTGAGATACCGGCTTCGGCCGCGCGAGCGACAAAGGCTTCGGGGCCGCCCTCGGCGTCGACATCGTTGGCCGCGCTCCGGCCGTACTGGTAGATGAGGTTGTAATAGGTCATACAGACCAACGGCACGTCGACCGTGAGCTCCTCGACGAACTCGAAAAACCGCTGAGGCGTCATACCGCCTTCGAGCGCTCGGACCACCGCTCCCTGAATTGTTGGCCCCTCAGCAATCGGTTCGGAAAACGGAAGCCCGAGTTCGATGATGTCCGCACCGCCTTCGGCGAGTGCCTCGACGTAGGCTTTCGAGGCCTCATAGCTCGGGTCGCCAACGGCAAGATACGGAATAAACGCGGGTCCGTCAGCAAACGCCTCGGCAATGTCGCTGTTTGCATGCTGGCTACCGCGTTCTTCGATCGCTGCGTCGTCGACTTTGGGCTCCCCGCTGTCGGCCATCTAAATACCCCCCGAAAACATCGACATATCCGGTGCGTTTGGAATCTCTCTCGCGTCGGTTTCCTCGATTGCTGACTGCAGATCCTTGTCACCACGGCCCGAGACGTTGACGACGACCGTCCCGGTGAGCTCGTCGGCATGTTCTTCGAGATAGCCGAAGGCGTGGGCGGTTTCGAGTGCTGGAATAATTCCTTCCGTTTGGGAGAGTCGGTGAAAGCCTTCGAGGGCCGCGTCGTCGTCGACAGCGACCGGTGTGACTCGCCCCTCGTCGACGAGATAGGCGAGTTCGGGGCCGACACCGGCGTAATCGAGTCCCGAAGAAATGCTGTGTGATTCCATTATCTGACCAAAGCGATCCTGGAGGAGTTTCGTCCGCGCGCCGTGAAGCACGCCGTCGTAGCCGGTCGACAGCGACGCCGAGTTTGGTGCGACACCGGTTTCCTCGTTGACCGCGAGCGAAGAACCGCCGGCTTCGACGGCGATCAGGTCGACTTCGGCGTCCCCCACGAAGTGTGCGAAGGTGCCCATCGTGTTCGATCCGCCGCCCGCACAGGCGATGACTGAATCCGGAAGGCCGCCGGTTTTCTCACGAATCTGTCGGCGAGCTTCCTCGGAAATCACGGCTTGGAAGTCACGGACCATTACCGGGAATGGGTGGGGGCCGACAACGCTGCCAATGACGTAATGGGTTGTCTCGACGCTCGCGGCCCAGTCGCGCATCGTCTCACTGATGGCTTCTTTCAGCGTGCCGCGGCCCGCGGTGACGGGTTTGACGTCCGAGCCGTTGAGCTTCATCCGGAAGACGTTGGGTCGCTGCCGATTGATATCGCGTTCGCCCATGTAGATCGTACAGGGCATATCGAGATGCGCCGCCGCCATTGCGGTCGCGGTTCCGTGTTGGCCCGCGCCGGTTTCGGCGATAATCCGGTCTTTGCCCATATATTTTGCCAGCAAGACCTGCCCGAGGGCGTTGTTCAGTTTGTGTGCGCCTCCGTGAAGCAGGTCCTCGCGTTTGAGATAGACGTCGAGTCCATAGCGCTCGGAGAGCCGGTCTGCACGCTGGAGGGGTGTCGGTCGGCCCCCGAAATCGGCGAGTCGCTCGCGGAACTCGTCCATGAAGCCGTCTTCGTTTTCGAGGACGTACCGCTGGTAGGCGTCGGTTAGCTCCTGGATGGCCGGCATCAGTGCCTCAGGAACGTACTGGCCGCCGTACTCACCGAATTTACCGTCGGTTTCGTAGGCGAACTCGGTTCGGTCGGATTCTGTGGGTCGGTCAGTGCTCATTGTAATCTCGTGTTGGTGTTCGGTGGGTCGTCATCAGTTGACTAGTTGTCAGTCGGGTCGTCATCTGTGGGCTCAGCTTGGGTAAATCGTCGCGTATTCGTTGTTGGATCGCCGTCCATGATGGCAGTACCGATTAAGAGCCCGTCTGCGCCTGCAGCGTGCATTCTCTGGACGTCCGCGACGGTCGAAACCCCGCTTTCGGCGATCAGTGTTGCCTCGTCGGGAACGAGCGGCGCAAGCCGCTCGAAGGTCGCAAGGTCGACATCGAGTTGGCCTAGATCGCGGTTGTTGATGCCGATAATCGATGCGCCTGCCTCGACCGCTGTTTCCAGTTCGGCGGCCGTGTGAACCTCGACGAGTACCTGAAAGCCGCGAGCTTCGGCAGCCGTCAAGAGCGAAGAAAGGTCGTCGCCAACGAACCTGGCAATAAGTAGGATCACGTCGCTTTCGACGCTATCGAGCTGTGATTCACGGAGAATGAAGTCCTTCCGTAGAACGGGGACGTCAACTGCAGCCCGGATCCGTTCGAGATTCTCGAGCGAGCCGCCGAAGTGGTCCGGCTCGGTCAGCACCGAGAGTGCTGCGGCCCCCCCTTCGACCATTGATTCGGCCAACTCGACGGGATCTGCCGCGTTGGTTCCTTCTGTCGTCGGACTTGTGGGTTTGACCTCTGCAATAATCGGAATCCGCCCGTCGTCCTCGGCCGCCGCAAACGCCGCCGTCAACGACTGCGCGTCGACAGAGAGCCGACGCTCGCCGCCTGGTCTGTCGGCAGCCGACTCGAGGATTGCCCGAACCGGTGCTGCCAACTCCTCCTCAG
>SL_4KL_010_BRINEDRAFT_10001191_pt1 | contig 14285 bp, 9 predicted proteins | sample SodLak_010_BRINE_2_FD_10664 | JGI IMG/M metagenome (IMG submission 10664)
TAAGCTGGTGGAGTTATGTCGCACCCTGTTGAAGTGTGAGTATGGCGTTAGATGTAGCCCTGCCCGAGCCTCCCGAGCTTGAGGAGATCAATCCAAATGAATACGAAGATGCGGACGTGGTTGGCGATACGGATTACAAGCGTGACGAGATAGAGGATTTGCTTCGACAAGGCGCGTGGGAAGATGCGTTCGGGGAGTGGGCGGACACCACGAATCTTGACAAGAGTGAATTTGAGATCGTGACCGATTTGGGGATGATACAGCAGTTTGACTTTTTTTGGGATTCATTTGCCGAGCGTGTGGGATATCACGCGCCGGGCATTCCAGAAGATTGGAAGGAGCGGGACTATCACCCGGATTTGGAAAGTTGGGGCACAGCGTCCGGCATCAATGCGGCACTCACAGAACTCGGGCAAATCGTTTGCGACGTGCTGAAAGACGAGTACATTGAGTGGGAAACCGAGTATGAGGCACCGGATGACCTCCCTGATTTTGAGTAAGAATAACCAACGAGTCGTATCGTTAAACTGGGACGATTTCGCGGACCGCGTCGGCTATCACGCCCCCGGGTTGCCGGAGGACTGGAAGGAGCGAAAACTCCACCCCGACCTCGATTCGTGGGGAACGGTCTCCGCAATTAATGCCGGACTGACCGAACTCGGGCAGGTCGTCTGTGAGGTGTTAAAAGAGGAGTACATCGACTGGGAGGCGAGCTACGAAGCCCCCGACGACCTCCCCGAGTTCGACGACTGAACGCCGCGGGACGTGAGCGTCCCGTCCACCCTTTTATCGCCTATAAAACGCCCATCTCCTCGAGCCGTTCGGGAAGATAGGTGTCCGTGACGAAATCCAGCCCGCGGGCGGCGAGCGACTGCTGTTCGGATTTCTTGCCGATCTCCAGTTGCAGTTCGATCTGCTCCTCCCAGTAGTCGGTCTGGAAGCGCGGATCCTCCAACTCGGACTCCAAGGCGTTGATGTCGGAGTCCGAAAGCGGGTCGGCTGGGAGGTCGTACTCCACGATGTCGGCCGGCTGGATCCCGATGAACTTCGCCTGTGGCGTCGCGAGATACTCCGAGAGGTGCGCCGACTTGATCGACCCGTACGCGACGGAGCCGTAGATCCGATAGGACCACGGGTCGCCGTCGGCGAAGACGACGACCGGCACGCCCAGTTCGTCGTGGACCCGCTTCGTGATCCGCCGGGTCGCCCGTGCGGGCTGGCCTTTTAAATGGATCACGAGACAGTTGTACGCCTCGTCGAAGCCGTTCTCGATGAGGCGGTCGCGCATCCCGCCGGTCTCGACGGCGAGTGCGAAGTCGATGTCGTGATCGAGAAACTCGATCATGTCCGGGTTGTTCGGGATCTGATAGCCGCCCTCCCCGACGTTCTCCTGACAGTGGATCTCCCGCTCGCCGCGACGGGTCTGCTCGCGCAACAGCAGCGGCCCCATCAGCGTCGCGCCCGACTCCTCGGGGCGCATGTGGAGGTCCTCGCGGGTGACGCCGGTGACGATCTCGAGGTCCTCGACGAGGTCGTTCGACTCGTCCTGATCGCCGAACTGCGCCTCCGTGTTGTCCCACGACTCCGAGAGGTAGTAGAGCTCACGCAGCGTCGACGAGCGGTCCTCGGCCAGCTGGTCGGCGAGGAACTCGATCGTGTAGGCCGCCTTCAGGAGCTTTCGCGCCCCCCGAACGGAGTTCGCGCTCCGCGTAGAGGTCCGGTCGCCGTACTTCCAGACGCCGCTTTCGGGGTCGTACTCGATGTTGCTTTTCGTCCGTGTCGGCAGCTGTAGCTCCGGCACCTGCCCGGCGGAAAACTGGTCGTAGAACTGCGCCGCCAGGTCGATGAGCTCCTCGCGTGCCTGCGTTTCGTCCGTCATTATGCGTTCACCGTGAGTTTCTCCGTTTCGACGCCGCTCACGCTGACGTCGAAGTCGGCGTCCTCGGACACCGTGTAGGTCAATTCGGCTTCATCGCCGGCCGACACCTCGGGTTTCCACTGCAGGAACCACTCGCCGTCCATCTCCACTACGCTTCCCGCCGACGGATCGACCGGCTCGGCGGAGACGATGTCCGTGATCTCGATCGTCTCCGTCGTGCTCGAATAGTTCTCGACGCGGAGGGTGACGCGTTCGCCGTCGACCTCGCGCTCGACGCTGACGTTGTTCATGATGCGTGCCAACGCGCCGTCGATGTTCGGGCGCGGTCGGCCCGTCACCTCGGAGACCTTATCGGCCATCTCCGGGAGGATCCGGCCGAGGACGTCCTGTTTCTCGCGGCGCTGCTGCATCGACCGCCGCCGGTTTAAATAGGACTTCAATTCGCGGGCGGCCTCCCGAACCGCCAACTCGATCTCGTCTTCGATCGCCGGGACGTTCGCGAGCGCGTCCTTCGATTCGCTCGTGAACGGGACGTTCGTCGACGCGACGTGCACGGAGATCACCGCGGGACCGTTCGGCAGCCCCGACCCGCCCGGCTGGTCCAGCCCGTAGTTTCGCCAGCCGATCGATTTGAGCACGTCCGTCGTCGCACACGCGCCGCGCTGATAGACGAGCGGCACGCGGTTCGCAAAGCGCAGGACCTCGACGGAGCCCTCCGCGGGGATCTCCCCGCCGTAGGCGATTCCGGCCTCGACGATGAACGGGTCGCCGCCGTGGACCTGTGCATCCCGCGTCGCCGCCGCATAGAAGTCCGCCTCGTACTCCTTCCGGAGGCCCGCCTCGACCAACTCCGCGGTGATCGGGGCGAGACAGTCCGTCGGCGGCGCGAGGATGTCGGTGACCCGCATGGCTGCCAGCAGATCCGCGGCCGCGTCGCGGTCGTCGGCGATGGTGCGCACCTTCGGCGGGTCGTCGGGGACGGTCCGCGCCCGCGACCAGAACGCCTCGACGACGTTCCCGCGGGCGGTCTCGCCGAAGGTGACGTCGTGCTGTTCGGTGACGAACGCTGCCGCGTCGGCGACGAGCCGTTCGAGGTCGTCGTGGGTCACCCGAAACGCGTCGCCGTCGAGGCCCGCGAGCCGGCGGGCGACCGCGTCCGCCATCGCCTGCACCGTCTCGTCGTCCTTCCGCGTCGAGGTCGCCTCGTCGATGAGCGCGTACACCTGCGGGACCAACGGCGCGCCATCCTCGATATCTTCGTCGTCCTCGTCCTCTTCGTCCACGCCGGTTACCGCGGCCCACGCCGCTTCGATCGCGTTCTCGCGAACGGTCGAGCCGAAGGTCCGGCCGGTGTCGGCCTCGACGGCTTCGGCGGCGTTGTGCACGATGGTCGCCATCTCCGAGCGCGTGACGCGCGCGTTGCCGGCGATCGTCTCCGCGACGCCCGAGGCGAACGCTGCGGTCGCCTCGGCCCCCTTGTTCGCGACGGCCGCCTCGACCGCGGCCTCCACGTCGCGATCCACGTGTGCGGCGGGCGGCTCAAAGGAGAGTTCGCGGCCGTAATGGACGTCACGGAAGTTGTCGATGACGGATTCGGCCGTCTTTTTCCCGACTCTCGTGAACTCCTCCTGGAGGAAGCCGGACACCGAGTACGACTCCGTCGCCTCCAGCATCTTGATGAGCGCGCCGAGTTCGACGCCGTGCGGATGCGGGCGGATCTCGGAGGTCTCCGCCGGCAGTTCCTCGGTCGCCCGCTCGAACTTCAGCGGCTCCGAAAGTCCGGGCTCTCGGAGCTCGATCCGGGCATGTGGGTTGACGACGGCGGTGTGTTTGATGTAGTCGTGGAGCTGCGTCCGGGCCCGCATGTTCGCCTCCATCTCCAACTCGATCCGGGTGCCGTGCGGACGGTCCCACGCGGTCTCCTTTTCGTCCTTGATCTCCGGTTCGTTCGTGTCCGTGTCGATGATCAACTCGAAATACTGCGCGCGGGACTGGCCCTTCGGGCGCGAGGTGATCTTCGCGGGTTGTCCGGAGGTGAGTTGGGAGTAGAGCACGGCGGCCGATATCCCGATCCCCTGCTGCCCGCGGCTCTGCTCTCGTGCGTGGAAGCGTGACCCGTAGAGCAGCTTCCCGAACACCTTCGGGAGCTGTGCTTTCGTGATGCCGGGCCCGTTGTCCTCGATCACGAGTCGGTAGTAGTCGCCGACCTCCTCGATCTCGACGTAGATGTCGGGGAGGATGGCGGCCTCCTCGGTCGCGTCGAGGGCGTTGTCGACCGCCTCCTTGACGGCGGTGACGAGCCCGCGTGCGCCCGAGTCGAACCCGAGCATGTGTTTGTTCTTCTCGAAGAATTCGGCGATGGAGATCTCGCGCTGGCCCGCGGCCAGCTCCTCCGCGATCCCCTCCTCGTCGCCGATCGTCGACTGGAAGGACGTCATTCGGTGCCCCTACGTTTCACCGTGGGGGTCAAAAGGCCACCGGGGGCGCGGTGAAAGTGGAACGGACGGTGTGAGACGCCATGGCGCGCTTGGAACGGTGCTGCCGCTCGGCGGGTGAATAACGAAAAGCCGTGTTTCGTGACGCCTCCGACGTGTCGCCGACGCGTCCGATCGTGACGGATGCGCTGAACCGAGCCTTAGATCCGGGTGAGGTTCTTCGCGCGGGGGCCCTTCTCGGCCTCCTCGATCTCGAACTCGACCTCCTGCCCCTCCTCGAGGTCAGGACCGCCGACGTCCTCCATGTGGAAGAAGACGTCCTCGTCCGCGTCGTCAGTCTCGATGAATCCGTAGCCGCCAGTGTCGTTAAAGAAGTCGACCTTGCCTGTCGCCATCGCAGTTGGACAATCACCCGTCGGGGGGATAAGTGTTGGGTGTCAGTGACTCACGACTGAAGTCGTGGGCTTTCTCCTCGTCTTCGTGTGAATCCGGTTCGCCGGCGACCTCCTCCGGGCAGCTTTCGGATCAAAACTCTTCATCCGGTATCCTTCGAATCCATAACTTAGGAGGCGGCTTCGACCCACGGTATCACAAGCACAAACCCAATGAATAGGGGGGTCATATATCAGCACATCATGCACACACGCCGAGCACATCTCGAGATCGGCGGGATGTCCTGTTCGACATGCTCAGGGGCCGTCTCCGAGGCGGTCGAGGACCTCGCAGGGGTCGAGGAAGCGTCCATCTCGTTCGCGACCGACGAGGGAACGATCACCTACGACCCCGAGCGCGTCGACCTCGCGACGATCTACGAAGCCATCGAGGAGGCGGGCTTCGAACCCGTCTCGGAGACGGCGACGGTCGGGATCATCGGGATGAGCTGTTCGAGCTGTGCGGCGTCGGTCTCGGACGCCGTCGGCGACGTGCCCGGCGTGATCCGTGTCTCGGTCAACGCCGCAACCGACGAGGCCCGCATCGAGTACAACCCGGCCGACGCCTCCCGTGTCGAGATGGACGCCGCGATCCGCGAAGCCGGCTTCGAGCCGGCGTCGGCGGGCGGCTCAGCGGACGAGCGCGCGGACGGTGAGGTAAGCGCGGGTGAGGGCGACACCTCCGGCGACACCGCCAGTCGTGAGGACAGCGACACGGACGCCAGACGGACTGCGGTGGAGCGCGAACTCGCCCGCCAGCGACGGCTCGTGATCGGCGGCGGGATCCTCACGATCCCCTTCTGGTATATGATGGGCGCGATGTTCGGCCTCTATGAGATGCCCCACCACGTCCTTGGCGTCGACTTCGGGTGGATCGAGTTCGTCCTCGCCAGCATCCTGATGGGCACGCTCGGCAAGGAGTTCATCGCCGGGGCGTGGCGCGCGTGGTCGAAGACGCGGACGGCCAACATGGACACCCTCGTCGCGATCGGCACCTCCGCCGGCTACCTGTTCAGCACCGCGGTGCTCGTCGGTCCGCTGCTCGGCGTGCCGCTCATCGGCGACCTCTACTTCGAGGCGGTCGCGTTCATCCTCTGGTTCATCACGGTCGGCAACTGGCTGGAGGTCCGCTCGAAGGCCCGCGCCAGCGACGCGCTCCGGAAGCTGCTCCGGATGAGCCCCGACGAGGCGACGCTCGTGGACGAGGACGGCACTGAGCGAACCGTCGCCGTCGAGGAGATCATCGTCGGCGACCGTCTGCGGGTGCGGCCCGGCGAGAAGATCCCGACCGACGGGGTCGTCATCGAGGGCGACTCCGCGGTCGACGAGTCGATGCTCACCGGCGAGTCGGTCCCGGTCGAAAAGGGCACGGGCGACGAGGTCGTCGGCTCGACGGTGAACGAGAACGGCACGTTGCTCGTCGAGGCGACCCGGGTCGGCGCGGACACGGCGATCCAACAGATCGTCGATCGCGTGAAGGAGGCGCAGTCGAGACAGCCGGACATCCAGCGGCTCGTCGACAAGGTGTCGGGGATCTTCGTCCCGGTCGTCATCGCGAACGCGGCGTTCTGGGCGCTCATCTGGGCGCTGTTTCCCGAACAGCTCGCGGCGTTCGTCGCGTGGCTCCCGCTGTGGACGCCCGTCGGCGGCGGCCCCGTCGCGGGCGGCGTGAGCCTCCTTGAGTTCTCGATGGTCGTCTTCGCCTCCGCGGTGCTCATCGCCTGTCCCTGCGCGCTCGGGCTGGCGACGCCGGCGGCGACGATGGTCGGCTCGACCATCGCCGCGACCAACGGGGTCTTATTTAAAGGCGCGGACATCCTCGAACGCGTTCGCGACGTCGACGTCGTCGTCTTCGATAAGACGGGGACGCTCACCCACGGGGAGATGCGGCTGACGGACGTGATCCCGTTCGAGGACGGCGAGCCGGTCGAATCGGCGTCCGCGGACGCGGCAGCCCCCGACGGGGGGGTCGCCGTGACCGGCGGGATGGCGGATTCGGCCGACGAGGACGACCCAACCGCCCGGCTCCTCCGCGCGGCGGCGGCCGCCGAATCCGGCAGCGAACATCCCCTCGGCCGGGCGATCGTTGACGGGGCACGCGAGCGGGGGCTCACGGTCGAGGACGCGAGCGGGTTCGAGAACGTCCCCGGCCACGGCGTCCGCGCGAGCACGCCCCTCGGCGACGTGCTCGTCGGCAACCGGAAGCTCCTCCGCGATCACGGCATCGACCCCGGCCCGGCGGAGGCGACGATGGAAGGGCTGGAGTCGAGCGGCCGCACCGCCATGCTCGTCGCCTGCGACGGCGACCTCCTCGGGGTAGTCGCGACCGCGGACACGGTCCGTGACAGCGCCCGTGAGACCGTCGCAGCGTTGCGCGAGCGGGGGCTCGCGGTCTCGATGCTGACCGGCGACAACGAACGGACCGCACGGGCGGTCGCCGAGGAGGTGGGGATCGACCCCGAGAACGTCCGGGCCGGCGTGCTCCCGGGCGACAAGGCGGACACCATCGAGGCGATCCAGGCCGACGGGGGCCGCGCGGTGATGGTCGGCGACGGCGTCAACGACGCCCCGGCGCTCACCACCGCCCACGTTGGAATCGCCATCGGATCGGGGACGGACGTCGCCATCGAGTCCGCCGACGTCACCCTGATGCGCGATGACCCGCGTGACGTGTTGAAGGCGCTGCGCATCTCGGAGGCGACCATCTCGAAGGTCCGACAGAACCTCTTCTGGGCGTTCGCGTACAACACGACGCTCATCCCCATCGCCTCGCTCGGGCTGTTGAACCCCGCGCTCGCCGGGTTGGCGATGGCCGGGTCGTCGGTCTCGGTGATGTCGAACAGCCTCGCGTTCAGCCGCTGGGACCCGAAGACGGACTACCACCTCCTCATCACCCGTCCGTTCTACCGGCTGTTCGGCTGACCACCGGGTGGCGTTTATATACTCGCGAGCATATTTTATATACTCCTCCGTCCACCGCTCCCGCCGACAGGTACTTTCCGCGGGACGGGCTATCATGGATAGATGATCGTCGAACGGGCGGAGGCATGGTCGACCCGGGTCAAGGAGGAACTCCAACGCTCCTTCGCCGAGGAGTACAGCTCCCGGGAGACTGCGGGCAGCTTCTCGTTGGGCGTGTTTATCACGATGTTGCCCACGCTTGGGACGGGGCTCATCGTCTTCGTGATCCTCGCGTGGCTCTTCGATCGGATCAACAAAGTGGCGCTTTTCGCCTCCGTCGTCGTTTTCAATCCCGTCGTGAAATGGGGGGTGTACGCCGCGAGCTTCACGCTCGGCGTGGCGATCCTCGGCCCGGTGCCGGGCGCGACGCCCGCGGACATCTCGCTGTCGGCGGGCCCGGAGATCGTGATCCGGCTGCTCGTCGGCAACCTGATCCTCGCGGTCGTCGCCGCCGTCCCGAGCTACTTCGTCTGCATGCATCTCGTGGAGACGTATCAAGGGCGCCGCGTCGACATCGTGGAGGTCATCGAGGACGTCGTCGACCCGGACGAGGACACGCTTGACGCGCTCGGCGTGGGCGACGCCGCCGCCGACGGTTCCGGGGACGGCACCGACGCCGGCGAGGATGCGACCGCCACGGACGGCGGACGGTGATCCGAGGTGTCGGACCCCATCGAGTGGCTCCGCGAGCGACCCTCCTATGCCGGACAGATCGTCGACCATCGGCGTTTTGAGGCCCGCGAGCCACGCTTTTCCGATATCGAACTGGCCCCCCGACTGGCCGATGCGCTCGCGGGCCGCGGCGTCGATCGCTTATATACCCATCAGGCGACGGCGATCGAGGCGGCCCGCGACGGCGGCGACGTCGTGCTCGCCACCGAGACGGCGAGCGGCAAATCGCTCGCGTACACCGTTCCCGCCTTCGAGGCCGCGATGGATCACGGGGGACGGACCCTGTATATCGCCCCACAGAACGCGCTGATCGCCGACCAGGAGGAGTCGCTCTCGGCGCTCGCCCGCGACCTCGGCTTCGCGAGCGGCGTCGCCGTCGATTCCTACACCGGCCGGCTCACGCGCGCGGAAAAGCGGGCGGTTCGGGATCGGCAACCGACGGTGTTGCTCTCGAACCCCGATATGCTCCATTACGCGCTGTTACCCTACGCCGGCCGGCTCTGGGAGTGGTTCTTCTCCTCGCTCGAATACGTCGTGATCGACGAGATACACGGCTATCGCGGCGTCTTCGGCTCGCAGGTCGCGATGACGCTCCGGCGGCTCGCACGAACCTGCGAGCGCTTCGGCTCGCGGCCGCAGTTCATCTGCTGTTCGGCCACCATCGGTAATCCCGTAGACCACGTCGCGACCGTCACGGGCCGCGATCCGGGCGGGATCACGCTGGTGGACGAGGACACCTCCGGGCGCGGCCCGCGCGACTGGGTGCTCTGGAACCCGCCCGAGTACGACGACGACTGGGCCGACCGCGGGCAGGGCCGGCGACGGTCAAGCCACACCGAGAGCAAGCGGCTCTTCGCCGACCTCGTCGCGTCGGGCCGACAGACGCTCACCTTCACGCGCTCACGGCAGACCGCCGAGCGCTACGCGACCGAGAGCGCCGACGAACTCCGACGACGGGGGGATCACGACCTCGCCGGCCGGGTCGGCGCGTATCAGGCGGCCCTCCGAAACGACCGTCGCCGGGAGATCGAATCGAAGCTACACGACGGCGACCTCCGGGGGGTGTGGTCGACGAACGCGCTCGAACTCGGCGTCGATGTCGGCGGGCTCGACGCCGTGATCCTCGACGGCTACCCGGGGACGCGGATGTCGACCTTCCAGCGGGCCGGCCGGGCCGGCCGCGGCGACGACCCGGCGCTTATCGTCCTGGTCGCCGGCGAGGACGGCCTCGACCAGTACCTGATGGAGCACCCGGATGAGCTCTTTACCGCCCCACCCGAGGACGCGATCTGTGACCCCGAAAACGATCGACTTCTCCCCCGCCATGTCGCCTGTGCGGCCGACGAGTCATGGCTCTCGACCGACGACGAAACGCACTTCGGTGCGTCCTTCCCGGGGATCGTCGCGGACCTAACGGAGGCCGGAACATTGACACGGCGGTCCACCGCCGAGGGCCCCCGTTGGATCCACGGCGATGGCGGGAGTCCACAACACGCGATGAACCTCCGCACTGCCGACGACCGTGAGGTCGACCTGATCGTCGAGGGGTCGAACGAGACCGTCGCCTCGCTCGGGCTCGCGGACGCCCTGCGGGACGCCCACCCGGGTGCGATCTATCACCAGCAGGGGCGGACCTACGAGGTCGTCGAACTCGACCTCGACCGCGACGTGGCCCGACTGCGCTCCACGTGGGCGGACTACTACACGCAGGTGCTTACGGACAAGGACATCGTCGTCGAGTCCGACAGACGCGAGCGCGCCCTCGACGCCCGCCCCGACGTCCCGATCCGGTTCGCCGACGTGACGATGACCGAGCGGGTGACCGGCTTCGTCCGACGGGACAGCACGACGGGGGAGTCGCTCGGGGAGTCGACGCTCGCGCTGCCGCCCACGACGCTGGAGACCACGGCGCTGTACTTCCCGGTCCCCGCGGACATCGAGCGGGAGATGCGGACGATGGGTGCGGGTGGGGACGATACTGAAGCCGGCGAAGCCGTTGAGGACACCCTCGGCGGCGGGACCCACGCGTTCAACGGCGGTATTCATGCCGCAGAACACGGTCTGATATCGCTGTTTCCGTTCCACCTGCTCTGTGACCGGCGCGACGTGGGCGGGATATCGACGCCCGCACACCCGCATACTGGTGGGCCGGCGATCTTCATTTACGACGGCTATCCGGGCGGCGTCGGGTTGACGCGCCGCGGCCACGACCGGTTCGAGGAGTTGGCCGTCCGAACGGCCCGGCTCATCGACGGTTGTGGGTGTGCCGACGGCTGCCCCTCCTGTGTCCAGTCACCACACTGCGGGAACGCCAACGAGCCGCTGGCGAAGGAACCGGCGGTTCATCTCCTCCGGTCGCTGGTGCCGGACGGCGTAACCTCTATTTAAACCCGCCGTCCCCCTACACCCGCCAGACGATCGCGTCGGCGGTTTCGAGCGTGACGGCCTCGGCGGAGTCCGCCGCGTTCGGTTCGAGCGTCGGCGGCGCGAGCGCGACCTCCCATCCCTCGTCGGGCTTCGGAACGTCGGCTTCGGCCCCGACATCGACGCCCGCGAGGTCGCCGCGCACTTCCTTGATAAGTCCCTCCACGTCGACCTCGACCGGTGTCCCTTCCACGTTACAGGCGACCAGCAGGTCCTCGTCGCCCTCGGGGTCCCGCCGGAGCGCGTAGTAGAGCACCGTCCCCTCCGTCGGGTGGCGGTAGCCGAACGTCTCCCCACGCTCGGGGTCGACGTCCTCGCGGAGCCACGGACGGTTCTGTCTGAACTCCCGTACCGCACGATCGAAGGCGGTCCGCTCGTCGTCCTGTGTGTCGAGCCAGCGGTCCAACACGAAATACTCGCTCACGTCCGCGCTCCACGCGAACGAGAACGTCTGCAGGTCGGCGGCCGTGAGGTCATCGCCCATCGGCGTCCCCTGCACGGAGAGCAACTCGGCGATGGTCTCCACGTCGTAGCCGGTGGCGTCGACGAGCGAGGCGAGCGTCCGCGCGAACCAGCGCAACTCGCCGCGGTTCGAAAAGCCGAGCGCCTTCAGTCGCTGGAAACCGTCTCCCTCCGCGAACGCACCCTCGGGGATATGCCAGTCGATCCACGGGGCCTCCTCGGCGACGACCTTCACGTTCCAGGTCGGGTCGGTATCGCGGACGAACCCCCACGGCGCGCGGTAGTTCGCGTGCAAGAAATCCATCGGCACGCCGGGCATGGCGACGTGGAACCAGACGAGCGCCGCGGGGCTGTCGTACGCCTCGCGGATCGTCTCCGGCGGCGTCTCGGCCAGATAGGGGTTGATGAGCGCGCCGCTCCAGTCGTCGGAGATCTGCACCTGTGACCCACGACGCAACGTGTCGTGGTTCGCGACGCCGGTGATCCACTGGCTCCCGAACTCGCCGACCTCCCGCATCCGCCACCACTTCGTCGCCCAGAAGGTGAGAAGCGCCGGTTTGTTGTGTGCGAACGTGACCGGCGACCACTGGAACGCGTGCGGGTGCTGCTCGATGAGCGTCCGATACGTCGAGGCCAGCTCCCAGTCCTCCCGCGGCCACGGGCGGCCGTCCTCGTAGATCATCCACGGGCGGTACTCCGTCCCCGCCACGGTCTGGGTCACCTCGTCCATCCGAGCGAGAAACGCGTCGTCGTGGAACTCCTCGCCGGTCTCGGCGTCGTGGTAGGTGAAATCCTGTGCGCCGTCGACGCGGATCCCGTCCGCCCCGAACGCCATCTTGCGGCGCTGGAGCTCCAGGAGGATCGCCCGGACGACCGGCTGTCGGTAGTCGAGATGCAGCCCGTACATCCCCGGGCCCTCGAAGAACGGCGACGGAAGGAGTTCGGCGGCGGCGTCATCGGCGTGCCCCAACGCGACGTCGAAGACGACGCGGATCGGATCCGGCATCGCGTGACAGGCGGCGATGAACTCGACTAACTCGTCGGGCCGTCCGGTTTCCAAGATCGCCGGGTTCGCGGCCGAGAAGGCGCTCACGACCACGTCGTACCCCCAGTTCGTCTGGTCCGGTCGTTTCAGCCCCACGGTCACCCGCTCCGTGTCGGCGTCGCGATCGAATGCGTCGTGGGGGGTGGGGTCATCGGTGGGTGTGTCGCCCTCGGCGGCGGGGATATCGCCCTCGGCGGCGGTCGTGTCGTCCCCGTCGCCGATGACCTCCCGATCCACGTCCTCCGTCGCCCCCTCGTGTGCGCCGCCGGGTCGCCAGTACCACTGCCGGCCGTACGCCTGGGTGAGCGGCTCGACGGGCATCACCTGGACGGCGTCGTAGCCGGCGTAGTTGCGCTCGTGTGGGTCGAGCGGCTCCCCCGATCGGAGCTTCTCGCCGATCGTCTCGAACCGCTCGGCGAGCGCGCGAAGCGAACCCGCCTCGGTCGAGGTTCCCGGATGGATCTCGAGCATGCTCGTCGCGGGCTCGACGCGCGGGAGCCCGTCGTCCTCGGTCGTCGGGAGCGCCTCGTCGTCGGTGCCGAACGACCGGAAGTGGTCGCGGTCGGGCCGGGTCGCATCGAGTCGGGGCCAGTCGTACACCTCGGAGGGCGCGAACGCGCCGAACGGAACCGAATACGCGAGCGGGTCGCGGACGACGTTCCAGCCGCCCTCGGTCGATCCGCCCTCGGCCGGTTCTTCCCCGTCCGTCCCATCGCTCCCCCGCGACGGGTACACCAACTGGTAGAGCGCGCCGAGGCGGTCGCCCGTGCCGACAGGAACGCCCTCGACGGCGACCCAGTGGAACTCGCCGTCCCGTTCGACAGGGAGCCGGTGAACCGCGAATTCGGCCTCCCGAAGGTCATCTCGTCCGGGGTCCACACCCCCGGCTTTCCCACCGGCCACGCCCCCGGTATTCGCTTCCTCCCCGTCCTCGCCGAGCGGGATGAACAGCTCCAGACGGACGTCCTCCGCTGGAACGCCCGCGGCGACGAGGTCGGGCGTCCAGAAGCCGAAGGCGACACCCTCGGGCGGGTCCTTGGCGGGATCCGCACCCTCGGGGCGGATCGGGCGTGCCCCCAGCCGCTCGGCGATCCCTCTCGCGGCCGCGAACTCGTCATCGGCGTGCTCGCGGCCGGCCTCCGCCTGCGCGACGAGTTCGGCGGTGTGTTCTGGGAGGATGGCGGGCTCGACCGGGCCATCTTCGGCCTCGAACGGTAGCTTCCCCACGGTTCAGTCCTCCAGCGGCACGACCGCCACGTCGTCGGCGAGGATCCGCTCCTCGCCGTCCGCGTCGACGGTGACGCAGGGCTCCCCGGTCACGACGTTGACCTCGCCGTGGTCGACGTCGACCGCGACGGCCGCCTCGCCCGGCGAGAAGTTCAACACGACGACGAGCGACTCCGCCTCGCCGTCCCGACGGAACGCGACGACGTCGTTCGGGTGGACGGTCTCGCCGTCGGCGACGAGCGGGCGTTCGGTTAGGTCGCCGCTCGCGACGTGGTAGTCGACGCGGGAGAGGTCGCCCGCGGGACCGAGCGCCGGGTGCTCGGCGTGGGTCGCGAGCAGCCGCTCGTAACGCGCCTGTACCTCCTCTCGGGCGTGTTCCCACGCGATGTCGTCGCGCTGACCGCGCTGGCCGATCTCCTGGCCCGCATAGACCATCGGGATGCCGGGCAGCGTCACCGTCGCGGCCCCCGCGGCGGCCGCGGCGGCGTCGCCACACTCGACGCGATAGCGCGTCTCGTCGTGGTTCTCGATGTACTGGAGGAACCCGGCGTGATCGGGGAAGCCGACCTGTGCGCGCTGTTCGATCGCGTCGATCACCGACTCCGCGGGCTCCGCGCCGCGGCCGACCTGTCGAAGCTGGAAGTAGAGGGTCGCATCGAAGTGGACGTCGAACATCCCCTCGTGGAAGTCGGCGATGTAGGGGATCGTCTCGTCCATCAACAGGAACTCCCGGTCGATGTCTTTCACCC
>SL_4KL_010_BRINEDRAFT_10001192_pt1 | contig 14280 bp, 14 predicted proteins | sample SodLak_010_BRINE_2_FD_10664 | JGI IMG/M metagenome (IMG submission 10664)
CCGCCCGGATCGGCCAGAAACCGGCTGGGGTAGATCTCTGGTTCGACGGCGGCCGCTGCGGCGTCGACACCCGGCCCGTAGTCTCTGCCTACCGCATGACACTGCCCGATTGCGTGGGGCTGTCTGGACTGGTACAGTGTTGCGCCACGGAGGTCACTGGGTTCGTGATCGTCGCGCGTCTCGAAGGTGTGGGCGGTCGTGACAACCACGGCATGACCCTCCAAAAGCCCGCGAAACCCACTTGAGGCGATCTCGCCGAGCGTTTCGCTTCTGACTGCGGCTCCCATCGCAATCCCCTCGTCACGATACTGCGCGTCAGCAAACCGACCAACACTCGACTCACAGCCGTATTCGGGGCGAGCAGTAGGCCGCTTGCGATGCTCGATTTCGAAGTCGAGGTCGTCGAACGTGTCGTGATCCGTCTCGCCGAGCGCTGTGTGAATCTCTTCGCGGGCGGTCTCGACGACCGTGTTCCAGTCGTCGGCCGTGTGTTCGGGATACTCGACGAACAGTCGGAGGCTGTCGTCTTCGAACTGTTTGCTGATACTGATTTCGTCGAGCGCGAGGTCACGCTCGCTGAGGTGGGCTGAAAGACGGTCAGTTGCGTGCCGGCTAGCGAAAATCCACTCGGCAGTATCGCGGTCGACCTCCGCAGCAAGCTCCTCGGCGGCTGGCGGCTCTGCTGGGATCGATCCATCATCGTACGCTGCTTGCTTGACGATCCGGCGACCCTGTTCGATGGTGGTCGAGGCCTCACTGGCTGGCTGGCGCTCGGCAACCGAGCCTGTGGCCCCGTGGGTTGTGGTTGTCACAGCAAGCGCAGGGATGCCGAATGCGACAGCTGACTGCACAACAGTGCGGCGGTCCATTGTCGGGTAGTTGTAGATAGATACCACTCAGTCCACATAGCTGGCATTGGCTCCAGAACAGAGTGTTCCGGCCCTCGACTGATTGGCCTGCTGGATCGTCGAGGAGAGTAGGCAGTGGCTAATCGGAACCGACGACAAACCGACTGGCCTGTTCGTCGGCTGCCGGCGTCGTCAACAACGAGACGCCGACGGTCAGTAGCGCACCCAAAATCATCCCGCCAAGTGCGATATCCCAACCACCGTAGGTGCGAGCGAACAGTGGCACTACTGTGGCTCCGATCTCGACGGTCAGCGTCGGAATAAATACGTGCGAGAGATACAGCAGTTGGCTGCCGACAATGCCGGCGAGCATCCCATCACGGGTGGTTGACTGCCAGTAGAGAGCGACTAACACCGGCAGGGTTAGCTGTGCGAAGCCGCCGAAGGCGGTGTTGCCGACTTCGATTAGCGTGCCGGGGCGGCTCAGTGAGGCGACAAACGTTGCGGTCGCAAACACGGCGACGCCACCGCGGGCAAGCCATGCTTCCCGCCGCTCGCCCAGCGTTGGATCGACAAAGGGGCGATACAGATCCCGAATAAAGTACGACGACCCAGAAAGCAGCATCGAATCCGACGATGACATCATCGCTGCCATCGCGCCCGCGATGACGAGCGCAGCGAACCACATCGGGGTGTACTCCGAAAGTAAGATCGGAAGAACGTTCGCGCCCTCAGGAACTTCAATGCCAAGGCCAGCCGCCCACGTCCCGAGCAGAAACGTCGGGACGAAAAGAAGGAGAACGAGCACCGGCCAGAGAACAAACGACCGCTTGAGCACGCGAGCCGAGCCAGCGACGAAAAACCGCTGGTTGATCTGTGGAAACATCGTGACGCCAAAGCCGATCACGACGGCTGTCGAGATGATGTACTGTGGGCTGTAGTACTCGCTTCCCAGTGTGAGAAACTCAGGGTTTGACTCGGCGAGCGCTGCGGTTGCTCCGCTGGGTCCGCCGACTGCCGACAGCACCCACGCGACGGCGATCCAGACGACAGAGAGCATAAATAGCCCCTGAATGGTGTCAGTCCAAGCAACCCCGCGCATGCCAGCGAGCACGACATACAGAATCATAAACGCCGTAATCAGCGCCGCGCCGGCCCAGTAGGGAATCACTCCACCGCTCAACCCGGTGAGTGCCTCACCCGCGCCCATCTGTTGGAGCATGATGTACGGAAACAGCCAAAACAGACTGATGGCGGCGACGAGCCCGCGAAGCCGCGGGGAGCCGAACCGATCTCCCAACATCTCTGAGAGCGTAACGTAGCCCTGTTGTTGGCCGACAAGCCACTGTTTGTAGCCAATGAGATACCACAACATCGCAAACAGGACGCCGTCCATCACACCCATCACAAGGATCCATTCGGGACCCTGCTCGTAGGCAATATTCGGTCCACCAAAGAACGTAAACGCCGACAGCAGGGTAGCGAACGTCGTGAACAGAAGGACGAGCGTGCCAATCGAGCGATTGGCCAGATAGTAGTCTTCGGCGACGTTCGTCGAGACCCGGTAAGCCACTAAGCCAACCAAGAGTGCGACCAGTAGATAGCCGACGACAATCGCCAACTGGAGGGTGAGCTCAGACATCCTCGACTCCCATGTATCGATCCCAGTCGGTTCGGGCAAACACCGCGAAGACGACTGTTGCCACGCCCATCCAGCCGATATGCCACCAGAGCCACAACGGGAGGCCGACAGCCGTCCGGCTGTCACCCCACCAGAACCACGGCACCGAAAAGACAGTTAACACGGTGGCAGTCACCACCCATCCCAGCGTTCGGATACGCCTCGACATTACTACCGGTTGCCGACAGACACACCTAAACGTTGCCAACTGTATCCAGAACACCGTACTGAAGAAAATTCCTCTTCAATGTTGGCTCTCTCAGAGCACTCTGCACACCGCTTCATGCGTACGTGTCGATCACCTCACGTTCGTACGCCCGGCAGTTGGCTCGACGACAGCTATTTGAGACCACAGTATTTATAAATAGTATACACAGGCTACGGGGTTCAGTTGCCTTGCCCCGTAGCCAGCAGCCCCCGAGGAGACCACACCATGGACGACACAGCAAAATACCTCATTCACGCCCGGATCGCCGCCGACGGCGTCGTCGAGCGCAGCGACGTCGTCGGCGCGGTGTTCGGCCAGACCGAGGGTCTGTTGGGCGATGAGTTGGATCTCAGAGACCTCCAGCAGTCCTCAAAAGTCGGTCGCATTGATGTCGAGATCAGCTCCGAAAACGGCCAGTCGTTCGGCGAGCTCACGATTGCGACGAGCCTTGATAAAGCCGAAACCGCGGTGCTCGGGGCCTCCTTAGAGACAATCGAACGCGTCGGGCCCTGTCGGGCATCCATCGAGGTCACCTCTATCGAGGACGTGCGGGCGGCCAAACGCCGGGCGGTCGTCGACCGGGCCAAAGAGCTGTTGGCGACGGCGTTCGACGAGACGGCAATCTCCAGCGAAGAGCTGTTGGCGGATGTCAGAGCCTCCGTGCAGGTCGAAGCGATCTCCGAATACGCTGGCCTCCCGGCGGGCCCAAGCGTTGCTACTTCGGATGCGATCATCATCGTCGAGGGACGGGCCGACGTGCTCCAACTCCTGAAACACGGGATTAAAAACGCCATCGGCGTCGAGGGAACGAACGTTCCCGAGGCTGTCGCGGAGTTAAGCACTAATCGAACGGTCACTGTTTTCGTCGACGGCGACCGCGGTGGCGAGCTCATCCTGCGTGAGCTGCTTCAAGTAGCCGACATCGAGTACGTCGTGTTCGCACCTGCGGACACATCGGTCGAAGATCTCTCACGAGCAGAGATTCACTCACTGCTCCGGGAGAAGATCGCCGCCGACCGGATCGGCGACACCCAGAACATCCGGGAGACGATCACTGGCTTAGTCGAGACCAGCCGGAGCGACACAGCCGACCAGCCGTCACCATCCAACCTGATTGAGCCGACCGATCCACCCACAGAAGTCGAGGTTATCCCGACCAGTACGGACCCTGAGCTCGAATCAAACGGTGAAAAACCGCCCGAGTCGAGCGTCGATGACTCGACTGCGGTGGCCGACGATCCCGCAACGTTGCGAAGCCACGTCGAGGAGGTTATCGGAGCCGAGACGGGGCGTGCCCGGCTGCTTTCTGCATCGTTTGGCACGCTGGCTGAACTCGACCCAGCAGACCTCGTCGAGACGCTCGACGGTGAGACAGCCCCATTTGCGGTCGTGCTCGACGGCGAGCTCAGCCAAGCCGCCCTCGACGTTGCGAGCCAGCGCGGCGTCGACCACATCGTCGCCCGCTCGCGGGGCGAGTTTGTCAAACAGCCCGTCGGCACACGGGTGTTGACCGCCGATGAGTTGCGGGCCGAAACGCCCGACGTTACCGCTTGATCACCGATTAGTTCGCCGGCTCGTATCGCAGCGTGAGCCCATCGCCCGAGTCGAACTGGTCAGTTTGTCGACCGACTTCAGTAAAGCCCGACTGTTTATATACCAAGCGCGCAGCCTCGTTGTCGGCAGCCACACAAACTGTCACGGGCCGGCCCGACGCAGCGACCGATTCGAGCAGTGCGGTCGCCCGCTGTTGGCGACGATGGGTGGGTGCGACGACAAGCTCGACGATATGGATCGCCGTTCGGTCGATAGCGAGTAGATACCCCACTGGGTTGTCGGTTCTGTCCGGTGTTACTACCAGCTTCCACGTCTTGTATAGGCTAGGTGTCAGCGATCCGGGCCCAGTCGCCAGCGCGTCGAGTGCTGCCTCCAGCAACGCCGGCGATGGCTCCGAGAGGTGTTGCTGTACCGTCCGTACTCGGTCGGCATCGCTTGGTCGGGCTGGTCTCACTGGTGGCGACATCTCAGAGAATCACGACGGCAAGCGCGCCGCTGGCGAGGCCACCGCTGAGCGTTGCGAAGAAATTCACCCACTGATTGCCGAGCCAGCCGCCCTCTAAGGTCGCTCCCAGCAGGCTGTCGACGGTCATGCCGACCACGCCGCCGGCGGCGATGATGGCGGCAGCTGCCCACGTCGGCCCCAACGGGAGAACGGCCACAGAAAGCAGACCGGTCAGCGTTGCCCCAGCGATGCCGGCGAGTTCGCCCTGCCACGTGACTGCGCCGTCGGTGCCGGGCTCGACGCGTTCGAACGTCGTAATAAGTCGCGGCCGATCGAACAGCCCGCCAATCTCACTAGAGAGCGTATCGCCGAGCGCCGTCGAGAGCGAGCCACAAAAGACGAACAAAAAGGCCACGCCGAGTGTGCTCGTCGGCTCGACCAGTGCGAAGCCGAAAACCGCACCAAGGGCGACCGCGGCGTTCGCCAACACGTTCCCCGATCCTCGCGCACCCTCGTTACCTTCGGCAACGCCACGCTGTGCTTTGTCGCCGTAGCGGAACTTCGAGGCCAGCCCCCCGATAGCGAAAAACGTGATAAGCACGGCAAACCAGCCGAAGCCACCAAGTATGATCGTCAGAACGCCGAGTAGGACGCCCGTCAACATCCCCGAGACGGTGGCGGTGCCGAGCCCATACGAAATACCGCCAAGAAGCACCGTCACGGCGAGAGCGGCGATGAGTTCGAGTGGCAAAACCGTCTCGACGAGTTCTGCAAACAGCCATAACACGAGCCCAACCGACAACAGGACGAGCGGATCGTCCCGCTCGTAGAGCAGCTCTCTGAGCAACGCGGCAATCAACGCGCCAATAATCGCCAGAAACGTGATCGCCGACCACTCGACTGGACTCCCTAGCTGAAGCCCAACGAGATACTGTCCAACGATGCCAGCGAGGAATCCGGTCGCAACGAAGCCACCCACAGTCACAAACGGCTCGGGTGTCTGTCGGCGGGCGGCCTCCATGCCGAGATTGCCGAAACCGAGAATACAGAGCGTTGCTACGAAGATCTCGACCGGTAGTGGACTCTGGGGAACGGTCGCCAGCAATGCGAGTGCGGCAGCCGCCAACGAAAAGCCAGCCAGCCCGTTGAGCCGCCCGTCTTCCCAGTCGCCCGGTCGAGCAAACAGCTCGAACAGTCGGCCCTCATCTATGAGAAATGCGGCTGCCAGCCCAACCGCCCCGAACAGCACCGCGGTCAGCGGGCCGGCCACCGGAGCCACCAGCGCGAGGCTAGCGACTGCAGCAAACGCGCCAGCACGTCGAAGCCGGTCTGTCACAGCAAGGGATATCTCCGAGACACACTTAACGGTCCCGACATGCCCAAACGGCATGTGAGACGGTGACAGCGGGGTTTTTAGCGTCCCGGGGCCGACCTGTTGGTAGTGCTGTACGATGCGTATCTCTCCGTTCGGCTGCGCCGGCATCTCCAAGCGCCGCCTCGACATATCGCGGTNGTGATTACCGAAAGAGATCTGCTCGAACAGGGTGCTTACGAGACGCTGACGGCGTTTTTCGAGTGGGCCTTCGAGTACGACGCCGAGCGCGTGACCGTCTCGGTGAGCGTCTTAGACGAGGCAGTCGTCCCGACGCTCGAACGCGAGTTGGCTGACCTGCCGGCTCCCCGAGCGCTTGCCGTTCGTTCGCCCGGCGACACCGAACCAGCAGATACACCCATCCAGCTCTCGATCGGACTGGGTGGCAAACGCGAGTTCACCGAAACGGTCCGGCAGTTAGCCGCCGCCGTCGAGCGCGGTGAGTTGTCGGCTGACGAGATCGACACCGATCATATCGACGACCGGCTGGTGTTTCCCGAGGAGCCGGATCTCGTTATCAAAACCGGGGCCGAACGGCTCTCTGATTTCATGATCTGGCAGTCTGTCTACTCAGAGCTCTACTTTACGGATGTCAACTGGCGGGATTTCCGCAAACGCGACTATTTGCGCGCGCTGCTCGACTACGAAGCCCGTCAGCGCCGGTTTGGGAGATAAAACCCGCGAGCACGGTCTGACAATCAGTCGGCAGGCTCGTTGGTTGGTTGCTCTGTGAGCGACGGAGAGTCGAACTCGTCGGGCTGCTGTTTGGCGAGTTCGTCATCCAGCCGGTCGGCGGCAGACCGAGGCAGTTGGTCGGCAAGCCGGCCAGCAACCCGCTTTGCCTCGGCGAGCTCGACGCTGCCGAGCGTCCGAATGAGTGCCAGCGAGCGGTCGACTTTGCTCTGTTGCCACGACTGCTCGCGGGATTCGTAGGTCCGAATCCCACGTAAGAAATCGATTTTCGAGAACTCCGGCCAGTAGGGGGCACAGAAATAAACGGCAGCCTCGTTGCCATTGGCGTGCCACGGCAGGAAGTTCGACGTGCGCTCGTCGCCCCCGGTGCGGATAATGAGATCCACATCTCGGATCGGCTGGCGGTACAGGTGGGCCTCGATTGTCGAGACATCGATCTCGTCGGCTGAGAGCTCGCCACACTCGACGCTTGCTGTGACTTCGCGGGCCGCCCGAAGCAACTCGTTCCGACCGCCATAGGCGAGTGCGACATTGAGTCGGAAGGTGCGGTACTCGCTTGTCTGGCGTTCGGCGTAGCTGATCGCCTGCTGGACGCGCTCGGGTAGTCGGTCGATCTCGCCGATGGCCCGTAGACAGACTTCGTTTTCGTGCACACGATCGCTGTCAGCGAGTTCGTACAGTTTCGATTCGATAATATCGAACAGCGGCTCGTTTTCTTCCGTGGGACGATTGAAGTTCTCTGTCGAGAACGCATACAGTGTTAGCTCGTCGATTGAGAGCTCTTCGCACCACTCTAGGACCTGCTCGGAGGTTTCGGCACCCTCGCGGTGGCCATCAGGGGCGTCGCCGCCCTGTTTGCGGGCATAGCGCCGGTTGCCGTCCTGTATAATCGCAACGTGGGCGGGGCCGTCGCCGATCTCTCGACGGAGCAGTCGCTCGTAGCTCCGCTGGAGTCGGCGCTCGATCCACGAATACATCTACACGAACCGTCTGCTCGGAGCTATGTGTCTCTTTCTATTCAAAAACTGGTGTAGTTGCTGCCTACCAGCAGTAGGAAGCTGTTACTCTTATGTGTCGAGTTACGCGAGGTCGTGGATGTTCTCGACGACTGCCTCGGCGAACTCGCTGGTAGCGAGCTTCTCGCCGCCCTCGATCTGTCGGTGCAGGTCGTAGGTGACCGTGCGGTCGACGATGGTCTGCTCGACGGCATCACGCACCAGCTGGGCAGCGTCGTCCCACCCGAGGTAGTCGAGCATCTCGCGGCCCGACAGAATCATCGCGGTTGGGTTGACCTTGTCCTCGCCGGCGTATTTTGGTGCACTGCCGTGGACTGGTTCGGCCAGACAGCGACCGTGACCGAAGTTGGCTCCGGGCGCGATGCCGAGCCCGCCGATCTGTGCGCCAGCGGCATCCGACATGTAGTCACCGTTGAGGTTCATGGTGGCGATCACGTCGTACTGGTCGGTTCGCGTGAGGAGTTGTTGGAGCATATTGTCGGCGATGCGATCTTGGACGACCACCGTACCCTCGGGCTGTTCGCCGTCGTACTCGTCCCACAGCTCATCCTCGGTGATGACGTTGTCGTCGTACTCCTCTTGGGCAAGCTCGTAGCCCCAGTCACGGAACGCACCCTCGGTGAACTTCATGATGTTGCCCTTGTGGACGAGCGTGACTGTTGGCCGATCGTTGGCGATGGCGTAGTCGATAGCTTCGCGGATGAGTCGCTTCGAGCCGAACTCGGTGATCGGTTTGATGCCGATGCCGACCGGACCGTCGTGGATCGTCGAATCGAAGCCCATCTCGCTCTCGACGAACTGTTTTACTTCTTCGACTTCGTCAGTGCCGGCTTCCCACTCGATGCCGGCATACACGTCTTCGGTGTTCTCTCGGAAAGTGACCATATCCATCGCGCTGGGGTTTTTAACCGGCGAGGGGACGCCGTCGAGATGGTAGGTCGGTCGAACGTTTGCATACAGGTCGAGCTTTTTTCGGAGCGCGACGTTCAGCGAGCGGAAGCCAGCGCCTACCGGCGTGGTTAGTGGCCCTTTAATCGCCACACGGTGTTCGCGGATCGCATCGACGGTTTCGGTTGGAAGGTTCTCGTCGTACTTTTCGCGGGCCGAGCTGCCGGCGTACAGTCGCATCCACGCGATCGATCGGCCTGTGGCTTCGGCTGCAGCATCCAAGACTTTCTGGGCGGCTGGACCGACATCTGAACCGATTCCGTCGCCGTAAATAATCGGGATAATTGGCGTCTCCGGTACGTTCAGCTCCCCTGTTTCCTCATCAGCAAGCGTGATTTTTTCGCCCGCCTCTGGGACTGCTATCTGGTCGTAGCTCATAGACGTTCACGGATTTTCAGGGGATCGTAAAAGTCCTGCCGTTATCGCTGTCGCTTGCTGAATGCAGTATAAACTGCCTCAAAAGTTTGTTCGTTCGGTATTTATGTGTTAGTAACCGGCTATATGCTGGTATTTTCCACATCTGTCAGCCAGTAACAGTTTCAAACATGATAATTTGAACAACATGATTAATACAACTTGTGTTAGATACTAGCACGGATCCTCCAATGTCCGTAGTTGATGCAGACGGCGTCTATCGAACGACGTTTGACCCCTCGACCGAACCCGCGTGTGTTGCCATTGTCGAGGCAATCGAGACCGCGCTTGGCTCGGCCAGTTCGGATTGGGTGCTTGCCGACAGTATCGACCCTGATACGCTTCAGCGGTTGTACCGCGCTGACAGCCCTGACTCGTGGATGTTGTCGTTCGCCTACGACAGCATCGAGATCACGCTGTGGGCAAGCGGTCGGATTCACGTCGATACCACCGACTCGACGCTTCCAGCCGAGTCGAGCTGCCGGTCATCCACTGACTCCGCACAGCCGGTTGGTGCGACCAGCCCACCGGCTGGGCCGACACTGTAGGTCGGAACCTCTTTGCAGCCGACCTACCAACAGCAAGCTATGAGCATCGGACCCCTCTCTGAGGATGCAGTCGATAGCTACCGCGAGGCTGGCGAGATTCTCGTCGAGACGATGACCGCCGCCCGAGAGATGGTCGAACCCGGCGTTACACAGCTTGAAGTCGCCGAGTACGCCGAGGACGCGATTCGTGAGGCCGGAGCCGGCTTGGCGTTCCCGGTCAACATCTCGATCAATGAGGAGGCCTCACACGCGACGCCCGCCCGCGATGACGACACGGAGTTCGGCGAGGAGATGATCTGTCTGGATATCGGCGTCCACGTCGACGGCTACATCGCGGACGCCGCAGTAACAGTCGATTTTACTGACAACCCGGAACTCGTCGAGGCCTCCGAGCAGGCACTGGAGGCAGCCGTCGATGCGGTCGGTCCCGGTGTCGAAGTCGGCGCCGTCGGCGCTGAGATCGAATCAGTGATCGATGGCTACGGCTACATGCCGATTCTGAACCTCTCGGGGCATGGCGTCGAGCAGTATGATGCGCATACGGGCCCGAACATTCCGAACCGTGCGGTCGACCGCAGCGTCGAGCTTGCGGTCGGCGACGTGGTTGCGATCGAGCCGTTTGCGACTGATGGCACCGGAAAAGTCGGCGAGGGGTCGGTCGAAGAGATCTACGAGCAGGTCGCCGAGGGCACCGTTCGGGATCGTCGGGCTCGACAGGTACTGGAGGAAGTCGAGGCGTTTGATGACCTACCGTTTGCAGCCCGCTGGCTTGAGGGCTCGCGTTCAGAGATGGCACTCCGGCGGCTCAAACGTGCGAATATCGTCAAAGGCTATCCCGTTCTCAAAGAGGACGACGGCCAGCTCGTGAGTCAGGCCGAACACACACTGATCGTCACCGAAGATGGCTGTGAAGTAACCACCGAGGGAATCCACCGTTTCGATTAGGCGTTGTTCATTCGCATCGTTGTTTCGGCCCCACATTCGAGACAGCGCGTTAGTCGGTAGGGCTCTCGGGAGAACTCCGCGTTTTCGGGTTTCGTGCTTTCGGTTCGGATCTCGACGCTCACCACGTGTGAGGTCTCCCGTCCGCACTGTGAACAGTACTCGACGGTAGTGTCCGGAGTGGAGGGCGTTGTGGCCATACCGAAGTTGTGGCCACCAACGCGAATAAAACCAGTAGCCACCAGTACTGAATGTTGTGGCCGACTGGCAGTAGGGAGCAACGAACACGACTAAATCGGACTGCTGACTGTAGTGGGTATGGACCAGATCGTCGCCCCGTGGCGCATCGAGTGGGTCGAACGCGAGGACAAAAACGCCGATCTTGAGGGCTGTCCGTTCTGTGTACTGCCCGAACGCGATGAGGATCGCTCGAATCTTGTTGTCGCCCGCAGCGAGCACTCGTTTGTCCTCCTCAACAACTACCCCTACAACCCCGGCCACACAATGGTAATCCCGCGTCGACACGTCGGTACCTACGAAGCCCTCTCCGAAGCCGAACTGCTCGACCACGCCCAACTTACGCAACTCACCATCCGCGCGCTCACAGCTGGACTCGGACCAGATGGGTTCAACACGGGAATGAATCTGGGCGAAGGGGCCGGCGGCTCGATTGGTGATCACATCCACACCCACATCGTCCCCCGATGGAAGGGGGACACTAACTTTATGCCAGTAGTCAGCGAGACGAGCGTGATCGTCGAGGCCGTCGCCGACACCTACGATCGGCTGCACGAAGGATTTGTCGCCCAGCCCGAGACGACAGTAACTGACAGCAAGACGGCACTCGAGGTCTCGTTCGACTGAGTGGCGACGAGTAGACCCGCCGACTTTTGTACTGCCGACCGAATCCTCAGCCATGGACGGATTGGAGACGCCGGTGCTCGACAATCATCTGCATCTCGACTGCGAGCGCGGTCGGGGAATGGACGCTGTCGACGACTTTGGGCGACTGGGTGGCACGCATCTGTTGATTATCAACCAGCCGTCGTGGAAACTCGGCGTCGAGAGCATAGACCCCGAGGCATTCCGGCCTGTTTTTGAGACGACCTGCGAAATTGTCGACGAGGCAACCGAGCACCTCGACGGTCGAGCGTGGGGGATTTTGGGCGCACATCCCGGACTGATTAGCCGACTGACCGAGAATCGAGGCTGTTCGCCCAGTGAGGCGTGTGACTGCATGCAGGGTATCCTCGACATTGCTGCAGAGTACGTCGAGGCAGGGCGCGCGCTGGGGCTCAAATCCGGTCGGCCCCATTATGAGGTGAGCGATGCGGTCTGGGAGGCTTCGAACAGCGTGATGAAACACGCCTTTTCGTTGGGTGCGGACGCCGACTGTGCCGTTCAACTTCATACGGAGGCCAGTGAGGATCTGACCGAACTCGCCGAGTGGGCCGAAGCCCGCGGGCTCCAAGCCCATCGGGTGGTCAAACACTATGCGGGTGGGCGACTCGTCGGCCCGACGCCGAGTGTGATGAGCAACCGCGAGTGGATCGAGACTGCCGCCGAATCGGGCGAGCCGTTTTTGATGGAGACGGATTTCATCGACGACCCCGACCGCCCCGGTGCCGTGTTGGGTCCGAAAACCGTACCGCGCCGGGTGCGCTGGCTTGCCGACAATGGGTACGACGAGGCCATCCGACGGGCGCACGTCGAGACGCCGAAACTGGTGTACGGCATCGACACCGAAGCAACGCTGGACAGATAACGTCCAGCTACAGACGGGGTTGTTGTGCGGTAGGAATTCGTGTGTTTCAGATACCCACGCAGGCTGTTTTCCAATAAGAAAGGCATTTGAATCTCCCACCAGAGAGATGATGTATGACAGACGAGCCCGAAGAGACGTTCTACTCAAAAGACCGCTGGCGCAACTGGCTCACGCGGGTCGAAGACGAGGAGCTCGACCCCGAAAGCGAGGAGTTTGCCCGCCTGTATTTCAACCTCCAAAACGACACCACCATTGCGATTGCGAAAGTCATCTCCGCGTTCCAAGACGGCCGGCTCGACGAGGAGACAGCCGTCGAGAAACTCGCCTTTATCAACGAGGTTGTCATGTCCGAACCCGAGTTCGACGGCGAAGAAGAACTGCTGTTGATCGACAGCGTCCAGACCAGTCTTGTGCCCGTGTTTTATGCCGCCGAAGAGTACATCATCGGCGGCCCGCTCGACGAGCTCTCGATTACGGAGTGTGTCGAGGCCGCGATTGATGTTGTGAGCGAAGAGGAGGATGTCGACGCCGCCCTCGCATATCTGGTGCAGGCCGGCACGCAGATTATCGATGGCGACCAGTTTGATGGAAGTCAGGTCGACGAGATCGAATCATGGATCGTCTCCGAGTGGCTGAATGGGCTCGACAGTTTGCAGGACGCGTTCGCTGATCCGGAAGTTATTGACGAAGAGTAGCGTGTGAATACCCAAACGACTAGTGTAGCAATTCAGTCGTCTTCTATTTCAAATGTAGTTGTTTCACTTATATCGTTTTCATAAGTGAATATAACATCGTACTCGTTCCCTTCTATTTCGTCAGAAGTTTCAATTCCATCTAATTCGATGCTGATTGTTTCTCCAGATGAATCATCATCGCCTGCAGTATACATTATTTCTGCTTCTTCCTGCCCCTGGTTTCGATCATAAACCGCATCTCCACTGCCTTCATCAACAGTTAGATCTGGATTACCTGAAGAAGGATAATCAACTTCACCTACTACGTAGGCCTCATCTAAGTCAATTACAATTTCTTCGTCCTCTTCTAAGTCTTCGTCTAGTGAAAATTCATACGTTTGCTGTGTACCACTTTCTTGATCTTGATCAAGATTACTCACAGACACAGACTCGAATTCAGTTATTTCGCCTCCATTCTCTCCATTTTCCCCATTCTCTCCATTCTCTCCATTCTCCCCATTCTCCCCATTCTCTCCATTCTCTCCATTCTCTCCATTCTCTCCACCTTGCGGATCGGTGTTCTTCGCCGCATCTTCATCTGGTTCTAACTGAATCCCGACAGTGTTCACTTCCAAATCATTTTCGTCAACGCTCAAATTGAGCGCGTGAATCTCTCCATGGTCTTCGGTACCCTGATAAATATCACCAGCGTCCGCTAAACTCTCATTCCAGTATTCGTCTTCATCTAATTGAGTCGGGATGGTAACAGTGAGATTCTTGCCATCTTGCTCTGGGAACTCACCACTATCCACATCTCCCTCTGGGTACAGTTCGAGTGTGACGCGGTTCGTTCCTGTCTGTTGTAACTCGTTTTGCAGCGCTGTGATTCTAACCGTCCCATCTTTGACGAGGTTCTGGTCTTCGATGACACTCACATTGTTACCACGATCTCGCTCGTCGAGATACAACACCGAATGCTCGTACTGCGTTGGACCAACGTCTAACTCGTTGTATCTTGGTTGGTATTCGAGAAACCGCGTTGAAATATTCAAATCGTGCTCCGCAGTTCCATTTGAAATTGTAATATTGTACTCGTCGCTCGTCTGCAACGTTCCTTCAGGCGGTACCGGATTGATTGTCAACAGTCGAGATTGGTAGGTCGTACCCAACGT
>SL_4KL_010_BRINEDRAFT_10001193_pt1 | contig 14266 bp, 13 predicted proteins | sample SodLak_010_BRINE_2_FD_10664 | JGI IMG/M metagenome (IMG submission 10664)
AGGGAGTAATCTGCTCGTCATCGAGATACAGCACGACGTCTTCTTTTGGCTCGAATGCGATTGGTTCGCCTTCGAACTCCAACTGGTCGCTGTCGCCATCACCGACACTGCTCCGTGCGATCCATTCGTCGTCGTCGGTCTCTTCGAGATCCAGATTACCGTCAACTGGGATAATTTCGCCGGTGGTCTTGAGACCGTACCGAATCGTCTCATCGTCCGGGCCAACGACTTCGAGCCGACTTGCCTCCGAGCCCTCGTCACCGTACTCGAAGGTAACGGCTGCAGTTCCGCTCACGTCGAGATCAGCGATCCTACCACTGAATTTGTATCCGTCTCGGTCGTCGTCGACGCTTCCTTCGACGGTACTTCCGTCTGGATCTTCGCCGCCGGTCTCCGGGTGTGGTTCAACCTGTCCGGTCACCTCGAATTCGTATTCGGAAGTCCCTTCGGTATCGGTCCCATCGATGATGATCGTATTTGGAAGAGTGCTCGTTTCGGCACTGACGTTTGCCGTTGTCAACAGTCCAGTCGCCGCAGCAATGCCTGTAAGCTGCAGCCACCGCCGTCTGCTGACTGCGCCGGTTGTTTGAGGCTTCCTTCCGTCAGCACGATCTGCCTGATCCTCGGGCATGGACGGGTATCCAGGACTTACTCATAAAGTGGTTTTCGCGGGATAGGGTTGATTGCCCCACAAAACATATATCAACGGACGCAAGGAAGCCTGTAATCAGTCATCATATACTCACGAGTTGCATTTTTGTAAACTCAGTAACTATTATTGCCGATAATACCGTTCTCCCGGCGAGTAGGGATTTCTTACTGGGGTTCTGGTGTCGTCCGCTTGGTAGCGGCCGATTCCCGACTCCCCTCGCGCGCACCCATTCTGTCAGCAATGTTGGCCATGGTCTCGACTGTTAACCCGTGCTTTCGACACTGGTCGATATACTCGAAAATCGCCTCGACTCGCTTGACATCCCGGCCAGTGACGAGATCGTTGGGGTGTAACCAGAGATGGAATACCCCATCTGTCCGTACCGCTTGGTCGATGCCAGCGGTTGCCTGTCGCACAATCGGATCGACCCAGACCGAGTCGAGTAACCGACGAACTGGCCCCTGAAATCCAAAGGCGTACAACGATGGTGGAATGTCGACGAGGCCGTACTCGTCAACAACTGGTTCGGCAAGTTCGACCCGCTTGGGATTGACAACGGTCCGGAGTTTATCGAACTGACGCCGGAACTTGGGTGGCTCTGGTTGCTTGCTTCGGTAGGCTTTGAGGCCATACGCTGCCAGTACGTCCCGGTAACCGACAGCGTTGCGCGGAAACACGAACGAGTCGTACTCGATTCCGTATTCACTTGCAGCCTCGATTGCAGCGGTCAGTTCTGCCTCGATGACCTCTCTGTCTACCATCTCATCATCGAAGACAACGTGAGAAAATGTGTGACAGCCAATCTCGTGTTCGACCTCGGATTCGAGCAGATCGGTGATCAGATCGCCCCCAAACCGCAGGCCAGGTCGGTTGCGCCACTTCCCACGCTCGCATTCGAACCAGTCCGGTGGCGTTGGATGGACAGCGTGTCTCCGATCACAACCATCGAGAAAGAGATGTCCCACAACAGCCCACGTCATTGGAACATCATACTCGACACTCAATTGCTGGAGCTGCCGCCAACCATCTCTGGCGGCCGCTAACCGCTTTTCAGGTGGCGTCGTAAAGTCGTGAAACCCCCAGCCTAACTCGGCATCAACCGAGAGCACGACCGACCCTCCTGGTGTCTCTCCCATACCAGTACAATTGATGATACTTAGTTAGTTAATCATAATTTTCTCTCCCGCTGTGATGAGGGCCATCACCACTACTTTGTCGGTAATAAATTCTTACTCTTTGATACAGGTCTCATCACTGTATAAGGTAATCGTACTGTCTACACCAGCCCGCCGTTCGAGCAGGCTAACAAAACCAGTAAACAGCAACATTCAGGCATGGCCAGACAGTCATCTGGTGTTGTTATTCCAGCAATCGATACGGCCAGTTCGACCGCTGCCATTCGGTCGCTTGGCCAACAGGGCATCGAGACAGTGGCGGTATCTGAATACGATGACCCACCGGGATTTCGCTCGCGGTATTGTGACGAGTCTGTTTCCGTCCCTGACCCGATAGACGACTTGGCTGGTTACAAACAAGCACTTCTTACGCTTGCGCGCCGCGATGACATCGAGACGATCCTTCCGTTCCGCGAGGCTGATATCTACGTCCTCGCAAAACACAGAGACGCCTTTGCCGAATATGTCGGGACACCGTGGCCCTCACTCGATACCCTTCGACAGGTCCAAGACCGGATGCAGCTACGAGAGGCTGCCCTCGCTGCAGGCATCTCGATGCCCCGGACCGAGACGCTCTCTGACTGGGAGGACTGGGAGGACCGTACGATTGTCAAACCTCGCTATACTGTCCATGCACCCGAATATGCCGACCGGTTCGACGAACCAGCACCGGAGCTTGGATCGACGAAATACATCGACCCCGGTACCGAACCGGACAGAAAGACAGTTATCAAGGAGATGGGCCACGAACCACTCGTTCAGGAGTATATCCCCGCAACTGATGAGTATGGCTTTTTTGCGCTGTATGCGGATGGCTCTCCGGTTGCGACCTTCCAGCACCGCCAGCGCCGTGGCTGGAAGTACGCTGGCGGGCCGAGTGCCTACCGCGAATCGGTCTCGATCCCTGCACTCGAAACTGCTGGGCTGGCACTGCTCGATGAACTGGACTGGCACGGCGTCGCGATGGTCGAGTTCCTTCGAAACCCCGAAACCGGCGAGTTCGAACTGATGGAGATCAACCCTCGGTTCTGGTCTTCACTCCCGTTTACCATCCAGGCCGGTGTTGACTTTCCGTCCCTGTATTACGAACAGGCTACTGGCGGCAGGGTCACACAACCCGAGTACGATGTCGGAATCGGCGGCCATCTGCTGTGGGGGGAGTTCCTGCATCTGCATAGCATCCTTGCCGAGGAGTACCCACTCGTCGAACGCCCGTCGTTCGTGAGTCGACTCCGCGAGATTTCCGGGTCGATTGTCCGCCAGCCACGCTTTGATTATCTTAGCCAGGATGATCCCGGTCCGTTTGTTGGTGATCTCCGGAACTCGGTCACGACATCGGCCGCTGATCTCCTTCGCGGCTCGTCCTGAACCTGTAGCGTCATTATAACTTAGGCACCGACAGGGAAGCCAACACTAATGGCACACGCGGATACCACGAACGTCACAGAGCGACTCCGGCTGATTCCGCCGGCAATCACACCGGTACAGATGAGTGATCTTGCGGCCGGGTCGCTCGCCCACGTGCAGGGGCGAGGGCGCAACGAGTTTCGAGAAGAAATCCGCTCGTTTCTCGACGGCACGTCAGCGGCAACGTACACCTCTTTTCGCCGTGCGCTCGCCGCCTGCCTGCTCGAACTGGCAGACAAACGTGAGAAGCGAACAGTCCTCGTGCCCTCTTTTTGCAGTGGGGATTACCCGGATGCAATTGAGGGAGTCGGTCTCGACATGCAACGATACGATGTCGACCCGGACAGTCTCGGCGCAAAACCGGATGCACTCGAATCGCTCCCGGAGGATACGCTCGCTGTTATCGCGGTAAACGTCTTGGGATACAGTTCACGGATGGACGAACTCGCTGCACTCTGTGAACAGCAGGATGTCTTTTTCGTCGAAGCACTCGGATACAGTCTCGGTGCCGAATACGAGGGGAAACGACTCGGTACCTATGGGGATTGTAGCGTGCTGAATTTCCAGCAAGGGAAGCCGATTCCGGTTGGCGGAGGGATGGTTGTCTCGCGCAACCGCACGCTTCATTTCAGCGACTACGACCGCAAGCCAGTGTCTGCAAATGCGGCCGTCCTCGGCGGATACACAGTGTGTGGCCGTCCGGCGATGTACGGGCTGTACTCGCAGGTCGGAAAGCCACTGGTTGCCTCACTGGGAAAGTCAGACCGGGTAAGTACCCATCCCGGCTCGAAAGTAGGTGTCGATTACTCGCCACCGTTCCGGACGATGTCGAACTTTCAGGGAGCAATTGGCTCCCGTATTTTCGACCGGCTCTCCGATCATCGACGAAAGCGCGCCCGGAATGCACGCTATTATGCTGCTGCACTCGCGGGTACGGAGGGTCTGCGACAGATCCAGCCGGTTGATGGATTGGGCAACCACCAGTATGTCCGGTATCCACTGCTTTTCGAGTCGTCTCACCTCCGCGATACTGTACAGGAAGAACTGGCTGCGGTCAATATCGAAGCAACAATGCTCTACGATTGGCCAAAGATCGATCCCGATACATATCCCGGCGGTGCACTTTTGCAAAAACGAATTCTCACGCTCCCAACCCACCCATATATTCACCGATCTGACAGGGAGCGAACTGTGCAAACGATTTGTGATGTGTTACGCACGCAAATCAAGAATTGAGGACTAGCTTATATATCCCCATCACTACCCTACGGCGCTGAAACGTTAGGTTACGTGCGCTGAACGATACGTGTATAATCTTCGTAATGTATTGTACGCGACTATTACTGTATAAACAGTAGCTGGCGTTTATGGTCGAAACTGTTGTTGGATCTGAATGACGACCTGGGAGATATGCGGTGGATGACCTCTGTTAACGCATTACGAACCCAGTGTCCGCTACCAATCCATGCAAGAGAACGATCAAAAACGGGATGAAACGGAAGCCAAGTACACAGCGCAGGCCCGCCAGGAGGGCAAGTCTCGGTCCCAATATCGACAGTCTGGGGCATATCAGGGGGTATTCGAACAGATCCTTATTACACCGCTTGAGCAGCTTCTCCGGTTTCAGGACGACTTTTCGGATTTTGTGGTGTTTCAGATGGAACAGACCTCTCGGAGACAGTCTCGAAACACCAATCTCGCACAGAGTTTCCTCCATAACTTCGTCGAGACCATTGCCGTGACGACGCGACTACCCGCAGAGTTCGCCCAGCACGGACTAAACCCGTTTCGGGCTGACTCACTGGAACCACGGACGACGCGTGAGACGTACCCGGAAGAACGGATCCGCCCCCGGATGGTGAGGCGACAACAGAGACGACAGGCCGTGCGACCGACGCGTGAAACGAGGACACAGGATCGTAGCGAAGATGACGGGCACGAAACTCCCCCTGCTGGCACCATATAGGTTATAGCTGGTGTATAATTATCCATCTCACTTCTAATGGGTGGGTGATGACAGACTACGACCGACGGGACGTCATACGTGCTGGCGGTGGGCTCGTTTTTGCAGGTGTGATTGCTGGTTGTGCAGATGATGACCCGGACGAAGACGAGACAGACGATCCAATTGGTGATGATCCGAATGGACCGGAGACCAACGGACAGGAACCCGACGAAGGCAACGGCGAGGCCAATGAGAATGACGGAAACGGTGAGACTGATGGGGATGAAAGCAATGGCGAGACAGATGATTCAGACGAACAAGAGACAGATGAGACGGAACCAGCGGATGGCTCCGAAGAAATTGAGGACCATCTAGCAGACGCACCGAATTATGACGGAGAGATTTCGGAGATGACCGGGGAGGATGTTGTCCGAATCGACGTGGGTGATCCGACCGGCGAGACGGAGTATGTCTTTGAGCCACCGGCAGTGAGAATCGACGAGGGAACGAGAGTCGTCTGGGAATGGACCGATACCGACCCACATTCGGTAACACACGTCGATGGTGACTTCGAGAGCGAGACGGAAACAGAAAGCGAGTTCGAACACACCTTCGAGACGACTGGAACGTATCTGTACTACTGTCGGGCCCATCGTGATCTCGACCAGCTCGGTGCAATCGAAGTCGTCTGACACTGTTTTCCAAACGGATCAGTGACCTTTCTCTCCTTTTTTTCTCAACAATCGCCACATAACAATGTGTATTTCACTGCGACAGACAGCTGTGATAGTCAAAAAACCGATTCGACGACCGAGCCGAGTAGAACACAGAACACAACCCAACTCACAACAATGACGTCCAAGCGAGACTCTGATACTGAATTGCTTCAGGCGGGTGTCATCGGTGTCGGCAGTATGGGACGCCACCATGCCCGCATCTACAGCGCACTGCCGAACGTCTCGCTCGTTGGCGTTCACGATGCCAACGAAAAGCAGGCAATGGCGGTTGCCACAGAGTATGGGACGACACCGCGAACACAGGCGGAGCTACTTCGCCGGGCTGACGTCGTCTCGATTGCCGTTCCGACGCCGTATCACTACGAGACCGTTCGGGACGCGTTGTCGACAGACACACACGTCCTCGTCGAAAAACCATACGTCGAGCAGACAGAGCGCGGCCGTGAGCTTGCAACACTCGCCGAGGAGAACGACCTCCGTCTACAGGTCGGACATATCGAGCGATTCAATCCTGCAACACGGGTGCTCACCGAGATTGTCCCGGATCTCGATATCGTGGCTGTGGATATCCAGCGCCTCGGGCCGCCAGTCGACCGGGATGGCAACGACAGCGTCGTGATGGATCTCATGGTCCACGATATCGACATTCTGCTGTCGATTATGGATGCCGATATCGAATCCATCGCGGCGACAGCCCGGGACGAACGACACGCAAACGTCCAGTTCGAGTTCGAGGACAGCAGTGTCGGTTCACTGACTGCGAGTCGGTTGACCCAACAGAAAGTCAGACAGCTGTCGGTCACGGCAACCTCCTGCCGGGTCAATGTCGATTTCATCGATCAGTCTGTCGAGATCCACCGCCGGTCGTTCCCCGAATACGTCGAGTCCGACGGCGATATCCGGTATCGCCACGAGAGCGTCGTCGAACGGCCAATGGTCGAATCCGGCGAGCCACTCAAAGCCGAGATTGGTTCGTTCCTCGATGCAGTCCGCGAGGGAGCAGAGCCAATTGTCACTGCTTCGGATGCGATCCGGGTGCTCTCGGTCGCCGAACAGATCGAAGCGAAAGCATTCCAGTCACTCGAGGTGAGTTCAGTGTGAGCACGTCGAGCAGCCGGTTTCTCGTAAGCATTCACCATCCGGCACAGGTACACTTCTTCCGGTATATTATCCGGGAACTACGTGCAGATGGGCACGCTGTCCGTGTCTGTGTCCGCGATAAGGAGATGACCTCGGAGCTACTGGAGGCTTTTGACATTCCACACACTGTGCTTGCACAGGTTGGTGGATCGATGCCGGGGCTTGCACTCTCACAGGTGTCGTATGAAACACGCTTGCTCCGGGAAGCGAAACGATTCAAGCCCGATGTCATGACCTCGGTCGGAGGGATTGCAATCTCGCATGTTGCGCCGCTTGTCGGTGCGAAAAGCCTCGCCTTTACCGACACTCCCTCGATGGCAGCCCGGCTGCTCACCTCACCGTTTCTGGACGTTGTCTGTACGCCAGTCGCCTTCGATGGAATCGTACGTGGTGAACACCGCCGATACGATGGCTACCAGGAACTCGCCTATCTCCATCCGAACCGATTCGAACCCGACACCAATCGGCTCAACCAGTTTGGTGTCGACCCTGACGAACAGCTGTTCCTGTTGCGTTTTGCCAGCTGGCAGGCACACCACGACGTTGGCGAGTCCGGGTTTTCGAGACGAGCAAAACAAACGCTCGTCTCGATACTCGATGATCGCGGCGAGGTGTACATTACGAGCGAGCAGCCACTGCCCGTCGAGTTCGAGGCCTACGAGTTGCCGGTTCCCTCACATCTCATTCATGACCTGCTTGCTGTTTCCGACCTGTACGTGGGTGACTCGGGAACGATGGCAACCGAGGCGGCCGTCCTTGGAACACCTGCGATCAGATCCTGTTCGATGGCAGATGAAAACGACCTCGGCAACTTCATCGAACTCGAAGAACGGTTCAACCTGCTGTATTCTTTCGTAGACGAGGGTCGGATGATCGAAACTGCAAAGCGGATTCTCGCAAACCCCGAGAGCCAGTCAGTGTGGCAAAAGCGCCGAGAGCGTCTGCTCGCAGAGAAAATAGACGTCACCGCGTATGCCCGAACGCAACTCGAAACCCTCGCAAGCGATAGCAAAGCACCGAGAACAAAAAAGCGCAAACCCCTTCACTCATGAGTCAAGACCACACTCAAGACGACGAATCGTCTACTGTTGAGATTCCCGAACACATCGCTGATACGATCCAGACGCGAATCGAGGACACGCGATTCGACTCCAACGACGAGTACGTCTCCTTCGCACTCGAACAACTCCTCGCACATATCGACCGCCAGGAGGCCGACGTGTCGATGGCATCACTCGATGAGACGGACACTGACGCTGTCGAAGACCGACTCGAATCTCTCGGCTATCTATAATATTTTCAACCGCTTGGTACTGCCGTATTATAACGATCTTACTGCAGGGTAAGAAAATAATAACAAACATAGCTGGGGGACCGATGTAACCCAATGTCGGCACTGACTACAGGCAACCGAGCAGATTCGTCTAACACGCGAGGAGGGGGCTCGGATGAGTCACCAGAATAGTATTTCGAGTCTGTTCACTGGTGAGAACACGGATGTAACCCTTGCACGAATCGGTCTGGTTGCCTGTCTCCTGTTATTTAGCCTTCGACTGCTTGCAGAGCAAATCTTGCTCGTCGTCATTCCGCTTGCCGGTGCATCCGCGTGTGGGCTCTATCTTCTCACACGTCGTTACGAAACACAGCGTGTCGAAATATTTTCCTACGGGGGGCGAATAATTGGATATCTTCCATCGGTCGTTTTTCTTGGGCTTGCTGCGTTTGTGGTACTCGTTCGGCTCACCGGGGGTCGGTCGGTTGCGACACACCTGCTTGCGGGTGCCATTGGTTCCTGTCTGCTCGCCCAGATTCTGTTGATAGATGATCACCGGCTCAACCCCCAGTTGACGCTCGCCCAGATTCTCCTTGCGTCGACGGTTATCCGATTCGGTGCGCTGTTCGGGACGCCCGGGTTCATCGGCGTCGATGTCTGGACACACGTTCCCGATTTCGTCGCTGGCATCGTCGACGAACAATCGTTGAGCGCAATTTCGGATTATAAATACTACATGGCACCGATCTACCACCTCAACGGTGCAGTCGCCGCTCTTATTTTCGACGATGCACGCGTTGGCCTCTTTCTTTCGATGGGATTGGTAATGGCGCTTTCTTCGCTGGCTATCTATGCCACAAGCAGGATGTTACTGCCAGCACGGTGGGCGTTACTCGCAACGGCGCTGTATGCCTTTGCGGATGAGTTTGTCCGCTGGGGAATTCATATTATCCCGACGAGTCTCGGTGTCGTTTTTTTTCTCGGTGCGTTATACTGTCTGACGAAACTCTACTACCGGACTGATCTCCGGTTTCTTTTCTTGTTGTTTGCCTGCACGCTTGCAGTCGTATTCACACACCAGGTCTCGACTGCTGTAATCCTTCTTCTCGTTGGTGTCGCTGCAACCATTTCCTTGCTGACCTCGTTTCGTGGCCGACGGATGAGTCAAAATCTGTTGCGCGCAACCGGACTGGCTGGTGTTTTCACCACTTCGGTTACGATCACGCTCGTCTCGTGGGCGAACACACCGTTTTCGGGAGATTTCATCTTTCTGTGGCGCATGCTTGACGTTCTCGAAGACCAACTTTCTGGGGCTGGCTTTCTCAACCTTGCCGGTGGCGGCAACGGCAACGGCGACGGCGATGGCGATGGTGGGGGTGGCGGCGGTGGCGGTGCGTCAGCAGAAGAAGGTGGGCTTATTGTCGAACTCATTCCGGCTATCGAGTGGTTTGGGTTTGGATTACTGCTTGCAGCGACGATCCTTGGCGCGATGATCCTCATCAGACGGTCTGATTCGACCGAACTGACACTCACGTACCTGCTCGTCTTCGGTGGAATGTTCACCGTTGTCTACGGGTTCTCGCTGTTTGGCCTCCGGACGTTCATGCCCGGCAGGTGGCTTGCCTTTATGTACGGGCTGATGTCGATCATGGCCGCGATGGGGCTCTATTACGTCTCACAGCATGCCCCTCGAAAGGTGATGGTCCTCATTGTCCTCATCCTCGCGGTTGGTTATCCGACAACCATGCTCGTCGCCGAGAAGGCCACCCTCGACAGCCCTGGCTTCGAGCAGGAGTACCCACGGTTTTCGTATACTGAAGCCGAGATTGGTGCCGTCGAGACGATTGCGGATATCCGACCGGCAATTGATGATGACGAGATAGAAGATGAAGAAGACGAGGAAGAAGCGGAGGTTGGAACTGACCACCCGTATCGGACATTATACGAGCGGGTTGGGGGATACGAAACCCCGGATCTGGTACTCGATGATGGCGAACCGGTGGAAACGGAGGTCGTCGTCTCCCGCCAGTACCAACACGAGGGGCCAACAGCAGTCCACGAGGATGGTGAGCCAACGATCACGAGACAGAGCAACCACTACCTCTCCGAGAGTGTCTGTGAATCGACGAGAAACCGTCTCTATACGAACGACGTTGTCACGCTGTGTACGACGGGTGAGCATCCGTGAGTGATGGTTCCGTTGGAGGTGTTGGTCCATCTCCGTCTTCGGGTACCGGACGCGACACGCCGGGATCGTTCGCCTGGCTCGCTGATCTGGTCGCTGTTGTGCTGTTGACGGTGTTGACAGCTGTTTTGCTCCTGGTACCCGTAACACCACAGCCACTCATCTGGCTCCTTGGCATTCCGTTTTTGATCCTCTTTCCTGGATACGCAGCCATTGCGGTGTTGTTTCCCAAACACGGTGGGCGGACGCCACCTTCAGAAGTGAGGCCGGACGAACCGCCAAGCTTCATCGCCCGACTTGCCCTCGCCATTGTCCTGAGTCCCGTTCTCATTGCGATCGTTGGCCTTGCGTTGAGCCCGATGTCGGCCATACGTCTCGAACCGGTTGTCTACGGTCTCACAGCGCTAATTCTCTTCTGTACACTGCTTGCCGTAATTCGCCGCGCTCGACTCCCAGCAGAGATGCGCGCTGGTGTCCCCTCCGCTTCGATTCGGTCGACGCTTGCCCTCCCTGGATCGAGAAGCCAGAACATCGTTCTCGTTCTCTCTCTTTTTGCCCTCGCGGGGGTTGTTATTGCTGCGGTTGCGATACCACCCGAAAGCGAGGCCTACACCGAGACATACTTGCTTTCAGAAAATGACGATGGCGAACTCGTCGCCGAGGATTTCCCGACGAATATGACGACGAATGAAAGTTACAGTCTCGCTGTTGGCCTCGAAAACCACGAGAACCAGCAGATGGACTATGAGGTCTTTACCGTGTTACAGGACCTCGATGATGACGGAGCAATAACCGACCAGGAGCGACTCGACAACTTCGAACGCGAACTCGACGACGGTGAGGAGGTGACGACTGAACAGACCTTCTCGCCGTCGCTTACTGGTGAGCTACGTCTGCAGGTGCTCGTCTATGAGGATACCACTCCGGAGACGCTGACCGTGGACAACGCCGACCATCGCCTCGAATTTTGGGTCACCGTCGAAGGAAATGAAACGGCTGATAACGGTGATTGAGATCACCTTTCTCACCCCGTCACACCGTCAGTCGGTTCGATATCTTTCGTCCCGTAATCGAGTGCAACGACGAGGACGACACCGCAGATAATCGCTCCGAGAAGCGGCGTGACTGCCGACGACCACAGGTCCGTCGTTGTGGCTGCTTCGGTTATCGGCAGGCGAAGCGAGCCAAGCATCAGGCTCACGAGAAAGGCAAGCGTTGCACTCCGGTGTCGGTCGAGTGCCCACCTGACCGCTGCTGCGACCGTGAGCAACCCGAGCACTGCGCCGATGAGAAATATTCCAACAATAGTGCCGCTTTGAAGGAGTTGCTCACTGACTCCCTGCGCCGGCAGTGCAATCATTCCATTTACAAACGCAGTGAGCACGCCCGTCATGTACTCATACTGGCCGAGCAAGAGCAAAATGAACGCACCCGAAATTCCTGGTAGGATCATCCCGCTGATGGCAAACAGTCCGGCCACAAAAACAACTGGCCGGGAACTCGCAAGGCCGCCCTGTCCCGACGCACCTGCAATTAGAAAGGCAATCGAAAAGCCCGCAAGCGCAGCAACGATACTGTCAGGTTCTGTCAGCCACCGCCGGTCGAACAGCACGAATGCCGACGCACCGATGAGGCCGACAAAAAAGGCAAAGGTCGGGCCGCGAAACGCAGACAGTGCAACCTGGACGAGTTGTGCGAGGACAACGACGGCAGTTCCCATCCCACAGCCAAGCACGACCAGAAAGGGCAGATCCATCTCCCGGAGTTCGGCCGCACACGCGCTACGTCCATCAGCGGAAAACAGTTGCGGAGCGTGTCCCACGACACGGGGGTCGAGGCCATTCACTGCCGTAATCAGTCGCTCGTAGATTCCAGTGATCAGCGCAATCGTGCCCCCGGAGACGCCGGGGACCGCGTCGGCAGCACCCATCGCGACTCCTTTCAGATAAATTGTCACCCACTCACCTGGTCGCTGCATGGGCTACTCCCAGACCGAGATACGCAAAAGTATGATTCTCTTTCTCTATCTACGATGATTCTACCATTTTCTTTTGTAAGTGCTTATTTGCGCCCGCATCGGTAGATAGCTCATTATTAATAATTTATAAAGCGTGGGTGGACGTGTATGTACGAAATCATCTGTGAGGAATGTGGACAGATCGGCTTTCACCCATCACGAGTCGGCGCAGAATCACGAGCCCAGTCCCACCAGAAACGCAACGACCACAGCTGTTCGGTGACGGAGATGACTGAGGTCGAAGGAACATAAGATGCATATTGGGCAACCACGAGTGTTGCAATATGCACCCGGAGGACGTCCGTAAAGACTGGGCCACCCGTTCCGGGAAGTTCTCACCGTCGTATTACGCCCAGCTTGGGCCAAACAAAGTCAGTGAGACGCTTGCCACTGTTCTCTCACACTATGCCCACGACGATGCAGCGATTCTTGAGGTCGGATGTGGCTCTGGCCGTCACCTCGAGTATCTCCGCAATGTGGGCTACGAGAATTTCACCGGAATCGACATCAACGACGAATCATTCGACGTTATGGCCGAGCAATACCCCGAACTGGAAGAAACTGGTACGTTTCATGCGAGTGCGCTCGAAGATATCCTGCCAGAGCTGTCGACGGATGCATTCGATGTTGTCTACTCGGTCGAGACACTCCAGCACATCCACCCCGAAGACAAGTGGGTATTCGAAGAACTGGCTCGCGTGAGCGCTGATTTGCTTATCACTGCCGAAAATGAAGGAAATAGTCCCGAGCGCGGTCGGGGAGAGACTGATGTGAGCTACGTCGACGACGAGTTCCCGCTGTATCATCGCAACTGGAAGCGAGTCTTTACTGACCTTGGACTCGCGCAGTTGCTCCGTGAACCAACCTCTCGGGATACGATACGCGTCTTTCGCACTGTTTGAGCTGTCACGAACTGTTTAAGGAGGGCCGAAGTGGGGATTACTCAATTGTCAGCTTATCGTTCGTTGCCTTCGATGTGCACGTTCGAGAAGTCATCTCCCGAGGATGCATTCTGTAGCACGAGCTGTGTCCCCCAGCTTCCGTGGGTGTCATTCTGCCAGCAGCCACCCGATGGTGCGGCGTTGCCGGGTGCTTCGTTGTTTGCAACCAAGACACCATCCGTTGGCTCACCACGCACGACGACAAGCCGTGTCTTTTCACTCCCACCGGACATCTCGTGGCGGTTGTGCTCGACAACGGCGTTGCCACACGGTGCGCCACACTCGACGGGTGCCGAGCCGTTGACGCCGTAGTTGTTGGGTGCGCGCACTTCGAGGAAGTGATCGGGATCGAGACCAATCGAGCCGTGCATGTGACAGTCTCTGATGTGATACCACGAATTCCCGCCGGAGATTCCGTGTCGACCGAGATCGGAGAATTCGCTGTACTCGATGACGATCTTGTGTTCCTCGTCGTGACCGAGGAAGGTGTGATGGAAGCCGTACCCATCCCAGTTGTGAAACCGACACTGTGTAAATGTCGCACCGGTGTTTTCGCGTCTGACTGCAATTGCGTTGTTTCCGGCGTTGACGAACGCACAGTTGTAGAACACCGACCACTGTGCCTGAAGGGTCAGTGCTGTGCTTCCGCCGGGGCTTACCGTCAGTCCATTCAGTGTGACGTCGTCTGCGGTGACCGTTACGCCACCAGTTATCTCACCGTCGTTGCCGATACCACGATTNCCTGCAACCGTCACGTCGGAGACATCAGCTGTGAATCCGCCAGCCGATCCCTC
>SL_4KL_010_BRINEDRAFT_10001194_pt1 | contig 14265 bp, 15 predicted proteins | sample SodLak_010_BRINE_2_FD_10664 | JGI IMG/M metagenome (IMG submission 10664)
GGCGGTCTCATCACTCGAACGACGGTCCGAGCGTCCACAACAGCAGACCGAACCCGTAACGTACGCGCTTCTGACCAGCTGTTATATATTGATATATATCGCTCTTCGCGGTGTTTATACCGACTCGAAGGGGTGGCACCCGTCGCGGACGCGACGCTGCAGGTTGACCTCGACGCGATCATCGAGACGATGTTGGCGGACAACCGCCGACGCTAGATCATGCAGTCCGACGGAAGCTACGTTCAGGCTCGACCGAGGGACGGAGCGCCCGCACGTGACACGCACGAGGTGTTGATGAACCGGGCCCGGACGAAAGCGCCCGATGACGAGCGGATTGCGGAGTCAGATCCCGAACCGAGACGCGAGCCGAACGTCGATCTCGACGAACTGTATACCTCCGAGACGAATCCGGATTAAAACAGCAGCGCACCGCTTTCAGCGGCCGCTTCCAGCTCCGGCCCGTACGTGATGGCAATGTAGACGACCGTCAGGATCAGGCTGTTATACAACCCGTGCATCAGCGCGACGACGACGAGGTTTCCGGTGTATTCGTACACCGCGCCGAAGAAGAGCGCCGGTACGAACAGAATACTGATCGTCGCCAACACCGCCGTGAGCCCGCCGCCGGCGAGAGAGACGATGTGAACCGGGGCGAACACCGCCGCAGCGAGGACGATGGCAGGGACCGCGGAGAACGTTTCCCGCGCTCGGCTCTGAATGACGCCGCGGAAGAGGAACTCCTCGCACGGGCCGACGATCAGTAGCATCCCCACAATCATCACGGGAATGATCGAGGGGTTCTCCAGCGCCACCTGCGCTCCCTGGTTCGGGGCTGGTTCGGTCACGAAGCGGATCACGATAGAACCGAAAGTGAGCGCAATCGTAAGCGCTACAAATGGCCCTACAACGGCGAGTACGGCACCCACCGGGCTGGGCCAGCGAACGCCGAGATACGCGACGATGTCGTCAGTGTCGAATCCCCGCCGCCGAAGGTATACGAGGCCGAGACCGACGAACGCAACGATTTGGCTGAGCCCGAGCGGCACCATGGTCTGCACCGCAAACGGGGGTTGCCAACCCGTGAGTGCCGCAACAAGGGAGAGTCCCACACTAGCTAGGGTAGCGACGACGACAAGAACGAAGATAGCGAGAACACCGAGGCCAAACGCCACGCCGATCGCCCGAAGCGGAGAGTCGATCGTCTTGTCTGGGGACGGGGTATCGGTTGTGACCGTCGTCGCGGTGGAATCTGCAGGGTCGACTGACGTACCTGGGCTCGCGGATTCGCCGCCATCGGCCGATGGGGTCGAATGTGCGACTTTGTCACCGNTGACTGCGGTGGACGCCTCATCATCGCCGCCGGCGTCGGTGTCACTGTCCGACGAGTCGTTCGCGGAGGGATCGCTCATTACCCTCCGTACGAACCGCCCGGTCAAAGGCTTGTCCGTCGTCCCCGCGACCGACGGCCTCGCAGACCGACTCGACGACCACCGTCACCGGTACAACAGCTCGTACCACAGCACGGCGGTCACCGCCCGTCCGTCTCGGAGGCCGTCGTCGACGACGGCTTCCAGCAGGTCGTCGTACGGAACGACGTCGACCGAAATCGACTCGTTGTGGTCGAGATCGCGCTCGGCCGTGGGCTCACACCCCGTTGCGAGAAAGTGGTGATGGACCGCGTTCGCCATCCCGTTCGTCGGCTCGACGGTCGTCAGCCGTTCGAAAGCGGCCGCCTCGTAGCCGGTCTCCTCGGCGAGCTCGCGGGCGGCGGCCCGTTCGAGATCGTCCGAATCCGCCGGCTCAACCGTCCCGGCCGGGAGCCCGCGGTTGGTCCGACCGACCGCCTGCCGCCACTCGTCGATGACGACGACGTCGCCGTCGGGTGTGAGGGGAAGCACTACGACCGCCGGCGGCTCGTCGACGTAGTGAAACCCGTCGGTCTCGCCGTCCGGGAAGCGCACCTCGTCCCGGCGCACGTCGAAGCCGGGACAGCGGTAGTCGATGTCGGTGTCGAGCGTCTCCCACGTGAGATCGTCCATACTCCTGACTCCGCGGTCGTCGACCTAAAGGTGCGGTCTCGACCGAGACGGTCCCGAACCGGAGCGGTCACGACCAGTCGCCAAGCGACGACTGTCCGTCTCCGCCGCCGCGCTCTGGCCGGCCCGAGAGACCCTGATCTGCGTCGTTCTTGGGCTCCTCGCCGATCCAATCGGTGAGCTTCGCTCCGTCGCCGTCGGTATCGGCCCTCGTCCTCTGTCGGTCGGGCGCTCTCCCCGCCCCGATACAGCCTCCCGCCTCGTCGGCTCCATCGAACCCCGTCAACGTCGCCTGATCGCTCTCGGCGAAATCGAGGTTCGAAACGCGCACGCCCAGCTTCCGGACCCGGTCGTCTTCGAACTCACCGAGCAGATCGAGCGCCACCGATTCGATCAGTTCGGGGTCGTCGACGGGCCCCGAGAGGCTCCGTGCGCGGGTGTTGACGTCGAACGGCGGCTCGACCGCCTTGATACCGATAGTGCGATAGAGACACCCCCGCTCGCGAGCGCGTCGGGCAACGTCGGCCGCGAGCGCGGTGACGGTCTCTCGTTTCGTCTCCTCGTCAGCGGTCGCCGACAGCGACGACTCTCGCGAGAGGCTCTTCGGGAGTCCGGTGGGTGTCACCGCCCGGTCGTCGTCTCCGCGAGCGCGCCGGTACAGCTCCACTCCCCGATCACCCAGCTCGGCGGCGAGTCGGTCGGGGTCGGCCGCGGCGAGGTCTCCCGCCGTCTCGATCCCCATATCGGCCAGTGTTCGCTCTGTCACCGGGCCGATGCCGTGGATCTCGTCGGTCGGAAGCGGTGCGAGGAACGCCTCGATCGAGCCCGGGGGGACGACGACCAGCCCGTCGGGCTTGTCCGCGTCGCTGGCGACTTTCGCCGTCGACATATTCGGCGCAACCCCGACGCTCGCCGGCACGCCGACCTCGCGCTTGATCCGCTCCTTCACGTGTCTCGCGTATCCCTCCGCGAGCGTTCGCGCGTCGGCGGGGCCGGCCGCGCTACTCGGCGGCGGGTCAGCGCTGCCCCCCTCCTGACCGCCTCCCTCGTCGGCGTTCCCGCTCTCTTCCCCGCCGTCCCGATTTCCGTCCTCGCTTCCCCCGCCGCCCGCGACATCCCACGAGGTCCGATCGGTCGCATCGAGGTACGCCTCGTCGATGCTCACTTCTCGCCGGGTGTCAGCGCAGTCGCGAAGGATCGCTTTCACCTCGCTCGCGACGTCTTTGTAGAAGTCGAGGTCGACGGGGACATATCGGCCGGTCTCGTCGGGATCGGGTGCATCGGGGTCGTCGAGATCCGTGTCTGCCCGTCGCGGAAGCAGCTCCAGCGCCTCGGATATCGGCATTGCGCTCTCGACGCCAAACGCGCGGGCCTCGTAGCTCGCGGTCGCGACCGCACCGATCGTTTCGCCGGGCTCGTAACCCATCCCGACCACGACTGGCTCGCCGTCAAGGTCGGGACGACGGAGCCGCTCGCAGGACGCGTAAAAACAGTCCATGTCGACGTGGAGAACGACGCGGTCGCTCGCGTCCGCGCCGTCGCCCACGTCGGTCCCGGGGAGCGTCTCGCCCGCCATCGTCTGTGGCTCCGGGCCGCGAGAACTTAACAGTCAGCGGGGCGGAGTGGTAGTAGAACCGGGCGACGCTGAGGTTAGCGGGGTGTCGCATCTCCTCTCAGATCCAGAACCGATAGCCGGGTCGATATCCGTTTATGACCCCAACGTGTAACGGGAAATATGCCAGAGCAGATCGACGTGTTACACGTCGACGACGACCCCTCCGTGTTGGATCTCACGGTGGCGTTTCTCGAACGCGAACTCGGAGCGGTCACGGTGACGAGCGTCACAGAGCCTGCCGTGGCGCTCGATCAGTTGGAAGAGGAGATGTTCGACTGTATCGTCAGCGATTACGATATGCCCGGAATGAACGGGTTGGAGTTTTTCGAGACGCTCCGGGAGGACCATCAGAAGATTCCGTTCGTGCTGTACACGGGGAAGGGGAGCGAAGAGATAGCCAGCCAGGCGCTCAACGCGGGGGTCACCGGCTACTTCCAGAAGGGTGGTCCCGACCAGCTGCGGCGGCTCGCAAATCGCGTCGATCAGGCGGTCGAAGAGTATCGGATGCGAGCGATCGCCGACCGCTACTCCACCGTTATCGACGCGTTGGGCTACCCCGTGTACGTCGTCGACGCGACCGGGACGTTCGAGTTCGTCAACGAGCCGTTCGCCGAGCTGACCGGCTACGACCGCGAGGAGATCGTCGGGAGCACGCCGGAGCTGATCAAAGGCGACGAGGCGGTTCGGAAGTCAGAAGAGCGGCTCGGCGAGATCCTCTCCAGTAGCGGACCGGACATCCAACACTTCGCCGTCGATATCGTCCCGAAAGCGGGCGAACCCATACCCTGTCGAGACCACATGGCTGCGCTCCCGTACGAGGGCGAGTTCTTCGACGGCAGCGTCGGGATCCTCCGCGACGTCACGAAAGAGCGCGAACGACGCGAGGAGCTGAAGACGAAAAATCGCGCGCTTGACGAAGCACCCGTCGGGATCACGATCTCCGACCCGGACCGACCGGACAATCCGATGGTGTACGTCAACGACCGATTCGTCGAGATGACCGGTTACAACCGCGAGGAGTCGATCGGGATTAACTGTCGGTTTCTGCAAGGACCAGACACCGACGCGGAGTCGGTCGCGACACTCCGTAACGCGGTTGCGGCGGAGGAGCCGACCAGCGTCGAACTGCTGAATTACCGGAAGGACGGCACGGAGTTTTGGAATCGAGTCAGTATCGCGCCGATCCGCGACGACGACGGTCGCGTCACCGAGTGGGTCGGGTTCCAAGAGAATATCACGGCGTTCAAAGAGCGTGAAGCGGCGCTTGAACGGCAGAACGAGCGGCTCGACTCCTTCGCCGGGATCGTCTCACACGACCTACGGAACCCGCTCAACGTCGCGCAGGGTCGCGTCGAGTTGGCCCAGGCGTTGACCGATACCGAGCACCTCGACGCGGCTTCAGCCGCGCTCGATCGGATCGAATCGATCGTCGAACACACGCTGACACTCGCCCGCGAAGGGGAAACGGTCGGTGACCCGGAGCCGGTTGCGATCGCGGACGTCGCCACCGACAGCTGGGAAACTGTCGACACGGGAGCCGCATCGCTTGCGGTCGAAACGGACCACACAGTGATGGCCGACTCCGACAGGCTGCGGAACCTGTTCGAGAATCTCGTTCGAAACGCAGTGGAACACGGCGGTGACGACGTGACGATCCGGATCGGCGGGCTCGACGATGGCTTCTACGTCGCTGACGACGGGTCCGGAATCCCACCCGAAATCAGGGGCTCTCTTTTCGCGCCGGGGCAGAGCGGTGTCGCCGGGAACACCGGATTCGGACTGGCAATCGTCAAGGAGATCGCTACCGCCCACGGGTGGACGATCGAGGCGGTCGACTCGACCGACGGCGGTGCGCGGTTCGAGGTCACGGGGATCGATCGACCGCACTCACCACTGCCCGAGCCGTAGCGGTCAGGCCGCCCGTTCCGGCCCTGACGACGCTCGTGTGCAAGCGTCCTCACCGCGACACCGGCCGTTTATAAGTTTCCGTCGCTCGAACCCCCGTTCGTGTCCCGCGATCGCGTCCACTGCATCGACTGTGGAGAGCCGATCCCGAGTGACGCACGCATCTGTCCGCACTGCGAGACGGTTCAGCCGTCACCGCTCGTCGATGTCGGTCTCGCTGTCACCGGTGTGTTCGTGTTCGTGTTCGGCGCCATTCTCGCGTTGATGACGCTGGGAACGACTCGCCTCCTCGGGTTCACCATGATCGTGCTCGGATTCGGGCTCGCTGTCGGTGGATACACTCGACATATCGACCGCCAGTCTGGCCGTCGGGCTCGATGAGGGACGCCGGCGACCCTGGTCCCGTGACATTTTAAATACGATCGGGAGAAATGCGCTTGCATGCTCACGCCACTCACTATCGGACTGGTCCTCGCGGGGCTCCTCCTCGCGTTCGTCGGTGCGGCGGTCTCCGTCTATGCGGTGACGCTGACCGGCTTTCTCATCGGGGCCGGTGCGGGATACCTCGCTGCGCCGAACCTCGTCGGACTCATCGCCGTCGACGGGCTGCTGCTTTCCGGCGTTGCCCTCCTCTTGGGTGGTGCAATCGGTGGGTTCCTCGCGTACACCGGGCTTTCTTTCGCGGTCGTGGGTATCGGCGCAGTCGTCGGCGGCTTCGTCGGGCGCTTTGCGATCGGTCCGGTGTACGCGGCCGACGCGGCCGGGATCGAGGGGACGGCGCTGCTCGTCGGTGCGACGCTCGCGGGCGTCGGGATCGGCGCGGTGTTCGGGTTCGTGTTGAGCCGGACGACGCTCGTCGTCTCCACCGCGTTTATCGGCTCGGCACTCGCATCGCGGTCGCTCACTCTCGAAACGCTCGGGGCGGCTGCCACCGAGACGACGATCGAGCCGCTGTTGTTCGATCTCACCGCGCCGGCGTTCCTCGCCATCTTCGTTCTCGGCGTCCTCTCACAGGTCGGTCTGTTCAAATTCGGCTACGTGACGAAGCTGATCGGGACGCTTCCGGGTGCTCGTCGGTGGACCGCGAACAACGATCGCGACGAGGACGCCGCGTAAGACGATCAACCGTCGGTCGCGTTGATCGGGAGCAGTTTGCGTGACGGCTATTCGTACTCGTAGAACCCACGGCCCGTCTTCTTCCCGAGGTCGCCGGCCTCGACCTTTCGCTTGACGAGGTACGCGGGCTTGTAGCGATCCCCGAGTTCGGCGTGAAGCGTCTCGCTGGCGTCGAGCACAACGTCGAGCCCGATATGGTCGGCGAGCTCGAGCGGCCCCATCGGGACGTTCGTGCCGAGTTTCATCCCGCGGTCGATATCCGCCTTGTCGGCGACACCCTCGTCGTACGCGCGGACGCCTTCGTTGATCCACGGCATCAGGATTCGGTTCGTGACGAAGCCGGGTTTGTCGTCGCACTCCCACGTCTCCTTCCCGAGGTCTGTGGCGAAGGCGTGCGCGAAGTCGACGACAGCGTCAGCGGTTCGCTCTCCGACGACGACCTCGACGCCGTCCATTATCGGAACGGGGTTCATAAAGTGGAGCCCGACCACGTTGCTTGCGCGATCCGTGGCGTTCGCGATGGTCGTGATGGACAGCGTGGAGGTGTTCGTCGCGAGCACCACGTCGTCGTCGGTGACGTCGTCGAGGTCCGCGAAAATATCGCGCTTTACCGCCATGCTCTCGACGGCGGCCTCGACGACGACGTCTGCAGCTGCGAGGTCGTCGAGGTCGGTCGTCCCGGTGATCCGGGACTGAATCGCGACCGGGTCCTCGTCGAGTCGGTCCTTCGCTGAGAGCCGGCTGAGACTGTCGCCGATGCTATCGAGCCCGTTTTGGACGTACTCGTCGTCGATATCGCGCATCACGACGGTGTATCCGGCTGTCGCGGCGACTTGCGCGATCCCGTTTCCCATCGTTCCCGCTCCCACGACGCCGACGACATCGATTTCGGATAGCTCCCGCATGTGAATCGCTGCCGCGTCGCGGATGGTAAGTATTGCGCTCTGAGAGGCGGACCGCGGCGGCCATTCAATCCGTTTCATAATTAACTATTTGAGTAGTAATTTCCAGCGTGCGGATATCGGCCGCAGACGCGACATAACGTCCGGAGGCGGCCGTTTCTGTTTCTTTACGACCGCTCGATTGACCATAGTGTTTTTTACCGATGTAACTGAAGTACGAACTGATGCTTCCTCACGCTGACGACGCAATCTCGCGAGACGGCAAATCACTGATCCTCGCGTACGACCACGGGCTCGAACACGGCCCGGTCGATTTCGAACCAAATCCCGACACGGCGGATCCCGAACGGATCTTCGAGCTCGCCACCCACGAAGCGGTCACCGCCCTCGCCGTTCAGAAGGGGATCGCTGAGGCGTACTACCCCAACTACGAAGACGATGTCAACCTCCTGTTGAAGCTGAACGGTACCTCGAACCTCTGGCGGGGCGAGCCGAACAGCGCGGTCAACTGCTCGGCGGAGTACGCCGCCGAAATCGGTGCCGACGCGATCGGCTTCACCGTTTACGGCGGCTCGAACCACGAAGTCGAGATGGCCGAGGAGTTCCGCGAGGCACAGGAGGGCGCCCGCGAGCACGATATGGGCGTCGTCATGTGGTCGTATCCGCGTGGCCAGGGTCTGCGGAATGATTCGAGTCCGGACGTCATCTCGTACGGCGCGCGACTCGGGCTCGAACTCGGCGCCGACGTGGTGAAAGTGAAGTACCCCGGCTCTGCGGAGGCGATGGGCCATGCGGTCGAGATGGCCGGCCCCGCAGACGTCGTAATGTCCGGCGGGACGATGCGCGACGACAAGGCGTTCCTCGCGAACGTCTCGAACGCCATCGACGCGGGTGCCACGGGCGTCGCTGTCGGGCGAAACGTCTTCCAGCGCGACGACCCCGAGCGCATCCTTGACGCGCTCGAAGCCGTCGTCTTCCAGGAGGTCGATCCGGCGGAGGCGCTGGCCATCGCCGAGAGCGACGACTGATGGTCGACACCGAATCGAACGACTGCGACGGCTCTGCGGACCCGATAGTCGAGGCGATCTTCGACGCGGTCGCCGAGACGGCACCCGAGATTCGCGCTGCGCTCCCCGGCCGTCGTGTCGAGAGCGGAACGGACAATCCGTCCGGCGAGAGCGTGATGGCTGGCGACCTGTATGCAGACGAGCTACTCGCGGACGCGCTCACCGCCGTCGACGGCGTCGGCTCGTTCGTCAGCGAGGAGCGCGAAGCCGCCGTTGACGCCGGCGGCGCGGTCGGCGAAGGGGCGTACGCGGTTGCGATCGATCCTCTCGACGGCTCCTCGAATCTCCGATCGAACAACGCAATGGGTACCGTGGTGGGCGTGTATGACGCCCCGCTGCCAGCGACCGGACGAGACCTCGTCGCCGCCGGATACGTGCTGTACGGCCCAATCACGACGATGGTGATCGCGGACGACTCGGGCGTGCGCGAGGAGGTGATCGAGCGGGCGTCCGGCGGGGACAACACCTCGGGTGTCGGAGACAAAGCGGGTGTCTCTCGCTCCATCGTCGAGGATGAACTGACGCTCCCTGCTGATCCTGTCGTCTACGGCTTCGGCGGACGCGTCCCCGACTGGCCCGATGACTTCACCGCGTACGCCCGGGAGATCGAAAACGAGCTGAAACTTCGATACGGTGGCGCCATGGTCGGCGACGTGAACCAAGTGCTCATCTACGGCGGGATATTCGCGTATCCCGCGCTCGTCGACGCACCGGACGGGAAGCTCCGGCTCTCTTTCGAGGCGAACCCCATCGCGTACATCATCGAACGCGCTGGCGGGGCTGCGACCGACGGCGAGACCGACATCCTCGACATCGAGCCCGACGGCGTCCACGATCGCGTTCCGCTGTACGTCGGTAACCAAGAGCTTGTCGAGCGGCTGGACGCGGCGCTCGACGGCTCGTGATACACCGGTAGGCGATCGGTTTGCCGGCGACCCCGCGTGGTTCGACTCGTTCTCTGGCTCGCGAGGACTCCGATCGTCGACGTGTTCGACTACCGTCAGATCGAGTTTCGGCGTCGTTATGTTCTCATGATTAATAGTTATGAGCTAAATTACAATACACTCTTAGAGCGGAATCTCACGTGCGGAGGAAACCCACTGATGGATATAACAGAGAACGACGAAGGCAAGACCGTTGTTAACGAAGCGGGAGAAACAGTCGGAATGGTGTCCAAAGTCGAGGGCCACAACGTACACGTCAATCCGGACCCGGGACTCACAGACAGCATCAAATCGAAACTCGGCTGGGGGGACGCTGACGAAGACACCCACGCTATTGATCAGTCCGACATCGCGTCTGTCACCGACGACGAAGTTCAGCTCAAACGATAGCGTTCAACGCAAACTAGCGGCCGAATCAGCCGCTGTTTGACGGCTGATTGCGGCTCGATTTTTCTCGCGTCACGTCTGACGGTACGCCGTTTCTGATCTCACACGCCGTTTCTGATCTCACACGCCTGTTCTGATCTCACACGCCTGTTCTGATCTCACACGCCTGTTCTGATCTCTCACAGGGCGTTTCGGGAAACACAGTGTTTGCTGCCGTAGGGGATGACCACTCCTCGCCCGCAACGCTTCAGAGGCGACTCGTCGCTCGAGGGAGTCTCACTTCGGCCTACTATCTCATATAATTATGATAGACATAATATGATGGCTGAGAGAAGTAATCCTTATACAAATCCGATCCTAAGATCGTTCACTCCCCGGTACGGCTACTACCGGTCGAACCAAAGACGTGAACCACGATGACCCTCGAATAACGGGTGAACATATCCGTTCGATCGAAACTCCCACCGGAACAGTCACCCTCGTGGGCGTTGTCCATGACCACCCTGCAAGCGTGTTTCGGGTTCGAACGACGATCGCGGAGCACGATCCCGACGTGCTCGCGCTCGAACTCCCGCCACTTTCGCTCCCTCTATTCGAGCGGTACGCTGAGGATACTCGAACCCCGCCGGTGTTCGGTGGAGAGGCGAGCGCGGCGATCCAAGCGGCAGCGACGGAGCACGTCGTGGGAATCGACGGCCCCACGCCGAGCTTTCTCCGTCGACTCATCACGACGCTGTATCGCGAAGGCTCATTCAAGACGGCTTTCGGCGTCCTCAGCGGACTCAAAGCGGTAACGAAGAGCACGTTTAGGTGCCGCCTCGCTGGCGCTCTTGCCGCGATGACGTCTATTCGTCTGGAAGTCGACTCACCGGTCACCTACTCGGTCGGCCAAACCGATAGCCCGGATCGGCAAGCGGAAAACGAACACCGCCAAATATCCCGCGCATGCGCGGTGATGAACACGTTCGAACCCTCACAAGCGTCGTGTTTCAGCGACGAGGTCCGCGAGTCACACATGGCCGACCGCCTCAGTGGACTCTGTCGCGACGGCGATGTCGTCGCGGTGGTCGGTCAACATCACCTCGACCGTGTCGCGGACATGCTCGGCAATCGGCTCGCAGAGACGAACTCATCGTAGTCGTCTCGCCAGAGTCGTCCGACGACGACAGTGACGCGAGGAGCGTCTCGCACGCCCCGATGCATGGAAAACTGTTTACGATAGTCCCCAAATCTTGCGTCTATGAACGTCCACGTTGGCGCGTCGGCGACGCCTGAAGAGGCTGAGGCGATAGCGAAGTCGCTCGCAGAGCACCTCGGCGTCGACGTCGACGTCTACGTCGGCGACGCCGTCGAGCCGGTCGCGAGCGCCGAACCGCCCGAGACGGAGTATCCCCTCGACGACGACCTGGGCCCCACCGACCGCGAGCGCGATCTGCAGGCGGAGATCGATGACATTCTGGAGGGTGGTCCCGAAAAATACCGTGAGCGGCTCCCTGAGCAGGGGAAACTGTTCGTTCGCGACCGACTCGACCTCTGGTTCGGCGGCGACGGCGGTACTCGCGGCGCGGGTGATGCCAGTGCGTCCGAGGGCGGCCCGACCGGGATCCACTTCGAGGACGGGAAGTTCGCCGCGTTCGACGACTGGCACCCGAACGCGCCCGCAGACGGGGACAGCGAGACCACCGAGCCCGACGGCGACCGTCTCCCGGGTGACGGCCTGCTCACGGGAGCCGCCGAGTTCGAGGGACGAGACGTCCACTTCATGGCTAACGACTTCACCGTGAAGGCGGGGTCGATGGCGGCGAAAGGCGTCGAGAAGTTCCTCCGGATGCAACAGCGCGCGCTGAAAACCGGCAACCCCGTGCTCTACCTGATGGACTCCTCTGGCGGCCGGATCGACCAGCAGTCGGGGTTTTTTGCCAACCGCGAAGGGATCGGGAAGTACTACTACAACCACTCGCTGCTGTCGGGCGCCGTCCCGCAGATCTGCGTCCTCTACGGTCCCTGTATCGCTGGCGCGGCGTACACGCCCGTCTTCGCCGACTTCACCGTGATGGTCGAGGAGATGTCCGCGATGGCGATCGCCTCCCCGCGGATGGTGAAGATGGTCACCGGCGAGGAGATCGAGATGGCGGATCTCGGTGGGCCGCGTATCCACGCGGAACACTCCGGCTCCGCGGACCTGATCGCCCGCGATGAGGAGCACGCCCGCGAGCTAGTCGCCGACCTGATCACGTACCTCCCGAACCAGGCGGGAGAGAAGCCGCCGAACGCCGAGCCGAAGCCACCGAAGTACCCACCTACGGGGATCGACGAGCTGATCCCCGAGTCGCCGAACCGTCCGTATGACGTTCGCGACCTGCTTGACCGGGTCGCCGACGCCGAGTCAGTTTTCGAGCTGAAGGAGTCGTACGGCCCGGAGATCGTCACGGCGTTCTGCCGGGTCGACGGCCGACCGGTGGGCGTCGTCGCCAACCAGCCGACGGAGCGGTCGGGTGCCATCTTCCCGGACGCCGCCGAGAAGGCCGCGGAGTTCATCTGGACCTGTGACGCCTACGAGATCCCGCTGTTGTACCTCTGTGACACGCCGGGGTTCATGGCCGGCTCGCAGGTCGAGAAGGACGCGATCTTAGAGAAGGGAAAGAAGATGATCTACGCCACGTCTTCGGCGACCGTGCCGAAACAGACGGTCGTCACCCGGAAGGCGTACGGGGCGGGCATCTACGCGATGGGCGGCCCCGCCTACGACCCCGAAAGCGTCATCGGGCTCCCCTCCGGCGAGATCGGGATCATGGGACCGGAGGCCGCGATCAACGCGGTCTACGCCCGCAAGCTCGCCGCGATCGACGACCCGGACGAGCGCGCCGAAGCCGAGGCGCGGCTCCGTGAAGCGTACCGCGAGGACATCGACATCCATCGGATGGCGAGCGAAGTCGTCATCGATGAGATCGTCGCTCCCTCAACGCTCCGCGAGGAGTTGGCAGCTCGATTCGCGTTCTACGAGGACGTCGACAAGCAGCGACCGGACAAGAAACACGGAACGGTGTTGTGATCGCCGGGTTAGAAGGGGAAGAGCGGCGCGTCTGCGACGGCGTCGAACGCGCCGCCGATGCCGAGTGCGACCGCGAGCAGCGCGCTCGCATACACGGCCGACCCGGCGAACGAGGCTGCGACAAATCGCGGCGCGGACACCGACGAGCCCGCGGTTGGCACGGCGAGCCAGCCGCGAATGCCGGGAAGCGCGTTCGACACCGCGACCGCCGGGAGCCCCCACCGGTCGAGCCACCGGTTCGGCGCGTCGAATCGGTCTTCGTCGCCGGGAACCACAGACAGCTTCGCGGGGTCGACACCAAACCGACGGACGGAGACGAACAGGAGCAACTGCCCGATCGTCGCGCCGACGATCGCGGCGGCGAGCATCGGAAGGAACGCAACGGCCTCAACTCCGACGGCGAGCACCGCGGCGACGAACAGCGTCCGCGTGGGGATCAGCTTCCCCACGAGTGCCCCCTCTAAGACGAAGATCCCGAGCAGCACGACGGCCCCGTAGGTACCGACGAGCGCAAGGATCGCACCGATCGAGGAGCCGAGCATACAATACCGTTCGTCCTCATTACATATATCTCTTCTACCGTGACACGTGTTCTCTGTCACGCCGAAGACCGCCAAGCGTTCTCCGGAGCTGGGGCAAGTCGGTTTTAAGCCGCTGCGCACACGCACGTACGCCATGATCGACGTCGGCCTCAAAGCGCCGGATTTCATCGCGCCGGCTGTCACCGACGGCCGAGGGGCCGAACTGGAGCTGTATCGGCTCGTCGAGCACCACGATGCGGTCGTGCTGTGTTTTGCGCCCGCAAACTTCGTCCCGACGTGCACCGCGGCACTCGCCGCCGTCCGCGACGCGGGCTGGCACACGTGCGACGGTCTCGCGGTCGTCGCGCTCACCGGCGACTCGCTGTTCTCCGGCTTCGCGTACGCCGACCGCTTTCGCTTCGCGTTCCCGATCGTCGCCGACTTTCATGGCGGCGTCGCGGACTCGTACGACCTCCTCGCGGAGTCGTGGGAGGGCCACTCGCAGATACCGCGCCGCGCGACCGTTGTGATCGACGGCAGCTGGACGGTCCGGTTTGTAGAGGCGGTGACTGACGCGCTCGACCGGCCTGCCCCGTCACCCGTCCAGAACGCGACGGCGACGCTCCGCGAGCTCGGTATCGATGCCGACCGCCCCCGCGTGAACTACGACGGACCGTGGTGACGGGCCGTCATGACGGACTCGCGGTGTCCTCGGTGGAC
>SL_4KL_010_BRINEDRAFT_10001196_pt1 | contig 14259 bp, 10 predicted proteins | sample SodLak_010_BRINE_2_FD_10664 | JGI IMG/M metagenome (IMG submission 10664)
ATTGCATGTGGTCTAAGAGATCTTGGCGTGGAAGCTATGGAGGGTGGCACACGATATGGACGAGGCGCTGAGCTTGAGTGCAGCTGGCTACTGCGCAGCTTTCCTGTGAACCCCATCATCTACTGAGCTACCCAGGACTCTCACAGGGAGTTGCCATGGAGGTCATTGAGGGCCACACACAGCAGACACCACTGGCACACACAGCAGACACCACTGGCACACACAGCAGACACCACTGGCACACACAGCAGACACCACGGTCAATGAGGGCCACACACAGCAGACACCACTTACATGCACGCACTTTGCAGGGTGCTTGGTCATGGTTTTTTTGGCAGGAAGCCATCTGACATAGACCAAGCGCTCATGCACACATCAGTTGCCTCACCTCACAGGCACCTTTGACAAGCTTGATGCTGCTGCTGTCCATTAGAGGCTGGGAGGCAGAAACAGCCTTGCTTGGGTACAGGAACACGAGCTGCACGCCTGCAATGCGCGCAAGGGGCCACATACATGCACGGCTGCCCAAGAGGGTGGAAGCAAATGATGCTGTGGTGCGCAAAAGAGGGAGAGCACGATTGACAGTTTTGTTAGCAAGGCAAGCAACACGGATTTGTCTGCCCTCTGGGAATCCTTTTGCTCACCTTGTCATAGGTTGAATGCTCTAAAGCCCCTATCATAGACTGCATGCTCTCAAGGACAAGTTTGAACACACAACACCTAATCAAGTTGCGTAAAAGTGTTTGGGGGTGAATTGTGACTGAAAGGACTCAATCCTCTTCTCACTATTTGCAGCTTGCTGCAACTGTTTGCGTCACAGCCATTCAGTACAGCAAGTGCAGAAATCGCTCATGCCCAACCTCCTCATTGAGCATACAGGATGATACGGTGCATGCCAATGTGTTTTATGAGCAGCTTGCTGTGTGAACTTAAGCAACGATGAAGCACACTCACCTTTGGACACCTTGCAAACAGCCAGTGAGGACTTAAGCAATGATGAAGCAAACAACCAGTGAGGACTTAAGCAACGATGAAGCACACTCACCTTTGGACACCTTGCAAACAACCAGTGAGGAAGATTGCAAATGTTTGCCCTCAGCCAAGTACACTTGACAGCTTGCTTGTCCAGCCTGAGAGGACACGTGCAGGGTCATGACAAGCACATTCAAGAGGAGCATACAGGGCTGTTGCAAGCGTTATCACACTCCAAAATCTTGGAGCAAACCACCAAATAGTGGCACAGTAACTGCACATCCAGCACTCATGCTTAATAATAACTGCCTGAGGGCACATTGTGCTTGCGTGTGCTTGTGTGTGTGTGTGCGCGCATGTGTGTGTGCATGTGTGCATTCATATTAGCGTATGTTTGCATGTGTGTTGGCGTGAACGCAATGTACATATGTGTGTGTGTTACGCAGGGGACACATATCAGGCGGCAAACTTGAGGGGGCAGCATCCAAACCCGTTGGAGGCAAGGTTCTATTTGCTTATAAGATCCAGAAATCAAATGGGGCCATGACTTAGAATGGATGCTGTAAATGTGATGTCTGCACAGAACTTGGAGGCCGAGGGCATCCAGGTTCAGACCTTTTGGGAAGTTTCAAAAAATCCAAACACTTCAAAGCCAAGGAGAGCCTACCCAATGCTTCCATAAAGCCAGCACAAGGTCCTTTGGGCTCTATTTGCCGGCCTTGATGCCCTTTGAGAAGTGTTTTGTTGGAAAACCAAAGAAACGTTTTTTTGGTACAGCTCCTTTGGCACTCTTAAAAGCTACATGTCTTACATGTGGCAAAAAGCCAACAAACATGCAACCTGGAGCAGCAGGCTTTCATAGTCCACCTTTGTATTTGATGGCATGATCCATCATAAAAAAGTAGCATGCATCACAATGTTGACCCAGGATAATATGCCCACCACAAAATCCAAATGGCCTCAGATTTGCAGTCACAGCCACCCACTTTCTATTGAACCTCAGGAGTATCATTTTATTGAACCTCAGAAACATCATCCAGCTGTAATAGCAGTGGGTTACCCCAGCATGCAAGCAACCACTCCTCCAGTCAGTCTCTAGGGTTGAGGGTCTAAAGGTTTGGGGTTATCCCTAGTCTAGTCTCTAGCTCCCACCGGGCATGCTACTACACGCAGTGGCAAGCACAGCTCCCTGAGCAACCAAGCAACTCTAGGGGCAACTCCTGAGGTTGTACGCTGCACCCACCTCAAGCACGCTGTGTGCTGCCACAAGCTGCAGCAAGCACAATTCCCTGGACGTCATTTGCTGCCAGCCAGGCGTGGTGGCAAGGTACAGGCCACTGCCTAGCAGGGCAGCCTGCACAGGTGGCATGTTCGCGCAACATTGTAATCCACTGTCAGCCGGGCTTGGTGGCAAAAGGTGCAAGCCATAGGAAAGCCACATGCAAGCTGTATGAAAGCTGTATCAAAGAATTGGATTGGTTTCATATTGCATGCCATATGGTAGCCAAAGTGAAGGCCCAAAGTGAAGGCCCAAGAAATCTCATGAGTGCCATGCGTTAGGGTTAGTAGTACTATGTCTGCACTGGTGCATATCAAACAGTGCCGTCAATGCGAGAGCTGCCAAAGCAGGTGCCGCATATGCCAATGGCGCTTTTGAAAGCCCCAAGCGAGCCTGCCTGGAGTATCAAAGGAGGCATATGCTTGATTGACCTGTGGCTCCAGAGCACAGCGGCACGCAGCGCATGCCATCTGTTGGTCAAGACATCACACCTTGTGCCATGGGTAAATCCCAAGCCACCTGCCCATTAAAAGCGTAGTGAGTTTGATGTGCAGAGCTGCACGCAACGCGTGCTTGTTTGACAGGTAAACACAGGCAACCAGATTCGGAGGATAATGCACTCAACATGCAGAGCCGCACCTGTTGCGTGTCTGCTGCGTCGGCGGCCTGACCCAAGGCATGCTCCAGCGAAGTGCGGTCAAGGGCACAAAGGCACAGCTCCTAGAAAGACGCGCAAAACACAGGTGCAGTGCAAGAGTCCATTTCTAGTCGTGCACAGTAAGGCCCAAATCCTGGCATGGCACGCACCAGGATGCGGCCGTGGGGCATTCACGGCCCCACGGATGGCTGTCTCCCATAAGCATGGGAAACAGCCATGCATTCAGGAAACGGCATGCTTGCACTTTGGTATGAAACATCTGGAAAATACGCATGCTGTGCTGGCCAATAGAATGCCAAAGCTAGGTGAGTGCACGCCTGCAGAATAAGAAAAGCCTACAAATGCAGGCTTTGTGTCTATCAGCGAGCAGGTCGTGATACCCATAAGTGTTGCATATGCATGTAGCATCAGGATGTACGCATCATTTTATTCATTGATAACTAAAATTGGTTCAGCAACACATACCTGCACTTCAAATTAAAGAACAACAGAGAGTGCTGTGTGGATAAGTGATGTGCGCATAAATCCACACCCCCGATATGGTATTCATTTGACTTACTCCAACCTTCCAGCAGACTTTCTGTAGTATTTGTATAAAGGACTATCAAATGACTTGCTCGCCCTTCTCCCTCACAAATTCATCCCACGCGTTGTATGCCCTCTCCGCATGCAACCTCATTGCACGGACTCCCATCGCTCCACTCAATATAAGTTCACTTATGCCACACTTCTTGGTTTGCTTATGGACCTATTGTTCACTTTTGCCACGCTGCTTGGTTTGCTTATGGACCTATTGTTATGGCCACAAGACGCAAGAACACAAATGGCAGGCCAACAACTTAGCGCTCACAGTGATTTTGAGCCCCTGCTACCAGCCTGGCAGGGGGCATGCAGGGGGCATGCACGCACTGGTGGGCCCAACGGAAGGAAGCTTTGCAGCATGGCATCTGTGGAATAGGTATAATAAAAATGTATCACATGGGCAAAAAGGCAGACATCCCATGTATTACACTTTAAATCATACACCTACCCACCTGTGGGCCTGGCAATAGGATACTGGGCAGCATTGTGTCCGTGGACACCAAGTAGTCGAAGGCTGTGCAGCCTGCAGCATGAAAGTAGGAAGTCAGTGGCCCAAGTCGATGGCCGAGCCCCCGTGAAACCCCTCGTTAAGGCTTTGAAATTACACTTTTGGTGTGCTAATGCGAGGTTGCTCCTGGCCAGAGGCTGCGCTCGAGCATTGTGCTCTCAGCAGCCTCTCAGCAGCTTTTTGGCAGCCTTTGAGCAGCTTCTTGGTAGCAAGTTATCCAGATAAGAGTGTCCAGGTCAAACGGCACCTCGGAGAGCCCAGCCCAGCGCAAAGCAACGGTACAGGATGTCACAGGGTACCAAACGGTACAGGATGTCACAGGGTATCAAAAGGTACAGGATGTCACAGGGTATCAAAAGGTACAGGATGTCACAGGGTATCAAAAGGTACAGGATGTCACAGGGTATAAAAAGGTACAGGATGTCACAGGGTACCAAACGGTACAGGATGTCACAGGGTACCAAAAGAAGAATGCTTACAACATGGCATGGAACGGACCCCTCCCAAGCCTTGACTGCTACAAGCCAGCCGTTTGTCTTGCCGGCAATCTCAGACTTGATCCTGGCATCAGGTTGCGCAAGGGACCCGCTGATTTGGCAACAATTAACTCTCTCAACTTTGCACTGGGGATGAGATGGGTCTGGCACAGCACACATGGCGTCGCGTGCCAAGGAGCAAAGCCACAGGGAGGTGCGCTGAAAACTGTAAGCACTCTGCTTGCGAGCAATCAAGGCCCTGGATAGCACAGACCTCCAAGCTGCACCTGTCCTTGTGTTTCCATCCTCTGCCTCCTAGGTGAGCAGCCTCCTAGGTGAGCAGCCTCCTAGGTGAGCAGCCTCCTAGGTGAGCTGCCTCCTAGGTGAGCGGCCTCCTAGGTGAGCAGCCTCCTAGGTGAGCCGCCTCAGGCGCGTCCTTGTGTATCCATCCTCTGCCTCCTGTAGGTGAGCAGCCTCAGGCGCGCATCCCTGAACCGGGACCGTGCTTAAATGCGCCGCTGGCCAGCCTACTTGCAAGCTCAGCCCAGACCTCACCCCTGAGAGCCTTCCTCAGCCTGTCCAGCTCAAACGCGTTGTCAGCTGCCAGCAGCTTGGCACCCAGCAGCAGCAGCAGCCCCTCATAGCTGGCCTGCAAGGTCAGGGCNGCCAACGTTTAGGGTGGCCAACACTGCTCGGTGCCGACTTGTGGAACCAGATTGCAGCATGGAAGCACAAGCAGATGGGACGTACACCACTTTGCCTCAAACGGATCTGAGGGATGCGTGGGTGGGAGAAATGGCATGAGGTTTTCAAGGTGTTTCCATACTTGCTTAACACTTCCCGTCAACTGCAATCCTGTGCAAGTCTCTTGACGGGCAGTGGCCAGGTAGGCAATTCAAACAAGCGCGGGCGACCCAACTTCACAACATGCCAACTAATGCAACCGCGCGTGCAATGCAATGTTTGTACCATTGTGCCGGCACAAGAGAGCATGTGCCTGTGCAATGGATTTGTGTGCACTTGTGAGTAGTGCCGTAAACTGGCTCCCTCTGCAATGCCGGTAGTGCATCCCCTTGAAGAATGGCACAATATAGAAGGAAGCCCCACTGCTGCAACGTGAATTGAAGAATATATAAGGAAATATATAAGAATGGCACAATATAGAAGGAAGCCCCACTGCTGCAACGTGAATTGAAGAATGGCACAATATAGAAGGAAGCCCCACTGCTGCAACGTGAATTGAAGAATGGCACAATATAGAAGGAAGCCCCACTGCTGCAACGTGCGCCGCTCAAATTCGTGTATGCTACAACCGGGGGATGAACAGGCATGCAATCTTGCTTGACCACAACCATTGTATTTGCGCTAGGTGGGGTTGCTGCAGCTGCTAATTTTTGTTGGGCAATGCAGGAACGGCAGCAGTCAGGTAGGGCGATGGTGTGCTTCCCTAGGGAGGATGCACAGTATGCACAGTATGGACCAAAGCTCGTGCTGCCAGTGCCCACCTGGCATCATCAATACTCTCTTGTAATGCCCACTTCAATCAATACCCTCTTGCAATGCCCACTTCAATCAATACTCTCTTGTAATGCCCACTTCAATCAATACTCTCTTGCAATGCCCACTTCAATCAATACTCTCTTGCAATGCCCACATCAATCAATACTCTCTTGTAATGCCCACTTCAATCAATACTCTCTTGCAATGCCCTTTTCAATCAATACTCTCTTGTAATGCCCACTTCAATCAATACTCTCTTGTAATGCCCACTTCAATGTGTGTCGCAGTCATTGTAAGTTTAATTGAAGTAAGTACAGTGGTGATTACAAGCTAGGAAGTGCATGCCTGACTTCTACAAGCGCTTTTGTTGAGCAGTTTGAATTCATCATTAGGGATAGCTTACATATGTATAGGCTGAATGAGTGCCGTTGAAGACAACTGGCTACCACTGCACAGTCGATGCTGCTGGGCTGGGTTTCTCGCACCTGAAGCATGCCTTTAAGAGCATCAGCTTGTATGAGAAGATTGTTTGTAGCTAAGATGAACAGGAGGCTATTAAATCTGCGTACACGAGCAACACACCATCATCAACACATGACAAACAACACTCAATCTAGACACATCTTAGGATGTGAGGAGGGAAAGCATTTTCAAATTCTTTGCTCACGAAGAGCATGATATCTGTTCAAACAAGCCTGCGACCGTACGGTACACACACATACATATGCACTCACACGCATGTATACATGTATACACACAACACACACAGCACACACAGGCATACTAATGCATGATTTAGGTTTGCAGCACCTACCTTTGGGGGATCCACTGGCACTTGAGGCAATTTTTGTTTGCCAAAAAATTTTCCTGAAGAACTCTCTTATCTAGTGAAGGTTGACCTAGAAAATCTCTCACTAAATTCACACACACTGGAAATGTGTTCAGGTGCACCCAATTGCTTCCCCCTGTCTTCGAGCTTACCTTTTATACACAATCCGCACATCTTGCGTGCTGAATGATTGCATCTCAAAGCCTGAGGCCTCACTGTAGGTAGCAATTGAGAAGAGCAGGCCTAGAGCGGGAAAGGAGGGGGCTTGGAGATTGCCAAGGGAGCGAGACACCAGGGTCTGGCCACCTGCACTTATAAGGTGGGGAAATGCAATAAGACTGACATCCTGATGTGGAGCTGCGGTCAAGCTTGGGATTTACGTCAAAAATCTCTAGTGAGGAATGTTAGTTGAGCATCTGTCTCACCCTCATCCATTATGGCAAAGAGCTGGGCCATCTCGCCCAGGAAAAAATTTCTAACACATTGATTCCACCAGCTCAAGCAGTGTGCTCAACCATTAGGTCATTAAACAGCTGCTGGGCCTCTGTGGGAACGATGCTTCATTCAGAGGGTAAAAATTGAAAATAAGTCATTGGATATGTTTTTAAATTCGAACTGTTAATCCATGACCTGCAAGCAAACGACATCGCCAAGTGATGCATCTAGGAGGCAGGTTTAGAAATCCATCAGGCTTTGGAGTAGGCAGGAAAAACCTGAACCTTGGGGCTTCCTGCTGTCTTCAGTCCCGGCAGCCGCGCATAGCACAGCGTGTGAGGGCCACGGCGAGCAATACCCAGGAAGAGGACGATGATGAGCTTGAGGAAGAAGGTGATGAACACAATGCTACCCAAATGAAACTTGTGCGCCACAAGTGTAACAAAAAGTACTCCCAGACAGTGCAGTCCTTTCCTGTCAGGAGCCAGTCGTATGACAGCACAGCATCGTGCTCTATAACCAATCCATTTCACCAATGCGGCTGCTCTACCTGCAATGTCTTAACTTAATCTGGTGTCCATGTTTTCTTGCGAACTTAAGGATGACCCTCTCACTAATTTCATCTACATTTGGCCCTTGCCAGTTTGCGGTGTTGCTCTGATCATACGAGATGTGCACCTCCTCTTTTAGGCTGCTGCTTGCTGCCTGTCCTTGAATGCATGCACATGTTTGTCAGCAGGGAAAGGTGGTTTAGCCAGTCAGTTCAGCCAAAAAACATGCTGCAGACATGCTGCAAAACATGCTGCAGAGGACCTAAATCCAATGCTGCACTCTAGCTGATTCTGCGCTGGGGTTTATGATGCTCCCGCCACACAACCATGTCCCACGAGTACAAATGCTGCTGCCCCCCTGATCTTGTCCTTTCTCAGACCCAACCGGGCTCAATATGGCTGCATATGTTTCCTGCAAGCAGGATCGTACCTGCTGGCTTGATGTATTGTTGCATGTGTCTCCCGCAAGATGAATAACCAGCCAAATGCCTGAGGCTTCTCAGCTTGGGAGGCATTCATGTTCCATGTCTGGCAACTTGAGAAACCTTTTGAGGTCAAGAAGCACCAGTGCCCTAACCTGTGACAATCATCACTGTGTCTGCCGTGCTATTGCTGTACAGCTGTGCCTGGGAAGCCTGTCCGGGTCGAGCGCCTGCTTGCAAATTTGGGGTATGGAAAGCGAAAGGATTGTCAGGTTAGTTGCATCTTCTGGGTGTGTCTTGACACAGTTGCACACATTCATGTTTTGATACAGATGCATGAGCTGTTGCTGGGGACAAGGTCATACTTGTGCGAGACTTAATGTGTTTAACCAACAAGTGAAGTGATCCATGTTACATGAAGCATTCAATTTGTTGCAGGCAAGTTTGACTTCTTGCTGCGCTGCGAATAGGTGAAGAAATTATGGTCCTGGTTTACGCTTCCTATATGATATTTTGTGCTCCACAGCCCAAGGCAACATATGCTGTAATGTCCTGGGGTTTAGCCCTTGCGTCTGTAGACATTTCAGGAGATTGAGTGAAGCTGCTCCCTATCTGTATACACCCAGAGACCGCAAGGCCATGCACAGGCCACAAGGTGTGAATATTCAGCACCTCGTGCAAGCGCGTTCACACCATTTGCGCACACTTTGGTGTTGCAGGTGCTAGTGAAGAAACGGCGTGTGCTGGCTAAGGGCAAGGCCTTGAAAGTGGGAGATAAAGTGGTGCACGCAGTAAGTCAGCGTCTGCCATGGCGCAAGCTTCAGGCCCCTTTTCCCTCTTGGCAGTATGCAGCTTCAAAGCTGACCTGATCATGATCAGGCGCACTAATAGCTGCACTAGAAACTTTTAATCCTCAGGACGGAGCCTTGATCATGCGTGCTTATACTACCTATAATACTACACAGGAGAGGGGATGCCTGCTAGCTGGCGCTTCCGCCACTTATTACATGAGTTGCATGCTTGCCAACACTTGGAACGCACCCCAGTCTTCTTGCCACAATGTGCAACTCTGTAAGCTAATGCTGCCGCAGCACTGTGTGTGCAGTTGCCAGGGCCCTATGTGTGCAATTACTGCTGGAGCACAGTGTGCAGGACTGCGTACGATTGCTCACAAAGCACACAAAGAAGCCGCTTCTCACTCTGTGCCTGAACTCCCGCCCCTGTGTGTACACTGCACTGCATGCTCACAAAGTAGGCAATATGATTTGCGGGGTTTCGTGAGGCAAACTGTTTTTTCATGAGATGCAACACCAACATGTCATGTGGCACCCTGATTTTTTACTCGGGATGTGACATCGACATTTCATGTGGCACCCTGGTTTGTTACTTGGGATGTCACACCAATTTTTCACGAGGCAATCTGATTTGCAGGATGTGACCTTGGATGGGGAGCCCTTGGACCCTGCCGCTCCGTTCACTCTCCTGCTCCACAAGCCCGTGGGCTATGTGGTCACAAGTCCAGAGGACAAGAACATTTCTGGTGCAAGCACCATTTATGACTTACTACCTTACAGGTGTGACCCATACTGTGTGAGTGTGCGAATGTGTGTATGTGTGGTTGAGCCGTCGTAGGGCGCTCTGCTGAAAGAATGTTCCTTTTCTCTTGATGTTTGTACTTGTGTATTCTTCAAGTTTTGACTTAGCATGTCTCCGATGAGTGGCATCATCAATCACGCTATCAGCCAAAATCATTCAGCCAAATCTAAGCCAGGGGAAGCAGCTGCTGTAGGATGTGTCATTGACGGGCTTGAATCCTAGGAATGGTGTGCTCTTGGCCCGAGGGAGTCGCACCTGTAGCGTGGCCTTGCTGCGAAGTGTGCTCACTGCAATTGATGCATGCGCAATGTCCAGGCTCCTTTAGGCTTGTGTTGCTGAGAAAGACTGTGGGCTGTGGCCAGTGCCTGTGTGGGCTGCAGCTGGCGCCCTCATGAGCTGCAGCCAGAAGTGGTAGGGGCTTATGACATTGTGGGGTCAATGACATTGTGGTACATGCTTGTGTGAGCTGCATCCGTTGTCAATGCAGGGCAGATGCCAACAGTGGTTGGGATGTACAACATGGTAGTGGGTGCTCCTGTGAGCTGCAGCTGGTGCGTATGCATATGGCTGTTGCCAACAGTGCAAGAAGCAGGCTAAGTGGAGTGGAGTTGAATGCTAAATTTGGAATTTCTGATAAAGAGCCTTGTAGCATGCTTGGCATGCATCTTGTTTTGCATCAATCAGCACTTCATAGCTAAGAGGCATGTCAACCTTTGCACTGTGCGAGCCTGAGTGTTTCTTGCTGGAGCAGACGGGATGTAGTGCTGTTAGGGTGGGCAGGTGGGTGGGAGCGAATAGGGGAAAAATGCAGGCGGTCAAAACACTCCCTACATCAATGAAAGAAAAGGGGCCATCTATAGCCTAGGCACCACACGGCCCCTCCACCAGGGGAAAACGGTCAACGGGGATCAGGAGGGTGACCAGCAGTGCCCTACTTCCGTCCATGACGATGGGAGGTGGCAAAAAATTTTGTATTGAGGGAAACAGGGAGATGGTCCCTGGAGACGTTCACATCACTCCCAAGATTGCCCTTTGTTTTTGAAATTGCCACATGCACTGGACAAAGTGCGCTGCAGCCATTGCGTGCATAGGGACATGTCATTGCGCCATATGGCTTTGCTGCATGTCTGAAGTAGTGCACAAGGTTTGTGCAGACGCCACATCGTGTCAGAAACATAGCACACGACACTTGTGCCCCGTCACTTCAGGTTTGCAAGCCGGCGCCCTTTTCTGTCAGCCATAGGCCGCCTGGACAAAGACACATCTGGGCTGCTGTTGATGAGTGACGATGGGCAGCTGGTTCATCGAGTGAATTCGCCCCGCAAGAATATCTGGAAGGTGCGGGTGGGGTCCTGGTGTGCCTGATGCACTTTCTTTAACGTTGTGAATATTCAATGGACAAGTATGCTAGGTGTTTAAATGTTGGCAAGCCAAATCGTGGGCGTTCCATAAATTCTGCATGATGTCTTTCTTACCTCTGTGTGTGTGTATGTGTTGGTCATGCACGAATTGATCAAACCTCGCCTGCAGTGTGTGCATAGCCAAAGGCTTAGGTGTCGTGCTTATTATGCATCCTCACAGAGTTTATCTGTCTAACTTGCAAGCGAGAGCCAGCGGCTTCTCCAATTTTGAAGGAACACGTGCTGAAAAAAATGCTAAGATATTCTAAGGACTAGACAGTCGTACCTTGACATGTAATGTAACTTCACCGGGAAGCCTACTCCACGGCATTCTGCAGGTGTACGAGGTCACTCTTGAAGAACCAATAAATCAAAAGCAAGCCCAAGTCCTGACCAAAAAGTTTGCTTCCGGATTTTTGCTCGTGGGTGAGTGTGCAATGCTGTCGTGTATGGTGATAGCGTTTTGCTGCTGGATCAATGCATTGCTGCTGGAATTTTTGCTCGTTAGTTGGTGCAATGCTGCACACTGCGCTGTCAGGAGGGACACAGCCGTTGGCCATTTCCCTGGAGCATGGAACGTGTTGGTCTTAGAGAGAGATCTCAAAATCAATGCGTTTCTGATTGAGGCACAAAAAGGACTGGTCAAGATACGTGCTTTGTTTCAACTCTACTATTGATCTGGGCTCACCTGGGCCAGCAATGTATGGGCCGGATGCAAACCAGTTTCTGCAAGTGCAAAGATTATCAAAAAATTTGACATCATAAGCAAAGCTGAGGATGGCTCGCGTCATGCCTGTCAGGTAAGTGCAACGTGGTAAATTTTTAAAATTCAACCTTTGATTACATCTAATGTTTACCTATAACTTCGATTTGTGCCACCTTTCCTGCTGCTCTTGTGCATGCCCAGGAGACTTCTCGCCATTGCTGCCAGCAAAATTGACAATGACGAGCGACACCACAGCAAAAGTAGCGGTCTGCGAAGGCAGATACCATCAGGTGAAGCCAGCATTCTGAGCCACAGAAAAGCAAAAAATAATGTTAAATCTGTAGGACTCCAGGGCCGGAGCTTAGATCAAAAGGTGCCTGGGATGAAAGACCAGTATTTTTGTACTCACTCATCACGGATAAGTGCATGGAGACTGTAGTGAAGGTTGGCGGCAGCAAAATATGAGTGAAGGTTGAAAGGGTCATTGTGTCAGGTACCAAAGAGATGTCGGGTCACATTTAGGTCGGGGTTGTGATGATGTGTGGTGAGGAATTAGAGAAGAGAGGCAAAAGGCCACCCCTGGTGCAAACTGAGCAGTGGTTCCATGAGTGAACGAGTACCGGTGAGCAGAAGGGCTTAGAAGGCATGGGCTTTGTCAAATTTTGCGCCCTGTTGAGCATGCTTGTGTATCACCTCATTTTCCAAAGAAGTTTGAAGAGTCGGTACGTGCGCCTTGCAGGTGCGCCGCATGTTTGCCACCTTTGGGCATCACGTGGCGGCCTTGCATCGCTCCCAAGTGGGCAGCCTGACACTGCAAGACCTTCCTGAAGGAGACTGGCGACCTGTCAGGTGCGCTGGATGCCTTGCCTGGGGAACGGATGATGGATGTTACTGACCCCTCGACCAGGTGTTGGTGCTGCTGCCACGTTGCCACGCTGGCTTAGCCAGAGCAAAAGGTTACGCCTAGAGCAAAAGGCCCAGAGCAAAAGGTCACAATCACAAAAGGTGGCGGGCCCAGAGCAAAAGGTCAGAAATCCCAGGGTGGCAGGCCCAAGGCTGGATGGTGCACACGCTGCAGGCCTGGCTGGTGCTCACTGCTGGCATGGCTGTTGGCCTGGCCTTAAAGTATGTTGCAAACCGGCAGGCCTTCCAAGATCTGAGCTTTTGGACCTTTACTCATGTATTGCTGCCGCCATCTGGCTTAGGCCATTCATTGCTTAGGCTTGTAACCTGCCCATACAACGGCAGGTGCGTGTAGGCAGCCCTTGTCCTATGCCCAAATTGACTTGTCTGCTGCACCTTTTGCATGCCTTTTGTCCCCCTGGCAGTTCTGAGGACCTGGACGCCGTCTTTGGTGGGCCCACAAGCGAAGGCATGCTGGGCACCCAGACCACAGCACAGGCGCAGCCTGACCAAACAGATTAGGTATTCAACCAAATAGATTGAGCATCCAACCAAATAGATGGAGTATCCAAATGGCCCTCTTCAGGCAGACAGGCGGAGGCTCCCAAAAAAGGCAACCCAGGAGCCCAATCTCCTCGAGTGGAGGGGTCACATGGTGCCCTGAGTGGTCTTTTTCATGAATCGATGTCACTGCTGCGCAGCTTCTGTTCTATTTTTGAGTCAATGATCTTTGCCTTGGCGCTCGACATGGCTGCTACTAGCTTCAAGTTGTCACAAGTAAAAATGGGGGGGCTCGTGCTTCTCAGCTTTCTTAGTCCAGGCGAGCATCTGCTTGCACTGACTGCACACCATTCGCCAGAGACATGTCGCCAGGTGTGTTCCAAGGGCGCAGTCTCCTATTCTTTGATATAGTGCTCCCGCAATTGCCTCAACTCAGACTTTCCTGAGACCCATCGCCCGATCTGATGCAGCTCGGTGTGTCTTCAGTGCCAAGCAACAGCACTCAAACCAGTGGCTCTACCAGGCTGTAGACTCAATAGGTTCAGGCTTATGTAGCTGAACCAGCCAAACAAGGGCAGCTCAGCTGAAGGTAAGGTGAATGACGTAGCTGTACCTGCTGAACAAGGGCAGCTCAGCTGGAGCCTGTCAGGCCTGCAACCAAAATCAACATGCACAAACACATACAGACACATCCAGAGTTCATGACTTAGGGAGACAGTTGTTATTCTGAACCATTGAATAACACTATACTCATAACACTCATAAACATATATACTCTGGTACCTGATTGGTAGTTACTCTTTGGTATCTGATCTCTTATCTCTTCAACTGACCTGGCTTCAAGGTTTACAAGGTTTACAAGGTTTACAAGGATAAGGCCTTCAGTCAAGAATTGCGACTGCTAGCCTGCTCATAAAAAACGATTAATTCATGAAGAAAAA
>SL_4KL_010_BRINEDRAFT_10001197_pt1 | contig 14254 bp, 15 predicted proteins | sample SodLak_010_BRINE_2_FD_10664 | JGI IMG/M metagenome (IMG submission 10664)
CAGGTTCAGCGCTATCGAAGCCGAATCAGCGGCCCGCTGCTGGATCGCATAGACATGCAGATTGATGTGCCGAGGGTGTCGCCCACGGAGCTCGGGGATTTGTCAGCGGGGGAGCCTACCGCCGCCGTTGCCCGGCGGGCGGCCGATGCCCGTCAGCGCCAGCTTGCGCGTGACGGCATGGTAGCCGCCCATATCCCGGCGAGGGAGGTAGAAAAGCGCTGCCCGGTGGATCAGCGGGGCAGGATCCTGCTGAGCCGGGCCTGCGACCGGCTCAACCTGTCCGCCCGTGCGTTTCATCGCTGCCTGCGCGTCGCCCGGACCATCGCCGACCTGGAAAACTCCGATGGGATTGGCGAACGTCACATCGCCGAAGCATTGGGCTATCGGGAGCAGCTCAGACCGTCAGATAGCGCTTGATCAGGCCGTCGTCGAGATCCGTCATGGCACCCGCCGCCACCGAGCGACCACGGTCGAGAATAACAAACTGGTCCGCCGCCCGACGGGCAAATGGCAACTTCTGCTCCACCAGCAACACGGTCATCCCTTCGTCACGATTCAGACGCCGAATGACATCGCCGATCTCTCGAACAATGTTGGGCTGAATGCCCTCGGTGGGTTCATCGAGGATCAGCATGGTCGGCTCAAGGCACAGGGCCCGGCCAATCGCCAGCTGTTGCTGCTGACCACCGGACAAGTCACCACCCCGGCGATTGCGCATATCCCGCAGCACCGGAAAAAGCTCATGAACCAGGGGCGGAATGTCCCTTCGGCCCACGGAGGTCCGGGCGATACGCAGATTTTCCTCCACTGTCAGCAGCGGGAAGATCTCACGGCCCTGGGGGACATAGCCGATCCCGAGACGGGCACGCAGCTCGGCGGGCCGGCCGTCGATGCGCTGGCCGTCGAAGGCGATCTCTCCGGATGCCGCCGGCAGCAGGCCCATGATGGTTTTCAACAGGGTGGTCTTGCCGACGCCGTTACGACCCATCAGGCAAGTGCACTGATTGGCAGGCACCTCACAGTCGATGTCCCAGAGCGTGTGGCTTTCCCCGTAGTACTGGTTGAGTTTGTTGACGGCCAGCAAGACTTCTACTCTCCCAGATAGACTTCGATAACGCGGGGGTCGGACTGAATCTGGTCCATCGGCCCCTCCGCCAGCACCGAGCCCTGGTGAAGGACCGTCACGGTTCGGGCGATGGAACGCACGAAATCCATATCGTGCTCCACCAGCACCACGGAATGGCGACCGGCCAGGCGTTGCAGCAGGTCCGCCGTGCGGTCCATTTCCTGGTGGGTCATACCGGCCACCGGCTCATCCACCAGCAGCACCCGGGGGTTCTGCATCAGCAGCATTCCGATTTCCAGCCACTGCTTCTGGCCATGAGACAGCTGGCCGGCCTGCAGATGACCCTCAGCCTGCAGGCCGACCTCAGACAGCGCCGCGTCAATACGATCCCGATCCTCACCGGTCAGTCGGCGCCCCAGAGTCGACCAGACTCCCCGGGGACCGGTCATGGCGAGCTCGAGATTTTCCACCACGCGATGCTCGGGAAAGACCGTGGGTTTCTGGAATTTGCGACCGATCCCGGCCCGGCTGATTTCGGTCTCCGGCATGCGCAGCAGGTCAAGGCGCTGGCCCAGCCAGGCCTCGCCGGCATCCGGTCGCAGACGCCCGGTAATCACGTCCATCATGGTGCTCTTGCCGGCACCGTTGGGCCCGATGATGCAGCGCAATTCGCCATCGTTGATGTACAGGGTCAATGCGTCCAGTGCCTTGAAGCCATCAAAACTGACCGTGACATCCTCCAGATAGAGGATGGGGCCGTGGCTGGCATCAATGGCGGCCTGCGGGTCCACCGCCGGCAGCATGAAATCGAATACCCGATCCCGGCGCATGGTCTCCCGGGCACCGTCGAGCCAGCTCATGACTTTTTCTCCCCGCGCCGGATCAGCCCCACCAGACCACGGGGGAAGAACAGCGTGACTGCCACAAACAGCCCACCGAGGACAAACAGCCACAACTCGGCAAACATGGCGGTGAACACTGTCTGCGCGTAATTCACCAGAACGCCGCCCAGCGCAGCCCCATAGAGCGTTCCGCGGCCGCCGACAGCGACCCAGACCACGGCTTCGATGGAACTGAGCGGCGAGAACTCGCTGGGATTGATAATGCCCACCTGCGGGACATAAAGCGCCCCGGCCACACCGGCCAGCATGGCGGAAAGTGTCCAGACCCAGACCTTGTAGTGGTCGGTTCGATACCCCAGCGACCGGGCACGGGGCTCGGCATCACGCACGGCAGTCAGCACCCGGCCGGCTCGAGACCGGACCACCATGCGACAGATCAGATAACCCGCTGCCAGAGCGACCGCCGAAACCATGAAGAGCACCAGCCGGGTCTCCGAGGCCGCGATGTTGAAGCCCAGGATCTCCCGAAAGTCGGTGAGCCCGGTATCGCCGCCAAATCCCATTTCGCTGCGAAAGAAGGCCAGCATCAGGGCAAAGGTCATGGCCTGGCTGATGATGGACAGATACACGCCGGTCACCCGGGACCGGAACGCAAGCCAGCCGAACACGAAACCCAGAAGTCCGGGCGCCAGCAAGACCATGATCGCCGCGAACCAGAACTGGTCGAAGCCGTACCAGTACCACGGCAACTGCTCCCAGCCCATGAACACCATGAAATCAGGCAGCACCGGATCGCCATAAACGCCTCGGCTGCCAATCTGGCGCATGAGATACATGCCCATGGCGTATCCGCCGAGGGCAAAGAACGCCCCATGGCCGAGGCTCAGAACGCCGGCGTAGCCCCAGACCAGATCCAGGGCAATCGCCAGCAGCGCGAAGCACAGATACCGCCCCAGCAGATTCACCGCGTAATCGGATACATGAAAGGGGGAGTCCGGTGGAACGCCCATGTTCAGCACGGGTACCACCACAATCAGCAAGGCCATCGTGCCCAGCAGGATCTTGCCGCCGAGATCGCCATGCAGCAGCCGCCGGTGAGGCGCCTCCGGGATCAATGAGGTGGCGGAGGGAGTGGGGTCAACAGCCGCCATGCCCTAGCCCTCCGACGCTGCACGGCCGCGCTGAGGGAAGAGTCCCTGCGGCCGTCGCTGGATAAACAGAATCACGAACACCAGCACCAGTACCTTGGCGAGAACCGCACCGGTTTCGGGTTCGAGGAATCGGTTGAGAATGCCGAGGGTAAACCCTCCCACCAGAGTGCCCCACAGGTTGCCCGCGCCTCCGAAGACCACCACCAGGAACGAATCGATGATGTAGGCCTGCCCCATGTTGGGTCCGACATTGGTGATTTGAGACAGCGCCACACCGGCCAGTCCGGCCACACCGGCGCCCAGGCCGAAGGTGAGGGCGTCGATTCGGGATGAGCGCACGCCCACCGCCCGGGCCATCGCCCGGTTCTGTGACACCGCCCGGACCTTCAGGCCCAGGGTGGTGTGCCGAAAGATGAACAGCAGCAGCGCGAACACCAGCAGCGCGAAGGCCAGGACGTACAAACGGTTGAGCGTCAGGCTGAACGCCGCATTGATCTCAATGGATCCGCTCATCCAGGACGGACTGCTGACCTGGCGATTAAGCGGCGAGAAGACCGTGCGCACCAGCTGCTGAAGGATCAGACTGATACCGAAGGTCGCCAGCAGGGTTTCCAGCGGGCGGCCGTAGAGAAACTGGATCACGCCTCGTTCGATGGCAATACCGACCAGGCCTGCCACCAGGAAGGCCGCGGGAATGGCCACCAGAATGGAATAGTCCACATGGTTGGGCATCAACAGCTGCACCACATAAGTGGTGTAGGCGCCCAGCATAATGAGCTCGCCATGGGCCATGTTGATGACGCCCATGACGCCAAAGGTGATGGCGAGCCCCAGAGCGGCGAGCATCAGCACCGAGCCCGCAGACAGGCCGAAGAAAACCTGCTCCCCGAAACTCCACAGGGCACGCCGACCCTCAATCTGCTCGAGCACCATCTCCGCCTGTTGCTGGACAACCGGACTGGGATCGTTACGGGCCAGATCCCTCACTTCATTGCGGACCCGGTTGTCCAGGGCACCACCGAGGCCCTCGAGCCCCTCCAGCCGAATTTCCTCGCTGTCTGACTGCAACCGGCTGATGTTGACCACCAGCTCCATGCCGCGCCTGATACGAGCGACGGGCTCGTCTTCCAGCAGCGGCCTGATCCGGTCCACCACCTCGGGGTCCGGCGAGTTCAGCAATTGGCGCACGGCCGCCATGCGCGCGTCATCATCCGGGCTGATCAGAGCTGCCAGAGACAGCATCTCCCGAGCCTCCGTGCGGACGGCGTTATTGATTGAAATCCGACGCACTTCGTACTGAGTCGCCTGCCCGGCCGGCTCGCCGGTCACCGGATCCGTGAGGTCGAAACCGTCGTCACCCGGTTCGGCGATGACGATTTCGCCACCGCTGATGCGGAAGTAAAGCTGGCTATCCATCAGTGCTTGAAGCACCGGCACCGCTCTGGAATGGCCGCTTTCGGCAATATCCCGAACCGCGACGGCCTTTTCCCGAAAGTTGCCTTCGTTCAATCGCACCAGATCAGCGCGAAATGCTTGGTCGTCGTCTGGCTCGTCGGCGACGGCGGTTGTAACACCTACCGATCCGAAGACCAGCGCAAGGGCGACCAGCCATGACCCCAAGGTTTTATTCATTGAACTAACCCGAAAGGGCTGCTCCGCCCCATGGCGGAGCAGCGATGCGGTGGTTACTCGAAACCGCCGTAGTCCTGCCCGGCACACTCCCCGGTGACAACGTTGTAGTTGCCGCAGCTGAGCGGTGCACGCCAGCTCGAAATGATGTTCTGGCTATCCGGCAGAAAATCAGACCACGCGTCGCCAGGCACCTCACCCGCGGTCTCCCAGACCACGGAGAACTGCCCGTCCGGCTGCACCTCACCAATCATCACCGGCTTGGTGATGTGATGGTTCGGCATCATGGTGGCGAACCCGCCGGTCAGGTTGGGAACCGTCACACCAATGATGGACTCCTGAACCGCATCCACGTCCGTGGTGCCGGCCCGCCGAACGGCTTCGACCCACATGTTGAAGCCGATGTAATGCGCTTCCATGGGGTCATTGGTCACTGCGGACGTGTCGCCCTGGAACTCGTGCCAGGCCTGGATGAACTCCATGTTCTCCGGAGTCGGAGCGCTCATGAAATAGTTCCAGGCGGACATGTGACCCACCAGCGGCTCGGTGTCGATACCGGCCAGCTCCTGTTCACCCACCGAGAACGCCACCACCGGGATGTCAGACGCGGACACGCCCTGGTTGGCAAGCTCGGAGTAGAACGGGACATTGGCGTCGCCGTTAATCGTGGACACGATGGCTGTGGGCTTGCCCTCGCCACCGAAGCTGCGCACCTCGGAGATGATCCCCTGCCAGTCGGAATGTCCGAACGGCGTGTAGTTGATCATGATGTCCTCTTCGGCCACCCCATGATCCATCAGGAACTGCTCGAGAATGCGGTTGGTGGTCCGCGGGTAGACGTAGTCAGTGCCCAGCAGCGCCCAGCGCTCGATGCCCACCTCATCCATGAGGTACTCCACCGCGGGAATGGCCTGCTGATTGGGAGCGGCTCCCAGATAGAAGACGTTCTGGGAGGATTCTTCACCCTCGTACTGAACCGGATAGAAAAGCAGTCCGTTGAGCTCTTCGAAAACCGGCAGGACGGCCTTTCGCGATACCGAGGTCCAGGTGCCGAAGACCACATCCACCTCTTCGTCCGCCAGCAGCTGACGGGCCTGCTCCGCGAAGCGCGGCCAGTCCGATGCCGGGTCGACAACCACCGGCTCCAGCTCGCGTCCGAGCAGACCGCCGCGCTCATTCTGGTGCTCGACGAGCATCTCGATGGTCTCTTTGAGAGCGGTTTCACTAATGGCCATGGTGCCGGACAGCGAATGCAGAACGCCCACCCGGATGGGATCCTCCTGAGCCAGGGCGCTGCCTGCTCCCAGGCTGAAGGCGGCCAGCGTCCCCGCCATCAACGCATTGCGCGTGTGCCAGCGCATCTTGCTTCTTTCAGTCATTGGTTCACTCCCTTCAATTCTCGCCAGCGTCAGTGCCGACTGCGCAGGAGGTCTGCAGTATCCGTGCCAGATGGCCGTTACCAGCAAACTCTGGCGATTCGGTCGCTCAGGTGGCACAACTGCGCCAGCGATATCCCTTTGCGCGCAAGGATGGTGCAGCGCGTCAGGCTGGTGCTTTCTCGTGGTGCAACATCAGGCAACGGCCTCGGGCAACAGACCCGCTCGGGCAATGAACTCAATGATGGCGTCCACCCCCTCACCGCGGGCCACGCTGGCCAGCTGGAAAGGCGCATCGCCGCGCATCCGGCGACTGTCGCGCTCCATGACCTCCAGCGACGCGCCCACCTGGGGGGCCAGGTCGGTTTTGTTGATCACCAGCAGGTCGGAGCGGGTTATGCCCGGGCCGCCTTTGCGGGGGATCTTGTCGCCGGCGGAGACATCGATCACGTAAATGGTCAGGTCGGAGAGTTCCGGCGAAAAAGTGGCCGAGAGGTTGTCTCCGCCGCTTTCGATGAACACCACATCCAGATCGGAAAAGCGGGACTGCAAATCCGCCACCGCCGTGAGGTTCATGGAAGCATCCTCGCGAATGGCGGTGTGAGGACAACCGCCGGTCTCGACACCAACAATCCGGCCCGCCGGCAACGCCTCGTGGCGGGCCAGAAATTCGGCGTCCTCCCGGGTGTAGATGTCATTGGTGACCACGGCAATGGAGAGGCGGTCACGCAGGGCCCGACAGAGCGCCAAAGTCAACGCCGTCTTGCCGGATCCCACCGGCCCGCCGATACCGATTCGCAGTGGGCTGGCTGGCTGAGTCATCATTGATCCTCCCGAATTCTGGGGTCAGCTACGAAAAAGGCGGGTGTACTGGGTTTCGTGCCAGCCACTGGCCAGGCTGACACCGGGGGTGGTGGCACCAATGTCCTCATCGGCGAGGTGCCGGGCACTCACCACCGCATTGATCACCGAATCCGTGGCTTGCATCAGCACCCGCTGGCCGGCGGTCTGCCCCAGAGGGATAAGCTTGACGGCAGCGGCCACCTGGTTCTCACACCACCCCCAGGCATAGCCCCGCCCCGCCTCCGGGGCATCGATGTCCCAACGGGCAGCCGCAAGTGCAAACCCCGTGGCCAGAGTGACATCGTCGCGGCGGTCAAACTCACGGGCCTCATCAATCCCGAGCTCTCCAAGCAGCCGCATGAGCGCCCGGCCAAGGTGAATATCCTCGGCGCGCAATTCGGCGGTTTCCCGGCTCGCCAGCAGTCGATCCGTCCAGATGCCAACAGCGGACCGGTGATTACCGATCCAGGCCTCGCGAAGCCGGAGAAGAATCGGCAGGTCGAGGCCCGCCAGACCGTGCTCCAGCTGTCCCGAAACCCACTCCAGCAGAGCCGCTTCGTCGCTGAGCCAGCCGGCCTCCACGGCGGTTTCAAGACCCGCGGAATAGGCATAAGCCCCTACCGGGAGCGTCGGACTGATGAGCTGCCAGAGCCGCAGCGTGGACAAGGCCCCGCAATCAGGCATGGGAATGCCCATGGTGATGATGACCACTGCCATGGCCATAGGCACCGGACTCGGGCTGGAAGGGCGCCATCTCCCGGACAGGATCAAGCCCAAGGCCACGGACCATGTCATCGAGCACATGATCATGCCGATAACGCAGCCAGTCCGGGGTGACCTCCAGGGGCGTGTGCCGATTACCGAGGTGATACGCCGCCCGCAACAGCAACAACGGGTTATCGGCGCGCACGGTGCTGACCGGCTCCGGCGCGGCCTCGATCCGGTAGACCCGTCCCGTCTCATCCGCGAGTCCGTCGCCGGCTTTCAGTACCGGCCCGCCCCGGGGCAGCATCACGCCCACCGCCTCGCCATTGCTCAGGCAGGCCCTGAATCGAGAGCGTTCTCGCTGCTCAATGGTGAGCACCAATGCGCCGTCGACAGGCTGGTCGTCACTCAGTGGGCCGAGTCGGCGGATCAGCGTGATCATCAAAACTCCTCAGAAAAGAAAATAACGCTGGGCCAGGGGCAGCTCGACGGCGGGCTGGCCGGTGAGCAGTTCACCATCCGCCCGCACCTCGTAAGTCTGGGCGTCAACACTGACCTTGGGCTGCCAGTTGTTTAGGCGCATATCAGCCTTGGTGACCTGCCGGCAGCCACGCACCGGTACAGTGCGTTTGCGCAGACCCAGGGCGGGGCCGATACCGGCGTCCACCGAGGCCTGGCTACAGAAAGTCACCGCGGTCTCGGCCACCGCCCCACCAAAGGCGCCGAACATGCCCCGGTAATGGACGGGCTGTGGCGTGGGAATGGATGCGTTGGGATCCCCCATGGGCGCCGCGGCGATCATGCCCCCCTTGAGGATCACCCCGGGCTTGGCGCCGAAGAACGCCGGTTTCCAGAGAACCAGGTCTGCAAGCTTGCCCACCTCGACGGAGCCCACCTCATCGGCAATGCCATGGGCGATGGCCGGGTTGATGGTGTACTTGGCCACGTAGCGCCGGGCCCTGAGGTTGTCGTGGCGAGCATTGTCTTCGGGCAACGCCCCGAACTGGACTTTCATGCAGTGGGCGGTCTGCCAGGTACGACAGATGACCTCACCGACCCGACCCATGGCCTGGGAGTCCGAGGAAATCATCGAAAAGGCACCCCGGTCGTGAAATATGTCCTCGGCAGCGATGGTTTCCCGACGGATGCGTGACTCGGCGAAAGCCACATCCTCGGGAATGGCGGGATCCAGGTGGTGGCAGACCATCAGCATGTCGAGATGCTCGTCGATGGTGTTACGGGTGTAAGGCCGCGTGGGATTGGTGGAGGAAGGCAGGACATTGGATTCACCACACGCGCGAATGATGTCCGGTGCGTGGCCACCGCCAGCGCCCTCGGTGTGATAGGTGTGAATGGTGCGTCCCTTGAACGCCGCAATCGTGTCCTCGACAAATCCGGATTCGTTCAGCGTGTCGGTGTGAATCGCCACCTGAATGTCGTAAGCGTCCGCAACGGTTAGGGCGTTATCGATGGCCGCCGGCGTGGTGCCCCAGTCCTCGTGGAGCTTGAGACCCATGGCACCGGCATCCAGCTGCTCGCGCAGCGCCCCCGGCAGACTGGCATTGCCCTTGCCCATGAAACCCAGATTCATCGGGAAGGCTTCGGCCGCCTGCAGCATGCGCCCGATGTTCCAGGGCCCCGGTGTGCAGGTGGTGGCATTGGTGCCGGTGGCCGGCCCAGTGCCACCCCCCAGCATCGTGGTGACGCCGGACATGAGGGCCTCTTCGATCTGCTGCGGGCAGATGAAATGAATATGCGCATCAATGCCCCCGGCGGTGACAATGCTGCCCTCCGCCGCCAGTGCTTCGGTACCCGGGCCAACGACGATGTCCACATCCGGCTGGGTGTCCGGGTTGCCCGCCTTGCCGATGGCAACAATGCGCCCATCGCGAATGCCGATGTCGGCCTTGACGATGCCGGTGTGATCAAGAATTACCGCGTTGGTAATGACCAGATCCACCGCCGATTCCCGTCCGGACTGGCTCTGGCCCATGCCATCCCGAATGACTTTGCCGCCACCGAACTTGACCTCATCGCCGTAGCGGGTGAAATCCCGCTCCACCTCGATCATCAGCTCCGTGTCCCCCAGACGGACCCGGTCTCCCACCGTTGGGCCGTACATCTCGGCATAAGCCCGTCGCTCCATCGAAGTCATTCCAGTGCCCCCATGATTTCACCCCGAAATCCGAAAATGCGCCGTTCGCCGGCATACGCCACCAGCTCCACGTCCCGCGTCTGACCTGGCTCGAAACGCACCGCCGTCCCGGCGGGGATATTCAGGCGAAAACCCTTCGCCCGTTCGCGATCGAACTCCAGCGCCGGGTTCACCTCGCTGAAGTGGTAGTGGGACCCCACCTGGACCGGGCGGTCGCCACTGTTGGCGACGCTGAGGGTGAGGGTGTCCCGGTGGGCATTCAGCGTGATCTCGCCGTCGTCTGTCAGGATTTCTCCGGGAATCATGACCGTGCCTCCTCGGTGGCCTGGCTCGCCTCCGCAATGGGATCGTGGATGGTGACCAGCTTGGTTCCATCCGGAAACGTGGCTTCTACCTGAACTTCCCGGAGCATTTCCGGAATGCCCTCCATCACCTGATCGCGACGGAGGATGCGGGTGCCTTCGCTCATCAACTCGGCCACCGTGCGCCCGTCCCGGGCCCCCTCAACCACCGCGTTGGCGATATAGGCCATGGCTTCCGGATAATTCAGGCGAACGCCCCGGTGTAACCGGCGCTCCGCCACCATGGCAGCGGTGGCCAGCATCAACTTGTCCTTCTCTCGGGGGGTGAGTTCCATAAACAGTCTCCTCAGGTATCCCAGATGCGGGGACGACAGACGGGTCGGCCCAAAAGACGGGGCCGGAGAATGTGCCAGACGTTATCCCGCAGCCAGCCGGCTTCGCGGGCACCGGGACCGAACCAGCGAACCACCAGCAGATCGTCCAGCAGGGTGACCGCCCAGGGGCCCGGCAACGGGGCGAGATCTTCCCGTACCGCGGCAAGGTCATCGGCGTTCGCCGGCGTTGCCACGAGGGTGGCGAACGCCGGCTGTCCTCTCAGTCCCCAGTGCGCCTCGGCCACCGGTCCCTCACCGGCGATCCGGGCGTGCTCAAGCAGCAGGGGGCGCCCCCCGCGCCAGACCTGGAAACGCTGCCGCAGCCGCCCGTGCTCGAACGGCAGGTCACCCGCAGGGCGGCCAAGGCAGTTAACCTCCCAGGCGAGGCAGCGCGCTCCCGGTTCCAGATCAATGCGGGTAATGGCATCAACGACGGCCCCGTTAAAGACGATTTGCTCCTGGGGAAACCATTCCAGCGTCGCGCCGGCGTCCACCCGGAGAGACTGGTCAAGATGGGCCGTCTCTCCGAGGCTGCGATAGAACTTGGTCGCGCCGGGACTGGTGATCGTCGCCCAGGCGCCCGGACGCAGGCGGCCTCGGGTCTGCAGGCTGTCCCCACCGACCACACCACCAGGCGGGTGCAGAATGTAGGCGTGGCAGGGTGCACCCTCGGGGTGAAAGCTGCGCTGTACCCGCAGTGGGCCCTCGTGACGGCGCCCGGTCATCACGGTGCGCTGGCGATGGACGTCGAACTCGAGATCCAGTTTCGCCCGCCAACCGGTCGGATGGGCATTGACGACAGCGCCTTCCGGAGAAGCCCCCGGGGTTTTCAAAGCGACGGCCATCAGACCAGGCCGACGAGCAACCCACCCCCAACGAACGCCAGAGCTGCCGACGCCCCGGCCACACCGACGATCGCACGGTGGGAACGCCGCTGAACCGCCAGGCGCCAGACACCTGCGAGACCGATCACCGCCGCCGCCAGCATGGCGATCCCCAGCCAACTGGCCGGCACACCCAGCACCAGACCCGTTTCACCGACGTGCCAGTGAATCAGCATGGGGCCATGCTCGACACCGCCAACGCTGTGGGCCGACGCCGCCAGCGTCGCCAGCAGACCAGACAAACCCGTCAACAAACTGATGATTCTCATGGGATACCCGCTTTGCTCCATCTCAAGACAGAACGGGTTAAAGCAATCTGTATGCCAACCGGGAGGGCCAGACGGGAATCAGTGGGTTACACCATTTCGGTGCAGAGATCCGGGCAAAGGCGCCGGGCATTGCACATTAATCGTGCAAATTTGGAAGGAATGCACCCGTTTGGTGCTTTCTGGTGGGGTATTCAGCGAGGCCTGGCGGGCTGCCGGAAAACCGTGCCGCCAGGCGGTATCGCAATCAGGATTCCGGGATTTCCAGACCCGTCTGGTCTTCGACCATCCACTCAATGGCGGCCCGAATCTCTTCTTCGGTCGCCGCCCCTCCCTGGGCCGGCATGCTGCCAAAGCCGTTGACGGTGTGATCTACCAGCGTCTGCCAGCCCTTGCCGATGCGCTCGCCCCATGCACCGGAATCACCCACACCGGGCGCATTAAGGAAGTTCCCCTGGTGACAGGCAATGCAAACGGCCTGGGTCACTTGCTCGCCACTCCGAACCTCAACGATGTCGCCGGCTTCTTCATCCGCCGCCGGCGCCCCCGGTGCGGGCTCACCCGTCAGTCGAACCGCATAACTGGGCTCGAAGTTCTGCAGCGCCCGCTCTTCGGCCAATTCCTGCCGCCCCGGGTCGTCCATGCCAAAGAACACATTGGCAAACACCACCAGCAGAACGGTAACCGCCACCAATCCAGCGATGACCAACGCAAAATTGCGGAGAAAGATACTGTCTTCTGAGAGGCTCACGACCCATTCCTACGTCCGATCCATGCTTTGCTGGAGTATATCCGCAATGGCCCCGTTGGGAAACTGAGACTATCCCCGGATGGACGTTGACGTTACAATCCAGCCGTCCGCGCCCGTAGCTCAGCTGGATAGAGTGTCGGCCTCCGAAGCCGAAGGTCGCAGGTTCGAATCCTGCCGGGCGCGCCAATTTCCCCCGTCACGAGATTCCGGCGTCGATCCAAGGCACCGGGATCGAGTCACTCGGGATTCGAACCTGCGACCAGACGATGACAGGTTCGACCGGCCGCCGGAGGCGGCCAGCGTCGCGGCGCGCAGCGACGCGAACCCGAAGGGCAAAGCGCCGTCGGGCGCTGCTGCAATCCTGCCGGGCGCGCCATCTTCCCCCGTCATGAGATTCCGCCGTCGATCCAAGGTACCCTCAGGCGCTGCCGCAATCCTGCCGGGCGCGCCATCTTCCCCATCACGAGATTTCGCCGTCGATCCAAGGCGTCTGCGTCGAATCACCATCCCCGTTGGCATGGATCGCTTTCGTCGGCATTATTCCGGCATCTGCCAAGCCCGAGGATATCGACGCCGTGAAAGCCTATTTCGACAGCCGCCAGGATCTGCACCATCCGCGCACCTACCTGACCCGCGGACAAATGCGAGCCCCCCAGGAAATCCCCGAGCGCACCGGGCATATTCGCGGCGGTCTCGGCAACGCCGGGGTGACCGAATGCCCCGTGGTGGATCACGGCATCCGGCCCATCAGCCGGGTTCATGATCTGGGCTATCTGCGGTTCCTTGAATCCTGTCACCGCCGCTGGGAGGCCATGCCGGAGGATTGGGGCCCGGAAGTGCTGTCGAACATCTACATCCGCTCACCCAACCCGCTGCGAGGCATTCTGGCCGAAGCCGCCTGCTATCTGGCGGACGGCAGCTGCCCGGTGGGCGAACACACCTGGGAGGCGGCCTACTGGTCCGCACAGGGGGCCCTGACGGCGGCGGACGACATCCTGGCCGGTGAGCCCATGAGCTTTGCGCTCTGTCGGCCGCCGGGGCACCACGCCCGGGTGGATGCGGCGGGTGGCTTCTGCTACCTCAACAACGCCGCGATTGCCGCGGAGCATCTGCGCCAGCGCTACAGCCGCGTCGCCATTCTGGATACTGACGTCCATCATGGTCAGGGCATTCAGGAGATCTTTTACCAGCGCAGCGACGTGCTCTACGTGTCCATTCACGGCGATCCCACCAACTTCTACCCGGTGGTCACGGGTTTTGAGGACGAGCGCGGCGAAGGGCCGGGCCTCGGATACAACATCAATCTGCCGCTGCCCCATGGCTCCGGCAGCGATGCCTTTTTCCAGCGCCTCGACGAGGCCCTGACCGCGGTCCGACTATTCGCGCCGGATGCCCTGGTGCTATCCAGCGGATTTGATATTTATCGGGAAGACCCCCAGGCCAAAATCGCCGTGGAGTCGGAAGACATTGAGACGCTGGGGCGCCGGATTGCCTCCATGGACCTGCCAACNCTGGTGATTCAGGAGGGCGGCTATCACTACGACAGCCTGACCCTGAACACCGAGCACCTGATCCGCGGATTGTCAGCCGGTTGACAGACCGTCGGCCGGGAACGCTGCCGGGCGTTGTCAGGCAGCGCTGGCCAGGTGGTCGAAAGCCACCAGGGCGATGATGATGGCCAGCGTCACCAGCAGGGCGGTCCGGCTGTAGGGGGGACGGCGGTCACTCACCCTAGTTCTCCATGCCAAAGCGGGGACGCAGGGCGACGCCGACGATGGACCCGAGAAAACCGAAAACAAACCACACCCAGCCATGCAGGCTGCCGGTGGCAATGCCACTGAAAAAGGCGCCGATGTTGCAGCCGAATGCCAGCCGGGCGCCGTACCCCATCAGCAGCCCGCCGATCACGG
>SL_4KL_010_BRINEDRAFT_10001202_pt1 | contig 14229 bp, 14 predicted proteins | sample SodLak_010_BRINE_2_FD_10664 | JGI IMG/M metagenome (IMG submission 10664)
ACCGGTGCCATTCGGGTAAACGACAATAACGAAGTTGAGCGGGTTGGCGGCGTGAATTACACTATAAAAGATGGAATTGTCTTTGATGCAAAAGAGCTTCTGAACGATGTAAAAAACATGGTTAAAGAGTCGAAAGAAGAGCAAGATTACAAAATTACTCAACCCGGACTGGATTACTAAGCCTGTTAAAAATAAGACCTATATAAATTTTATATATAAATTTCTAAATAACTTTCATTCAACACTTTAGATGTATTTATATAAAATATTTATAACAGCCTTCCACGTTTCTACCACGTCCACCTGTAGAGACGAGGGCTGTTTTGAACCCAGTGCGATTCGCCGGGATATGAGATACGCATGTCAACCAGGGGCCAAAATATTTTTTGATAAATTCTGCCGGGATAGATGTACTCTGTAATTCCGGTGGCCTGCTCAATATCTCCTGACTTCTGGAGAATCAACCGGCTCAAATATCGCTGGTAAAATGGCCCGCTGTCTACTGCGGAATCTTGCTGAATAAAGAACTTTAAAGCCTTCCCTTCGTACTCAATCTTTCGGGCAGATTTCAACCCAAACATGGTAAGCTCTCTATCTTCCATTTTAATATTTTCACAATCAGCTACGGATGTAACCGATCCGTCATCACCCAGCAACCATGCCCGGCGAATCCATTCACCGTTCTCCAGCATCAGGTAAAAAACCAGTGTGGAATCTTCCAAATGGAAACGCCCCCAATACCACTCGGTAAAACTTTTTTTCATCGGTTCATTTCCCGTATTATGATCGTGATACCCTCTCCCTTCAAATGAAATCGTCTCTTCGTAAAACCCTGAAATTTGAAGTTCACCTTGCACCTTGGATTTCGGCTGAACCAAATTCCACACATGATCCCCGCCCCTGTCATCTTTGTTGGTAAAACCATCACCCATTTCGGTTTGTGAAGATCTGAACTCCAGCTCCCCCGTTAATCGATCGCCATTCTGTAACTCATGGTCCAGATGCAGCGTGTACAGCATCTCCTCCTCATCCATCACCCCTTCAAACCGGTTCTTCTTTACACTTCCTTCGGGTCTACTTGTTGAAAATTCTGCATCACTTTTCTCAACTTCTTCAAAACCGTAATAAATGGGTTGCTCTCCCCGATAGATAGAAATACTGATCGCAGGAAAATCTGAAGCTGAGCAATCCCCACCTCCTTCAAGCGCCCGGATATATCTTTTTGAAAATGGATTCCCATCATAAAAAATAACGACGATACTGTATACACCATCTACTGATACCGCATCGAAATACCACCATTCATAACTTCCCGGGTTCGGCTTTTTGGATTGAATATCTTTCCCAAAATCTGATACTATTTTCATATACTTTGAATGGACTGATTGATCGAATCGTTTAGTACTCTTTAATCTACAATAACGTAACGTCATTAATTACGAATGAACGAATCTCCGCTGTTTTGGCTCAATGCATTTTCACTTTTCTATCTGCTTGTAACGTCCATTATACTAATACGTAATCGGTTTGATCTGACTCCCCTTCCGCCTGCTTCGGAATCATCATCTCAAACAAAGAAGATATCAGTTTGTATTCCTGCCCGCAATGAAGAGCAAGTAATTGGAAATCTGTTGGAGTCGGTTGTGAACCAAGACTATGAAAACCTGGAAGTTTTGGTTTTAGATGATCGTTCAACCGACCAAACTGCAGAAATTGTGCAATCGTTTACTCAAAATTACCCAGAACTCGTTCGTTTGATCTCCGGTGAAGAGAAGCCTAAAAAGTGGCTCGGAAAGCCGTGGGCGTGTCAACAGTTGGCGAACCGTGCATCCGGTGATTATCTGCTTTTCCTGGATGCAGATACCACTTTGCGGCCGGGAATGCTAAAACGTATCACCACAGCATTTAGCCGGGACTCATTGCAGATGGTAACCGTTTGGCCACAACAACAACTCGATTCATTTTGGGAGCGCACGGTTATTCCGTTGATCTATTATGCGCTCGTAACGCTTCTTCCTGCCATTTATGTATATCGAAAACCGCGGTGGATGCCCGCATTTGTGTATAATCAGTTTTCGAGCTCTTTTGCCGCGGCATGTGGACAGTGCTTGGCATTCACAAAAGAAGCGTACGTGGAGATAGGCGGTCATCAAACCGTAAAAAATGACATTGTGGAAGATGTGGAGCTTGCCAAAGCAGTAAAAAGCCGTGGCTTAACGATGCGAATGTACCAGGGAGTCAGCTCTATTTCATGCCGGATGTACCGATCACAGAATGAGCTTTTTGAAGGATTACGAAAAAACTTTCTGGCAGGATTCGGCTATTCAATTCCGCGATTTATTACTGCTGCAATTTTGCATGTTGTGGTATTTGTGGTTCCATTTTTCTCGGTGTTTTACGCTGTAATCAACACTACGGCTCCTCTCTTTTTTCTGTCGGTATCATCACTGACTATAATTCTTTTGCACAGACTCATTTTAGCTATCTGGTTTCGATGGAATCCCATCTACGGATTTTTGCATCCAATTGGAGTTCTGTGGTTCCAGTGGCTTGGATTGGTAAAATTGTGGGATCATTTTACGGGCAAGAAAATTTCGTGGAAGGGGCGAAATGTTTAAATATACCACCTAAACCATTATTTTTTTTCCTCAAGAACTACCATATTACAGATAATGAAAGCAGCTGTAGAAAAATATCTTCGGTATCTGAAAATTGAGAGAAATTCGTCTGAGCATACGATTCAGTCGTATCGAAATGACCTTGAACAGTTCTTGACGTTTTCGGCCAGTCATTTTGATCTTGATGAAGAGAAAGTGGCAATAGACTCGATTGACCGCCTAACCATTCGGCTTTGGCTGGGTGAATTTTCAGACAGCGGGTTTGCTCGAAATTCGATTGCAAGAAAAGTGGCTTCACTTCGTTCGTTTTTTAAGTACTCTTTTAAACGAGGATTCATCACCAAAAACCCGGCCCATTTGCTAATCGTACCCAAAAAAGAGAAGCGTCTTCCAAAAACCATCCAGCCGGGTGAAATAAAACAGATGATGGAACTCGCAGATGGCGAAAAACCCTTAGATAAACAGAACAGGGCCATTCTTGAACTTTTTTACGGAACCGGAATTCGCCTAAGTGAACTTATTGGCTTAAATGTATCTGATGTAAATTTTTCACAGAAACAGATTCTTGTTTCCGGAAAAGGGAACAAACAGCGAATTGTGCCATTAGGATCACATGCACTTAACGCGTGTGAAAATCATCTTGACAGCCGTTATAAACTTTTTGGCAAACGAACAGATGAAGATGCAAAAAAAGCGTTATTTTTAGCTAAGAGTGGACATCGAATGTACACGAGTTATGTTCAGAAAATGGTAAAAACCTATATTGAAAAAGTTAGTGAGGTAACTCAAAAAAGCCCTCATGTGCTACGACATAGTTTTGCCACTCATCTGCTGGACAATGGTGCTGATATCCGCATGATTAAGGAGCTATTAGGTCATGCTAATTTATCAGCAACCCAAGTTTACACGCACACAAGTGTTGAACGACTAAAAAACGTCTATAATCAAGCCCATCCAAGGGCAGAAAATCAGACCTAAAAAGGAGACAAACATGAAAACTACTTTCACAGCAAGACATTTCGACGCCAATCCGGATCTTAAAGAGTTCGCTTTGGGATCTGTAGAGAAACTGGAACAGTTTTTCGATAAAATTATCGTCTGCGATATTGTATTGCGGCCCGGACAAGATGACGACAACCCATGCATTGCAGACCTCAATGTGAAAGTCCCTAAAAAACTGCTAAATGTAACCGAAGAAGCCCCCTCTTACGAGCAGGCAATTGGTGAAGCGGTAGAAATTGCGGTGCGTCAAATCCGTAAATATAAAACCAAGCATTTCGAACACCAATAATCGATTTTAGCTTTATGGCCAATCATAACCCAGAGCCGATACCGGGTAAAGAGAAAATTTCTGTNTCTTCTTTATTCGAAAAATTAAGAGATAGAGTTCAAATCAAACTCGATGTTTGTGCAGGCTCCCATGTAATGGATCAAACCTTTATTCGGGAGGTGGATCTGCACCGACCGGGGTTGGCTCTGGCTGGCTACATTGAACTCTTTACATATCAACGAATTCAGATTATCGGTAATACCGAATCTCAATATTTGGATAGCCTTCCGAAAGCTGAAGCTGAAGAGGCTTTCGAAAAATTTGCTTCGTTTGATATCCCCCTCATCGTACTTACGGATGGAAACACACTATCTGATCGGCTTTTAAAAATAGCCGAAAGTGCTGATGTTCCTGTATTTAAGACCCCTTTTAAAACCACGAAGTTTATGTTTCTGCTTCGTGATTTTCTTGAAGATTATTTTGCCATCCAAACGATGGTACACGGTACCATGGTAGATGTTTACGGAATTGGAATTTTGATCAGTGGCAAGTCAGGCATTGGTAAAAGCGAGGTTGCTCTCGATCTTATAGAGCGAGGTCATCGCTTGGTTTCGGATGATGTAATAATGCTTACCAAGAAAAGCAATATTCTCATCGCCTCGGCTACAGAAATGAATAAGCATTTTATGGAAATCCGGGGACTTGGTATCGTCGATGTGATGTCGATGTTTGGTATCCGGTCCATTCGATACCAAAAACGACTTGAAGTGGTACTTGAGCTTTCTCTTTGGGATGATGCCAAAAATATCGAACGTACCGGTCTAGATCAGGATACTGAAACCATACTTGATACTGAAATTCCCCTCATACATCTGCCGATGACCGCCGGTAAAAATATTACGGTTATTGCCGAGGTTATTGCCATGAATTATCTACTGAAACATTACGGCTATGATGCCGCCAAAGAGTTCCAAAACAAAATTAAAGATCATATTTCGAAAAAAAACACCCCTCATGAGATGCCAGGAAGGGCAATTGAATATTTTGAGGGAGATTTTGAGTAACAAATGGGCTGCGAATCACTCTTTTATATAGAGACAATAAATCGTAGCTTAACCAAGCTCAATTACTAAGGTTTTCAAACGCGCTTATGTCTAAAATTAGTCACTATGTTTACGATGCGGATCAATGCGAATTTATTCCTGTTGAGTACAAACGTGGAGATAAACTACTGCACTACTTTTCGATCTGGCTAATCAGCTCAGTAATTTTTGCCGGCATTGGTATATCTGTACTCTCTAACCATTTGGGGACACCTGCAGAACTTGCTTTAAAAGCAGAAAACAGTCTGCTAATTGATCAGCTCGAAGATACACGCAGCTCTATTACTTCTCTTGAGGGGGAAGTATATAATATTGCTCAAATGGATAATGAAATGTATCGCTCTATGTTGGGCATGGATCCAATTACAGAAGAAGAGCGTAATCCCGGAATTGGTGGCGCCGATCTCTATTCACAATTCGACCTTTATAGTGAAGAGACTGCAGAGATTTTGAAATGGACTACCTCCCGGCTTGATAACCTCGAAAGACAGGTAAATATTCAAAAAATGTCTTTCAACGAAATTAAAGACTATTACAATACCAACCAAGAGCGGTTACGACACTTACCTGCAATTCGTCCGGTTGATGGAGTTTTACTAAGTGGCTACGGTATGCGCGTTCATCCTGTGTTTAACTACCGTCGAATGCACGAAGGGATTGATTTTCGGGCTGATGTTGGTACAGAGACATTTGCAACCGGAGACGGCGTAGTTAAATTTGCCGGTCGTCGAGGGTCATTCGGTAATCTACTCGAAATCGATCACGGGTTTGGATACGTAACACGATATGCTCACCTATCAGGGTTCGCTGAAGGAATCCGCCCCGGGGCAGAAGTCAAGCGCGGCGACTTAGTGGCTTACACCGGCAATACCGGCGTAACTGAGGGGCCTCACCTCCACTATGAGGTTTTGGTCGACGGTGATGCGGTTGATCCTCTCAATTTCCTCTTTGGAGATACAACTCCTGAAGAGTACCTGATGTACCAGGAAGTTGCCCGTACGAATCCAAACTCGATGGATTAACTTCCCGCACCCTTAATTTGTCGGGAAGTTGAGTGAATCAATAGGAAACAGTAAAGTAGTTTTAAAAACAGTTTAGCTATGTAACTGGCTTTTCAATAATTGCTTCTACTGCTGGCTGTTGCAATTAAACTTAAACCCTTTTCGCCGAACGGTTTCTATATACTCTTTATCTGCATGTTCTCTTATCTTTTTACGCAGATAACTTACATATACATTGATATAGTTTGTTTGGGTATCAAAGTGGATATTCCACACTTTTTCGGCCAGCTCCTCTTGTGAAATGACTTTATTCCTATTTTTCATAAAGTAGACGAGCAGATTAAATTCGTTATTGGTTAACGATACCCGGTTCTCACCAATAACCAAATCACGATCAATCAAATCTACCTTAATTTCTCCGCAGACTAGCTCTTTTTCAGGCTCTTTTGTACTTCTTCGGGCAATAGCATCAATCCTTGCCATCAGCTCTTCGCTGTTAAACGGTTTGGTTAGATAATCATCAGCACCAACATTCAATACTTTAACTTTCACATTTGTTTCGTGTTCGGCCGATAGCACCAGAACAGGGGTTTCAATATTGTTTTCCCGTAGCTTTGCGCACACATCGTACCCATTACCATCGGGAAGCCTTAAATCCAGAATGATCATATCGTAATCATTCCCTAAAGCAAGTGTCTCTCCTTCTAATGCTGTTTCTGCCACCGAAACACTATTTCCCTTATGTTGTAGAATCGCCTTAACAAGAGTTCGAACTGTGGAATCATCTTCTACTACAAGAATCTCCATTCCTTTTTTCTCATCTGTAGATGTAGACATATGCACGTATCTGAATAGCGGTTATAACTCAATTAATAGCTAAGGTAAAAAATAACTATTAATTCACATCATTTATATCTAAATCAATATTCCTTTTTTAACCAACTGAAAATTTCTTGTATATAACTCTCACTAAATGAATGATTTTCATCTATCAGTTTCAACTCTGCTTTCACATTATTTTTCCGAAGTCGTTCAATTTCTTTTTGTTGGGGTTCAGGTTTGACCAACTCATCATTCTTTCCATGTAGGGCAAGTACATTTAATTTTCTCACGGATTCCCATTGATCATTTAGCACCTCTGTTTTTATTCTCGCTGCACAAACTATCAAGTCGTTCACATGGTCTGGCCTGGTCAATGAAAAATATCCGGCCAAATACCCTCCCATGGAGTAGCCTATTACTGATATTCTGTTTGGAGAGATCTGATTTAACAGTTTATTGATCACACCTTGTAGAAATTGCGACGATTTCTCCAGTGCCTTTACAAATTGATCTGAATTTCCATCATACAAATACCAGGAATATCCCCAATCAGAAATATCTTTCCGGCCTCTACGATCATAGATTGGATATGGCCCTTGTATAAAGCAGTGATAAGCATCTAACCGTTTTAAAGTTGAGCACTTTTCTTCAAATTTGTTCAGATTTTGACCAAATCCATGCAGGTAAATAATTAACGGTTTATTAGCAGACTTCTCCCCTGTTTCAATAATCCGATAGGGCACATCTATTTGAAACTTTGCACTTCCCATAGTCATAGTTTCTGATTCAGATTCACTCATTTTTATCCCTTTAACAATTTGCAATCCGTTATTAATTCATAGATCATTATAAAACTTAAAAATCACCCTTAGAAATAGTAATTCTCAATTTTATTATTATCAGTATGGCAGATATTCGCACAAATTGGACTATTCAAGAAATTAAAGATATTTACCACACTCCCCTTCTCGAGTTAATGTATCGTGCAGCCACAATACATCAAGATCATCATGACACAGGCGAAGTACAAGTATGTACGCTTCTATCCATTAAGACCGGCGGTTGCCCCGAAGACTGCTCATACTGCCCACAATCAGCACGCTATCAAACTGAGGTTGATGCAGAAAAAATGCTCGACTCAGACGTTATTCTTTCTGCAGCCCAGAAAGCAAAAGATGCCGGCAGCACACGATTTTGTATGGGGGCGGCATGGAGAAATGCCCGCAAGAATAAAGATTTTGACCGGGTTATTGAGATGGTAAGTGAAATTACAGATATGGATATGGAGGTATGCTGTACTCTTGGAATGCTTACGGATCAACAAGCCGAGAAGCTCAAAGAAGCAGGGCTATTTGCCTATAATCACAATCTCGATAGTAGCGAAGATTTTTATAATCGGATTATCTCAACAAGATCGTACGAAGACCGACTCGACACACTCGATAAAGTTCGCGACAATAATATTTCTGTATGTTGTGGTGGTATTATAGGAATGGGTGAAACCGACAGAGACCGAATTGAACTAATTCATAATCTCTCAACGATGCCCTCACATCCGGGATCAGTTCCCATTAACGCACTAATTGCAGTTAAAGGCACTCCAATGGAAAACCAGCCCAAAGTACCTTGGTACGATATGGCCAGGATGATTGCAACTGCCCGAATTACCATGCCAAACGCTATGGTACGGCTTTCTGCAGGACGAGTAGACATGAGCATGGAGGAGCAGGCACACTGTTTTATGGCTGGTGCAAACTCTATCTTTACAGGAGAAAAATTACTAACGACCTGTAATAATAACTTGAATGAAGATAAAGAGATGTTCGATATTCTGGGACTAACTCCACGAGAAGCGTTTAAAGGAGAAAAAGTTTCTGATGAAGTCGCTGCGGAATAGACACAAGATTTCTACTCAAAATCCCGCGAAACTATCCCAAGTCATTTTCAAACTTTAGATAGAATAGAAATGAGTTTCGCGGGTAATTCTTAATTGTTGCCTACCGGCTTTCGAACTGCACAGTTTCCAAAATCAATCCATTAGCCGGGGCAGCGTGCCCTTTTACATCACTCTCCTCACCATTCAGCATTTCACAAAATCTTTCATAGCTGATTTTTCCAATCCCCACATGAACCATGGTCCCCACAAGCCTTCGAACAAGATGCCGGAGAAACCGATTTCCCTCAATCCTATAGATGAGCAATCCGTTTTTCCGATTCCACTCGCTTCTGAATATTTCTGAAAGCGTTGTCATTTCCGGTTCATCCGGTGGGATGCAAAAATTGATAAAATCGTGCTTGCCTAAAATATCTGAGGCACATTTTTCAAGTAGTGAGAAATCAATGCCCGATTCAACATTCCAGGCCATTCTTCGAAGCAGAGGGTTTTTTCCGCACGTTATTTGGTATCGATATTGTCGACTTAAAGCATCAAACCTTGCATGAAAATCGGCAGAGATAACTTCTGCTTCTACCATCGCCATATCACTGGGAAGTAAACCTTTCATGGCGTGCAATATTCTTTTGGCATCGAATTTCTCAGGCAGATCGGCATGCGCAACCTGTCCCTCGGCATGTACCCCGGCATCTGTGCGCCCTTGTCCCATTGTTACAACTGATTGTTGGTAGAGTGTTTCAAGGGCATGTTCAAGCTCCCCCTGTACGGTTCTCTCATCAGGCTGCTTTTGCCAACCTTTAAAATCCGTACCCTCATACATTAACAAAAATTTCCAACGCTGCATGATAAAGTAGATGTGGTAACTTTTTGGTTGTCATAATGAGCGCAGCCTTTCCCAGAACAGCAATAAAAGGCTATGGTTTCATTCACTTAATTGCAGATATATCAACGTATCATTCCAAAATCAACATAGCCAATTTCGTAACGCAAAATCTCTAAAGCTGCAGGAATTGAAAATCGCTTAAACCTCTTACATCAGTTTTTTTACCATTGATGTAAGAGTCAGTTTAAGCTTACTTAAGCTGCTTCATTATCTTCCTGTTCCTGCTTTTTCTTCTCGCGTGACCAGTGGCGCATCAGTGAGACACTAAACCCGGCCATTAGCAGAAATGTACCCAGCCATACTACCGATACAAACGGTTTGATTTCTGCAACAACCAAAATCCAATCCTCTTCAAATTGATAACTAAGGCCCTCTATCGTGAGCTCAATGGAATCAGATTCAGGCAGTACACTGGTAAACTGAACCGTCATATCCCAACTATCTATCGTTAGAGGTGGAGCATATGTATAGCTTCTGTCATCTTCCGTATAGACGGCAAACAGCGGCTCAACTTCATACCTGTCTCCGGTGGGTTGATGTTCTACCTCAACTAAAGACCGAATACCAATTTGCGTATTATCGGGCAGCTCCTCTTCTGCAGCAGGGCTGAAATCTCGGAAAGTGAATGAAAATTCACCTGCTTCAACCGTTTGTCCACGGCCAATTTCTATTACTTGCTCGTCAGGTTCGGTATCTAACTCTCCCTGTTGTTGATCGCTAACCGGCATGTTGCTTGCTCCCCGGCTTACACGCTCATTTTCCTGCTCTACATATTTACTTCCGGCAACATATAGATAGATATCACTCATCACACCGGTACGCACGTGAGGATCAACAGTCCACTCTATATTATCCATCGTTGATGATGTTAGCATCGGATAAACAACCGGGTCCATATAGAAAGTTGAACCGCCATCAATAGGTTCAAACCGTAACCTATACTCCTGCTGGCCGGGCCTCGGAGAATCTGATATCTCATAGCCTTCGTAGGTTACCATCCACTTATCATTAATAAGTGTGGGGCTGTCCAGCTCCAATTCAAACATCTCTACAGGCTGCGTTACAGGGAAACCTTCTTCATCAAACACATCGCCTTGGGCGATTCGCTGATTGTAGTTTGCCGTGCGTTCATCAAGTAGTGGTTCGGTATAAACCGATGAGGCGATAATTCCGAGTAGTAAAACACCAAAACCGATATGGTTAAGTGCACCGCCAATTAATTTGGGCTTCCGTTTCATCAAGTCGAGAATCACGGCAGCATTTCCAATTACTGCAAACCAGGCAGCAAAAATATATACCATGTAATAGATATTTCTGACATCACCCAGAATGATACTCAAAATAGATGCGATCGACGTCAGCAGCAGCGGAATTGTGAGTATACCCGCCAGCGATTCCCACGTATATTTTTTCCAAAACAGATGCTGGCCAATAACCGTAAAAAATGCCATGATAATTACGATCGGCATGCTCCACTGGTTATAAAACTCAATTTCAGGTGGTGTTGGGTTGTCAACAAAAAACCGGCCAATAATTGGTGAGCTGGTTCCAATAATAATTACCAGTCCAAGAATTAACAGAAGCATAGAGCCGGTGAACGTCATAAACTCACGACTCAAAATCGTAGATTCCTTCTCCGGGCTTGGCAGCTCTTTGTATCTATATAGATAAAAACCAATGCCCATGATGGTCATCACCAAAATAAAGAGTAGTAGCTGACCGTAGAGGCCGAGATCTACAAAACTGTGCACCGACTGTTCAGCCAACACACCGGAGCGTGTTAAAAAGGTTTGATAAACGATTCCGATGTAGGCGAGTATAGCCAGAAATATAGCTGCTTTATGAGCGCGTGAACTTTTGCGCTGAATAATCATCGCGTGGATTCCGGCTGTACCTATTAACCATGGTACCAGTGAGGCGTTTTCAACCGGGTCCCAAGCCCAATACCCACCAAATGACAGCGTTTCGTATGCCCAGTATCCTCCGAGAAAAATTGCAGTAAGTAGGCTCAAGTTTGCGGCCAATGTCCACGGAAGTGCGGGGCGTATCCAGTCGTGATACGTTTTCGTCCACAACGAAGCGATCGCAAAAGCAAATGGAACGGTCATCATTGCAAACCCGACAAAAATAATCGGCGGGTGAATCATCATCCAAGGACTCTTTAACAGGTCATTAAGTCCGGAACCGTCGGCCGGTACAAAATCGGGGTTGGCCTGAATAAACGGTGCATTCGGCATCTCTTGGGCGATAGTTCTAAATGGAGAGGCTCCGATTTGCAGGCCCAAAATATCCCACCCAACTACCATCGATAGAAGGAATACCTGTGTGAGTGTCATTACAAACATTACAGGTGCTTTGTATGGCTTTCGTGTCCACCGGATCAAACCCAATCCAACAACAAATGAGCAGAGTACCCACAACATAAAACTTCCCTCCTGTCCGCCATAAAAAGCTGAAAAGAGGTATTGAGTCTCTAAGTCGAGGCTGGTGTAATTCCAAACATAGTAGTATTGGAATTGATGCGTCATAATCAGGTATACAAGAATTCCTGATGCGACTAATAATAATGCTCCTTTGGCGACCCACAATTTGTTGGAGATAGACTCCAGCGCTTTATCATCTTTATATGCTGAATAAGCGTATGTAAAGAGAGCTGCAACTGCGGAAACAAAGGAGCCGGCTAAGAAAAGATGTCCGATTGTTCCTATCATATATATTTAAAACTCCTCTGCTTGTGTAAATTCTGCTTCACTGGGATCGTTGTACTTCGATGGGCATTTCATCAACATATCATTCGCGTGAAATGTATTATTTCGCAACTCCCCAATTACAACAAGCTGTGTTGCCTGTTCAAAATTGTTGGGTTTTGGGCGGGGATAAACAACGCGACGTACATTTCCATCTTCATCTTTCATATGAAATGAAAACTGCATGGTTTCGCGAGAAAAGCCGTACTCCTTATCACTGTACCAGGTTCCCACAACATGGGATGATGAGCGATCGGCCGCCTGTTCAAAATTTACATAAGTACTGATGCTGTTCCCGAAATTATACATCAAGAGCGATGTAAAAAGGACAATAGATAATACTCCGAAAATTAATTTTGGCTTCATGAATCTTTTTCGTCTATGATTTTTTCGAGCTTTGAAACGTTTCGATCAACTTTGATCATAAAAAATAGTAGGACAAACCAGATAATCAGGCTTACACCCAATACTACAAAAATAAGGTCGTTGGATGACATAAACTGAATAAATCCGGATGCTTCTTCTGCACCGCCTACCCCGTCCCATTGGTCTGAGTAACTTGAGGTTAGGGTATCAACGGCACTTTCACTGTAATCTTGTACTAAATTCGATTTCATACGGCGGTTTCTTCAGTCATTTTCTTAATTCGTTTATAGCGGTTCAAAATATCCATCATCCAGATTGCGAGCCCGATAAATCCAATTACTGCCGGATAGAAAATCAATCGTAATTCAGGTGCGGTTAAATCGCTAAAAGCGGGATTTCCTTCCGCCCCCGGGTGCAGGCTTGGCAGCTGACGCGGAATGATGTACAGTAGAAATGGTATCGTTGTGACTCCAAATATATTGTACACGGCTGAGATTTTAGCTCGTTTTTCCTCATCATTAAACGCTGACCGAAGAATAAAATAGGCTACAAAAATCATCATACCAAGCGCAGACATGTTCATGCGCGGCTCAGCGAATGTCCACCAGGCACCCCATGTAAATCGAGCCCAAAGTGCCCCGGTTAGCAGTCCGCAAATACCAAACGCCAATCCAACGGCAGTTGCTGTCTCCGCTTTCTGGTCCCACCGAATCTCTTCACTGTTCAGGTAACGAATACTGTAATAGAACGCCATTACAAACGCCACCATCATGGTGAACCACATGGGAACATGCAGAAACAAATTCCTGGCAGTCTCTTCCAGTATTGGTATGTAGGGGATTGAAATTAAAAACCCCACACTGATTACCAGTGTTAACCAAATTGCTACGATGTATTTCCAAATACTCAAGGGATCCTGTGCTATTCTTCGATTGCCTTACAGCTTACAAATATACGATAAAAGAACTGAAAATGTGTGAACTTTGATATGAATTAAATCCATGATATTATCTTTACAGTTGCGATAATTCATCATTCATTCCTTGAAATTTCCGTATGTTTATCGCCCATCAGAGAATTTAAAACTTTTGTAAAAATACAGATCTATGTCTTTAATGATTTCAGTTTCCGGTATTCGCGGAATATTTGGTTCACATCTCAACCCCAAAAACCTCGTTAATTTTACAGCTGCTTACGGCACATGGCTTGATGGAGGCACAGTTGTAGTTGGTAGAGATTCGAGAGTAACGGGACAGATTTGTGAAGATATCGTCTGCGCTACGCTACAAAGCGTGGGCTGTAATGTTATAAAAGTAGGTATCGCCCCTACGCCAACGGTGGCAATGGGCGTGCTGAAACATAACGCACAGGGTGGAATTATTCTTACCGCCAGCCATAACCCCGAAGAGTGGAATGCGCTAAAAATGCTGAATGAAAAAAGTGAATTTTTAGATCCCAGACAGGGTGAGGAGGTTTTAAAACTGGCAAGGGATGAATCGTTCTCCTATAAGAAGTTTGATGAGAT
>SL_4KL_010_BRINEDRAFT_10001203_pt1 | contig 14225 bp, 13 predicted proteins | sample SodLak_010_BRINE_2_FD_10664 | JGI IMG/M metagenome (IMG submission 10664)
GCCCGACGTGGGTCGTCATCCGATCGTCCCGGCCGGGGCGGTGGCCGAGCCGACAGACGACGACCTCGGGAGTGTTGTGCATACCGCTACCGACTGTGGCTGACGGTTAGGGAATTTCGTTTTGTGATCGATCGGCTGCTCAGTGCTGATACGTGGGCGCCGTGTCGTTGTGTACTGCCCACGCAGTGTTGATCATTGTCGCATATGTGAAGCGGACTGATATCGAATACACATATAGCTTTGATGACGACTTCGATCGGTTTGACGATATCACTCGCCTCACAACTGCAGTTGACATTCTCCCCGCCCTGAAGGGCGACGTTTTGCGCCTGTTCAGCAGATAACCCGTTCGAACACACATAATTTGAATTTTGGACATTCCGGAATGTGGACTGGCGACAGCAACGTCAGTCGGCAAGCGCCCAATACATATGTGGGCTCGGTTCGATAGGCTGACACATGAAGACGATCAACGAGTCCGAACTCGACTGGACCGAGTACGATCGCGAGGACACCGACGGCCACACCGAGTTTCGCCGGAAACAGCTTGCCGAAGCCGTCGAGGGCGAGGAGATCGGCTGTAGCCTCTACGAACTGCCGCCGGGGAGCCGATCGTGGCCGTATCACTACCATACGGCGAACGAGGAGGCGATCTACGTCCTCGCGGGAACAGGGCTGCTGCGAGTCGAAGGCGGGGAGCAACCGTTGTCGGCCGGCGACTACGTTGCGTTCCCAGCGAACGAACGCGGCGCACATCGGATCGTCAACGACGGCGAGGAACCACTTCGGTACCTGATGCTCTCGACGATGAACGAACCGGATATTACAGTGTACCCAGATATGGAGAAATTCGGCGTCTACGTCGGCTCACCGCCGGGTGGCCGAGACGATCGCACGTTCGAGGGCTATTACCGGATCGACGACGAGACCCACTACTGGGAGTAAGACACCGCGTGGCGATCGGCGACAGGCTTTTTCAGGTCGCCGGGAAACCTCCACGCAATGGGCGCTCTCGGAGTCACCGGGGTGGGCGATCGATGAGTCGGATCGGTGAGTGGGTACGACAGGCACGCGAGGACCGCTGGGGCCTGCTGGTCGATCTGGCCTTTGCAGTCGGGTGGGTAACGCTCGTCGATCTGCTCTTTTCGCTCCTCGATGGACCGACCTGGGCCTACTACATGTTCATGCTCGCAGGAATCGTCGCCTACTTCGGGTTCGTCGCGAGTCTCGAGCTGGCGACGGCCGATCGGGCGTCCGAATAGTCCCCGCTCGACCGGAGAGTGACTCCTGTGAAAAATCGGGGCCGCTGCTGACGCGGTGGCGTTACTCGTCAGGCATGTCGACGACGAGGACCGGGAGGTCCGTGCTGCGGAGCGTCCGCTCGGCGACGCTCCCGAGCAGTGCACGCCGAATGCCGCCGCGGCCGGCAGACCCCATCACGAGCAGATCGATCGCGTGGTCGGCGGCGTAGTCGCTGATCTGATCGTGTGGCTGGCCGGCGACGACCGCTTCGGTCACCTCGATTCCGTGACCGCGGGCCTGCTCGGCGACGTAACCGGTCGCCTCGTCTGCGCGGGCCTGCAGTTCGGGCATCTCGCCGTACTTCCCCTGTCTGATTCGATCGACCTGCTCTGTGCCGAGACTAATGTCGATTGCGCTGGTGTCGATGACGTACAGGGCGTGGATATTGGCCTCGTACTTCGTTGCGAGATCGATCGCGTGGTCGACTGCGTTCTCTGCAACTGCGCTGCCATCTGTGGGAACGAGTATGGTGTCGTACATTGTTAGTCGTCTGTAGGGGTGCCGCCGTCAGCGGCGACTTCTTCGGCGGATTCCATCTGGTGCATCGGTTCTGGGCTGTGACACTGGCGGACGAGCCGTTTGATTCGCTGTGGTGGGTCGTCAGTCACTACCGAGACGCCGATGATCACGGCGAAAACGATCGGGACACCGACGAGTGCGGATGCAGTGCCCGGTGCGATCGTCGCGAACGTCTCCGAAATCGCTTCACCGGCGACCGCGTCGGTGTAGGTCGGCAGCGTGACGTTGATGATCGCACTAAAGGAGATGACGATCCCGACGAGCATACCGGCGAGTGCGCCCTCTCGCGTCGTGTTCTCCCACCAGAGGCCGAGGAAGAACACCGGGAAGAAAACCGTTCCGGCGATCGCAAAGGACATCGCGACGAGTTCGCCGATGAGCGCTGGCGGGTTCAGTCCGATAATGGCGACGAGGACCCCGATCCCGATGATCGTCGATCGGCCGACAACTAGCTGTTCGCGCTGCGTTGCGTCCTCTTTGTAGAGGTTGGTGTAGATGTCGTGGGCCGCTGCGGAGGAGGCGGTGATAAACAGCCCTGCAGTCGTCGCAAGGGCTGCTGCAACCGCACCCGCAGCCACCAGTCCGACGAGCCACGTCGGCAGGCCCGCCAGTTGGGTCGTCAACACGACAAGCGCGTCGGCTTCTTGACCAGCCATGTCAGTGAAGGTGCCGCCGCCGGGGCCGTCAGCGTACAGCAGTCCACCGAAGGCGGCGTAGGTCGCCGTCCCCCAGTAGAGCAGGCAAATGAAGAACAGGCCCCAGACGGTCGACCAGCGGGCGGTCCGCTCGTTGTCGACCGTGTAGAACCGCACGAGCACGTGTGGAAGGCCACAGGTGCCGACGATCAGACTAAACGCAAGCGCAATCCAGGTGTAGTAGGTGGCGTTGGCGAACGGTTCGGTGAACTGCGCTTCGAGGCTTGCGGCCTCTGCGACCTGTGGTCCGGCCTCGAGATACGGGAGTGCCGTCGACCAACCCTGCGTCCAGCCGGTCGCGTACAGCCCCAGCGTAAAGGCGACAATGAGGATAATGTACTGGATCGCCATGTTCTTGGTCGTCCCCAGCATCCCCGAGAGGGCGACGTAGCCGATCGTGACGCCCATCAGCAAGATGACGCCGAGTTCGTAGGAGATACCGAAGATGTACTGGGCCATCAGCCCCATCCCACTCGCCTGTCCGATCGCGTACGTAAAGGCGATCGCGAGGGTGGTAAAGGCTGCAATGCCCCGCGCCCAATCGGAGTAAAAGCGGTCTCCGACGAAGTCGGGTGCGGTGTACTTTCCGAACCGGCGGAACTGGGCGGCCATGAAGATGAGCAGGATGAAGTATCCTGTCGTCCAGCCGACGACGTACGCCAATCCAAAGTAGCCAAGTGTCGCGATAAGTGCGGCCACACCGAGATAGGACGCGGCACTCATCCAGTTTGCACCGATCGCCATCCCGTTCTCGATCGAGCCGATCGATCGGCCGGCGACCCACAGTTCGTCGACGGCGGCGACACGGAAGAAGTAGCCGACGCCGAGGAACAGCGCCAGCATCAGGGCGACTGTCAGTGCCGGGATGAGTTTGAACTCACCGACGTCGAGTGCGGTATCCTGCAAGACGAACGGGTCTATGAGTTCTATCATTGGTCACCTCCGTCGGTGGCGACGGTGCTAGAGTCTCCGTCATCTTCGGCTTCCGCTTCGACCTCGTGTGAGATGTCGTACTTGCTGTCGAGGCGATCTCGCTGCATGGCGTACCCAAGCGAAAGCAACAGGGCTGCAAGCGGCGTGAAGATCGCGGCCAGGAAGAAATGCAGCGGGAACCCGCCGAGGATCGTCGTGCCGGTCATCAGATCGGGCGCGAGCAACGTCGCAGTCGTCGGCCCGAAAATAAAGAGAATCCAGGCGATAAACGACGCCCAGATCACCTTCAGGTGATCCCGCATGAACGGTGTCGCTGGCTTGAAGATGTTTATCTCTTTGTCGAGGTACGCTTCTGTCCGGACGCCGCCATCGGTCTCGATGTCGTCAGGGTCGTCCGTATCGTGTGTGGTATTATCTGTCATATTTTCGCGGTGGAGTTCGGTTAACTGTGGTAGTTCGTTGAAAAGCCGGAGCGAACTCAGTCGCTCTCGACCTGGGTGGCGATATCGTCGACGACCTCGGGGTTTCGCAGCGTCGACGTATTTCCGAGTTCGTTGCCGCTTGCGATGTCCTCAAGCAGCCGGCGCATGATCTTGCCCGATCGCGTCTTGGGCAGTTCGTGGGTAAAGAGGACGGCCTCGGGCTTGGCGATCGGCCCGATCGAGTCGAGGATGGCCTCCTCGGCTCTCGCCTCGAGTTCGTCTTCCTGACCCTCGTGGCCGTCTTCTGGAATCGCGTAGACGTAGACGGCCTCGCCTTTGACGTCGTGGTCGCCGCCGACGACGGCGGCTTCAGCGATCCCTTCGACGCCGACGACAGACGACTCGATCTCCATCGTTCCGAGCCGATGGCCGGAGACGTTGATCACGTCGTCGACCCGGCCGAGGATGGTAATGTAGCCGTCCTCGTCGAGTGCCGCACCGTCTTCGGGGAAGTAGATCCACTCGTCGGCCGCTTCATCGGAGTACTCCGCCCAGTACTCGTTGATAAACCGCTCGTCGTTATTGTACAGCGTCCGAAGCATCCCCGGCCAGGGGTTGTTGACTGTGGCGTAACCGGCTTCGCCGCCGGAGACCTCATTACCCTGGGCGTCGACAACGCGGGCGTCGATCCCCGGCAACGGTGGCCCTGCAGAGCCGGGTTTCATCTCGTTGATTCCCGGCAACGTGGTAATCATCATCCCGCCGGTTTCGGTCTGCCACCAGGTGTCGACGATCGGACACTCCTCGCCGCCGATGTGTTTGTAGTACCACTTCCAGGCCCGCGGGTTGATCGGTTCGCCGACGGTTCCGAGCAGACGAAGACTCGAGAGATCGTGTTCGGCGGGGTACTCCTCACCCCATTTCATGAACGCCCGAATCGCCGTTGGCGCGGTGTAAAAGATGTCGACGCGGTTCTTTTCGATCAGTTTCCAGAGCCGATCTTTGTCCGGATAGTCGGGCGTTCCCTCGTACATGACGCTCGTCGTGCCAAGTGCGAGCGGCCCGTAGACGATGTAGGAGTGGCCCGTGATCCAGCCGATGTCGGCTGCACACCAGTAGGTGTCTTCGGGCTCGATGTCGAGGACGGCATGGGAGGTCCACGCCGCATACGAGAGATAGCCACCAGTGGTGTGTTTGACGCCTTTCGGCTCGCCCGTCGTTCCCGACGTATACATCAGGAACAGCATATCCTCGGCGTTCCGGGAAACCGGCTCGACCGACGCTCCCTCGTGTTCGTCGACGAGGTCGTCGTAATCGTGCTGGGCGTCCGACAGCGAGTGGCTGAGTTCGTCGCCGAGCCGATCGACGACGACGGTCTGGACGTCGTGGTCGACCCCATCGAGTCCCTCGTTTGCTTTCGAGATATGGTCGAGGGCGTCACCGCGGCGGTAGTAGCCGTCACAGGTGACCAGATACTCGCTTTCGGCCGAGTTCATCCGGGTCGCCAGCGCGTCGGCCGAGAAGCCAGCGAAGACGACCGAGTGTGGCGCGCCGATCCGAGCACAGGCTAACATCGCGATCGGCAACTCCGGAATCATCGGCATGTACAGCGTGACGACGTCGTCCTCCTCGACGCCGAGGTCACGGAGCGTCGCCGCAAACGCCTCGACCTCGTTTAACAGTTCGCCGTACGTGTAGGTCCGGGTCTCGCCCAGTTCGCCTTCCCACGTGATTGCTGCCCGGTTCTTTGCCCCCTGTTCTACGTGCCGATCGAGACAGTTGTACGATGCGTTCAGATCGCCGTCAGCGAACCACTCGTAGAACGGTGCGTTGCTGTCGTCGAGCACCGTCTCGTACGGTTCGTCCCACGAAAGGAGATCGGCAGCCCGTTCCCAACACTCGGGCCAGTGTTCTTCGAACTCCTCGTAAATCCCTGGGTCGCTGACGTTGGCCTGCTCGACGAACGACTCGGGTGGTTCGAACGCGTCCTGTTCCTCGAGTCGCGCTTCGAGACTGGCTTCGTCCTGTGACATGTTACACACGATCAATCACCAAGGATAGTAGTAAAGCAACTCTCTAGGTGTACAAAACGAACCACAAACTGGAGCAGCGGTGACCGGTAGTTTCCGCGTAAGATCCGTGAAACGATCGGCGGGTGGCCGTCGAATGCGGCCTCGAGCGAACAGGAAAGAACGCTTCAGACGGGCGAACCGGTCGAACGGCGACGATTTACACCACCGAATCTAGAAGGTTAGAGACGATCGACAGCGGGTCAGTCGAGCAGAAACGACCGGCGCGGCGCTCCCGATCGCAGACTGACCACCGCCCGTGGCCCGTGGCACCGATCGGGGTGGCGTCTCGGACGGGCCACTGTTCAGTGAAACCGCCGATTAGCTTTCCAGCCGACGACAGGGCGACACAATGCGCCGCTGGCAGCCGAGCGACGTTCTGCCGGCGGTAAGCCGGTACTTCTGCCAGCGGTAAGTCGGTACACGCCTCACGCGTCGTCCGGATCGTCGAAGAACGTCTGGAGCAGTTCGTGTTGGCCCTTTCTGAGATGGTTGTGCAGCGTCGGCGAGGAAATCCCCATCGCGTCTGCGACCTCCTCGGCCGTACTCTCGCGGGGCCAGTCGTAGTACCCGCCGAAGTACGCCGCTCGGAGCGACACCTCCTGGCGGTCGGTCAGCCGATCCTCCAGACCTTCCCGAAACTCCTGGGCCGTCTGGACGGTCCGTTCCGTCTCCCGTTTTCCGACCAGTTCCGAGTCTGGAAACGCCGAGCGAAGGCCGGTGACGATCGTCCGCAGATCGGTGTCGCCAGCACACTCACCCGTAATCGTCGCCACGCCGTCTTCGATCGTCGCCTCGAGTGCAGTGACGCCGTACTCCGTCAGGGTGAGCGTCGGTGAGGAGCCCTCGACGACGAACTCGACTCGCCAGCCGCTCTCGTCGGTCTCGATCAGTCGACAGTCGATGATGCCGGGGTCGTCCTCGGCACGGTCGAAGACGGCCGCCGGCGAGGCTCCGTCGAGGGTGACGTAGTAGAGCTGTGTCGACTCGGAGATCGGTACCAGCGAATCGAGTTCGAACCGACAGTCCAGTTCCCGTGCACATTCGACGAAAAACGAGCCGTCGTCCCGACAGCGAAACTCGAGTTCGAGGACGTGGTCGGACAACAGCAGGTTCCGCCGCCGAACGGCCGCGATCGCGTAGCCGACCTGGCGGCCGATCGTCTCCAGCCACGTCCGTTCATCCTCGTCGAAGGCGGCCGAGTGACTCGTCGCAACGGTCAGGGCACCGTAGACCGTATCGCCGTAGGACAGCGCCACGCGTGCGAGCGATCCTTCGAAGCGGCCGTCGGCCTCTCCGTCCCCGTCTGCCGACTCATCGGTGGTGGGTACGTCTCCCGAGGCGGTGACGCCGTCGACGACCTGGACCTGTGGCATGTCGCCGAGTGTCGTCGGCTCCTCGTGCCACTTGTCTGGGACCAGGGTCTCGACCGACCCGGGTTCGATCCCACTTGCAGTCCGCCAGTTTCGCCGCCCGTCGGCGAGGGTCGTCCGATCGATCCAGGCGAACGCGTAGGCATCGCCGTCGACCAGCGACGCACAGGTCTCCGTCTCGACGTCCTCGTGGTCGGTCGCCGAAAGCAACGACCGGGTCAACGTCCGGTGACAGCAGGCGACCCCGTAGCGCCGATCGAGTGTCTCGCGGTCGGTGTCGGTCTCCGCATGCCGCTCGCGAACAGCGGAGACATCGGTGACCAACAGCGCGTAACCACCGTTGCCCCCCGGAACGTCGGCAAGCGAGAGACAGGTAACGCTCGCTTCGAAGCTGGAGCCATCGCTGCGAACCAGCGACAGTTCGTCCTCGAAGACGGCCTCGGCGTCGGCTGTTGAGAGGGTGCGTTCGGGAACCCCTCGTTCGACCGCTTCGTCGGGGAAGAACGTCGAGACGTGGGTTCCGACGACCGTGCCGGCCCGGTAGCCAAATGTCGACGCGCTGCTTCGATCCCACCGATCGACATACCCCTCCTCATCGAGACGAACCAGGGCACAGCGATCGGTCGCGGCGAGTAACGACTGGACGACGCGCTCGTGGTCTGGTGCGCTGTCGGGACCTGCTCTTGGACCTCGGTCCGGCGACCGTTCGACTGGGGCAAATGCGTCGACGAGTTCGTCGCCCGTCGGTTCGGCCAGGTACGATTCGAGAGCCTCGAAGCTTTGCCAGCCGCCGGCCGTCTTGACAGCACGGGGGTTGATGTCGTGGTCGACAAGTGCAGACCGCGCGAAGTACCGTCGGAGGTCGCTCGTCGAGACGGCCGAAAGCGCAGGGTCGTCGAGGCGTGTTCCCGCTCGATCGGCGACCGCGGACACCAGCATCTGGAGTCGCCGCGGCGTGACCGAAAAGACGCGATCGGTGCCGGCCAGCCCGTTGCTCCGAACGTAGCGACGGAGTTCGCGTTCGACCCGGGTCGGAAGATAGGCGGGTCGATCCGGCCGATCGTCGCCGGCGGGCACGTCGAGGAGGTATCGGGGTGGATCGGTGCGAACCTGGTCGATCGAATCGACGGTGAGTCGCGACAGCTCCGTCGGGCGGAGGCCGACCTCGCCACAGAGTCGGATGACGAGGGCCTCACGGTACGTTTCGGCGGCGTCGAGTAGCGACTCGTACTGGTGATCTGAGAGGTGTGCCGGTCCAGTCCGCTCGAGGCTCATTGTTCGTTCTTTCAAGAAACGCGAATATAATAGTTCCGCACTTCGGAGGTGGATGCTTGGAGATGTGATCTCACAATCGATTGACGGGCCTAATTTCGTTTCGCAAGCGTTGGTCTGGCGAAATCGTTAGAAGTGTTGGTTTGGCGAAACCGTTAGTCTTCATCGTCGTCAGTGATTTCGGCCTGAATCTCACCGACAATCTCGGGGTTCCGGAGTGCACTCGTATCTCCCAGTTGCTCGTCGTTTGCGATATCCTCGAGAAGCCGGCGCATGATCTTCCCTGATCGGGTCTTTGGCAACTCCGGCGTGAAGATCACTTCACAGGGGGTCGCGATCGGGCCGATCGTGGACTCGACACTGTCGATGATCGCCTCCCGAATCGCCGCCTCGCGCTCGCCGTTTGCAGCGCTTACGTACGCGTAGACGTCGGTTCCGCCGGATCCGATCGAGCGACCGACGACGGCCGTCTCCGCGACGCCGTCGACGTCCGCGATCGCGGACTCGACTTCCATCGTACTCAGCCGTCGCCCGGAGACGTTGATGACGTCGTCGACCCGACCGAGGACGGTGATGTAGCCGTCCTCGTCGATCCGGGCCGCATCGCCGCTGAAATACCACCACCGATCGGCCTCGGGGTCGGAAAACCGCGACCAGTACTCGCTGTGGAACCGCTCGTCACCGTCGTACAGCGTCCTGGCCATTCCCGGCCACGGACGAGCGAGGACGAGATACCCGGCCTCGCCGGGCTCTACCTCCGTTCCCGAATCGTCGACGACGCGGGCGTCGATACCCGGCAGGGCCGGCCCTGCCGAGCCAGGTTTCATGTCATCGACCCCGGGAAGCGTCGAGATCGCGATCGCACCCGTCTCTGTCTGCCACCAAGTGTCGACGATCGGACAGTCACCGCCGCCGACGTGCTCGCGGTACCAGTCCCAGGGCCGCGGGCTAATCGGTTCGCCGACGGAGGCAAGCAGCCGCAGGCTAGAGAGGTCGTGTTCGGCCGGGTACTCCATACCCCACTTCATGAACGCCCGGATCGCCGTCGGTGCGGTATAAAAGACGTCAACCGCGTTTCGCTCGATGATCTCCCAGAGCCGATCGCGATCCGGGTAGTCGGGTGTGCCCTCGTACATCACGGTCGTCGTACCGAGTGCGAGGGGGCCATAGACGATGTAGGAGTGGCCCGTAATCCAGCCGATATCGGCTGCACACCAGTAGGTGTCTGCGGGTTTGATGTCGAGTACTGCGTGGCTCGTCCACGCGACGTGGGCGAGATAGCCCCCCGTGGAGTGGACGACGCCTTTTGGCTCTCCCGTCGTCCCCGACGTATACATCAGAAAGAGCATGTCCTCGGCATCGCGGGCCACCGGATCGACGGTTTCGCCGGCAAACGTCTCACTGAGCACGTGGTAATCGAATTCGTCGTCGCCGAGGACGTGTGGCAGGTCATCGCCGAGTCGATCGACGACGACGGTCCGGACGTCGTGGTCGAGTGCGAGACAGGCGTTGTCGACCGTACTCTTCTGGTTGAACGCGTCACCACGGCGGTAGTAGCCGTCGCAGGTGAGCAGATACTCGCTGTCGGCGGCGTCCATTCTGGTCGCAAGCGCCTCGGCCGAGAGCCCCGCGAAGACGACCGAGTGTGGCGCGCCAATCCGAGCACACGCGAGCATCGCGATCGGCAACTCGGGAATCATCGGCAGATAGATGGTGACGACGTCGTCTTCTTCGACGCCGAGGTCCCGAAGCGCCGCTGCGAGTTCGTTGACCTCGACGTAGAGATCCTGATACGTGTAGGTCTCTCGCTCGCCGCGTTTCCCTTCCCATCTGATCGCCGTATGCGTCTTCCGACCGGCCCCGATGTGTCGATCGAGACAGTTCGCGGCGGCGTTGAGCGTCCCGCCGGTGAACCACCGGTAGAACGGGGCGTCCTCGGTCTCGAGGACGGTCTCGTAGGGCTCATCCCACGTCAGGAGATCGGCAGCACGCTCCCAGCACGCCGGCCACTCCGCCTCGAAGACGTCGTCGATATGCTCGTCTGTCAGGTTCGCCTGCTCGACGAACGACGCGGGCGGACACCGAGGCGCTGCAGTCGGGGAGCCGCTATCGATCGCCCACCTGTTCCGATCGGGCATCTCTCGTCCGGAATCAGGACAGTCGGACGAATAAACGTTCCTCCAGCGGCCAACGTATTGGCAGTGTCACACTGTCGGCACCCGGTGAACGGACCGTTCGACACCGTCAAAAAAGCACACGCTGGCCAGTCTGTCTGCCGACGGAGACAACCAATCCAACCACACCCTCTCACGATACCCAAAAAGAGGTTATTACGCTCGGCGTACCTCTGTGCAAACATGAACGAAGAGCGGACAGCACACGACGAGCTGGCAACTGCGATCGAGCCGTCGTCTCGACTGGCCGACGACGCGCTTTACCGCGCCCTCGCCTCGACGCAGCGGCGACGTGCCCTGGCGATCCTCTGTGAGGAGACCGAACTGACTGTCGAAGCGCTTGCGACGCTGCTCACCGGCTGGGACGCCACCGAGACGAACACGATGGCGACCCCGGCGGACCGCGAGACGACGCTCATCGAACTCGTCCACACCCACCTGCCGGTGCTCGCCGAAAGCGAACTCGTGAGCTACGACGCGGAGGAGGCCACCGTCACGATCGAACCGCTGAGTCAACCGGTCATCGAGCTGATCGCCAAGAGTGTCGACGCCGAGCGCCAGTCATCCTCGTGAGCCCGATCGCGTCGCTTCTCGACGACATCAAGAGTCGGACGAAAGCGTTCGTCGTCTATCGGAGCGACGACGAAACAGCGATCGAGTCCCAGTTTTCGAGCCACAACGTCAGCGTCGACCACCGCGAGCTGCCCTCGGCCGTTCCGGCACCGTTTCTCGTCATCGAAGCGGACGGCTCGTTTGCGGGCGCGATCGCGCTGTCGGAACTGGAGGGGTTGCTCGAACCGCCGATTGTCCGGCCGGACGCAGACGATGGCGTCTCGAGAGGGTATCGCGTCCTGTTCGACGTGCTCGACGAGACAGTGTTCACCGCGATGGAGCGCAGCCAGCTGCTTGCAGTGAGCCGGGAGATCGAGGACCGCGCCTTCCGCGTCGGCACCGGCACGCTCCGTGTCGCGTTTCAGTCGTTCTCGACGTTCGAACCGCAAGTCGAGCTCTACCGCGCGCTCGGGACGCGGACGGACCTCGACATCCACATCCACGGAATCGCCGACTGGAGCCCACCCGAGATTCCGAACGTCACCTATCACTCGGATACCGACGGGACGCTCGATCGGTACTGGATACTCGCCTTCGACGGTGGCGGCGACAAAACACAGCAGTGTAGCCTCTTTTCAAAAGCACAGCGAGACGGCTACGACGGCGTCTGGACCGACGACCCCGACCTCGTCGAGCGGGTGTTAGCAGAACTCGCGGCGGCCCAGTAGCCACTGACTGTCGGGAGACACTCGCCGGAGAGAGACACGATCCGGATCGGTCTCCCGTTGCGTACCCGCTCGACCGACACCGTCGCGTCGGACCCCAATCGCCCCACGCCACGCTGTCGAACGCAACGAGTGCGAGCTCGATCGCGTCCGAGCGGCCTCGGACGACAGTCTCCCCCCAGCGGCGCACTCGTCTAGAACTGGCCGGTCATCGAATCGATATCCGAAATTTCGGCCGGATCGATCTCGTCTGCAGACTGACGGACGACGTAGACGTCGTACCGGTGGTCGTTGGCCACTGGACTGCCGACGCTCGACTGCGGGGCGATCACCGAGCCGGCGTTCTCCGAGCCGATAAACAGAACCGAGGCTTCGATCTCGGCTGCAATGCGGCGGATCTCCCGGACGACGTTCGTCGTCGCTGTCGCCGTCGGCTCGTCAGAGGTGACACGTTCGACACGGAACGTCGCCTCCGGTGCGACTTCGTCGGCTCGCGTCTGGATCCCCGCGGCAATCTCGTCCGGCTCGAACGGCTCTCCCTCCGTGATCCACCCGCGATCGACGGCGTACTCCCCGTCGTCCGGGATAATCGTCAGAACGACGACGTCCTGGTCTAAGAGCTCACCGAACGTCGAGGCCTTTTCGAGCGCTTTCGTCGCGAGTGCGGATCCGTCAAAGGGAACGAGCAAAGTCATAGCGATAGTTCGTACGAGGGCGATGGTAAATGTTCTCCCTTGCCGGTGGAGGACAGCCGGGGGTGGCACGCTCCCCGTCATATCCGTTGTCCCGAATTGCCAATCCAGCCAAAACGGGGCGCACGTCCATCAGCACTGGCAGATAGCGGCCCACACTACTGGCCGACGACGAGAACGGGCCGATCGGCGAGTCTGACGACGCCGTCGACGGTGCTTCCGAGGAGTGCCCGCCGCAGTCCGGAGCCCCCTTGTGCACCGACGACGATCGCATCGACGTCGCTGTCGGCTGCACAGGCGACGATCTCCTCGTGAGGAACGCCCGATCGGATCGTCGTCTCGACGGAAATGCCAGCCGCTGTCGCTTCGGCCTCGACGGCGTCGAGGGCGGCCGCGGCCCGATCGCGGAGCGTGCGATCGACCTCGTCGGGGTCGACGATCGCGTTGTCGTAGTCCGTCCGCTGCTCGATGACGGCGATCGTCTCCAGCGACGCGCCGAGTTTGGCTGCCAGTTCGATCGCGTGATCGACCGCCAGGCTCGCACCGTCGCTCCCGTCGGTCGCGACGAGGATCGAGTCGTACATACAGAGTGGCTACAGCGCCGACAGTAAAGAGCTATGGCGCTACCGACACTAGCTGAGTGTGTGAATCGACGCACGCTCCTCGCTGGCTCCGGAGCCGCGCTTACGACGGCCCTCGCCGGCTGTGTCGACAGTCTCGAGACAGGAGGGAGCTCCGATCGGTTCGAGACCGACCAGCTCGCGACGGGATTCAATCATCCCTGGGGACTCACGGTGGTGCCAGACGACGGCCGGTTGCTCGTCACCGAACGCGAGGGCGGGCTATCCGTGCTCGATCCGGAAGACGGCACCGTCGTGGAACTCGACGGCGCTCCGGAGGCCGACACCGCCAATCAGGGAGGCCTGCTCGACGCCGCATTCCATCCCGACTTCCCCACAGCGCCCTGGCTCTATCTCACCTATTCGACGGCGAACGCCGACGGCTCGACGACGGCACTCGCCCGCGGACGACTCGACACCGAGGCGGCGGAACTCACGGCCCTCGAGGAGGTGTTCGTCGCCGAACCGTTCGTCGATTCGGATGCCCACTACGGCTCCCGTGTCGTCTTCGGTGCCGACGAACTGGTCTACGTAACCGTCGGCGATCGGCAGTTCAAGGATTTCGGCCCGGACCACGTCTCCCAGGATACGTCGACACCCATCGGCTCGACGGTGCGCCTCGAACCGGATGGCTCGATTCCCGAGGACAACCCGTTCGTCGACGACGACGACGACGCGGCCGACGCCATCTTCAGCTACGGCCACCGGAACGCCCAGGGGATGACGGTCCATCCCGACACCGGCGACCTCTGGCAGAGCGAACACGGCGAGGAGGACGGTGACGAACTCAACATCATCGAGGGCGGCGGCAACTACGGCTGGCCGATCGCAGCCTACGGCTGTGAATACGGGACCGACGAGCCGATCGGCGACGAGC
>SL_4KL_010_BRINEDRAFT_10001204_pt1 | contig 14223 bp, 16 predicted proteins | sample SodLak_010_BRINE_2_FD_10664 | JGI IMG/M metagenome (IMG submission 10664)
TACTCCTGTGTGAGTTTCGTACCCGCAGTTTGTGCTGAGATTGCCCAGAACTGTTTCGGAACCGACTGTTGAATCTCAACAAGCCCTCGTTCTTTGAGCTCGGTCACCGCATCATAGACGCGCGTCCGAGGTACATCCGACACCTCGCTCACTTCCTGTGCAGTCCCACACTGTAACGTTGTTAATGCAACAAATGTCCGAGCAGCATAGGCGCTAAGCCCGAGCGCTTCAAGCTGTTCGATCGCAACGGAGCGAGGGGTATTCGTAGGGGTGTCTGACATAGATGAGAGATATATCGATCCGATGTATGAGCACACAATCGCGGATGTTGGGTTCCTGATTTGTGTGCCAACTAACTCTTCTCTCTGATAGCGTATATTGCTGTTGTGATTATCCGAGTGAATATGTGGCCTTTGACAAACAGTTCAAAAACAACTATTAGCATCTCTTTGTCACTCAACTACTCACATATCTCACTATGTCAGCAGAAAAAACATTTCAAAAATGGGTTTATAGGGCTAAAAACGGTTTTTACCACATAGTTCACCCTCTACTTGTGATTAAAAAGTGGAAATACCTTTCCGGTAGTGTACGAAACTACCATCTGATACTGCTATTTGTTCGGTGATAGCACGGGTTGGGATTCATGGACGAACGTACAACACAACAACAGGCGATTGAACTGCTCCAACAGCTCGGGCTCAAAGAGTACGAAGCGAAATCATTCGTGGCACTCTCGCGGATTCCGCATGGGAGTGCCAAAGATATCAGCGAAATTTCTGCAGTTCCACGAACCCGTGTCTATGATGCGATTCGGGTGCTTGAAACGAAAGGGCTGGTTGAAATCCAACATACAAGCCCACAACAGTTTCATGCCGTTTCGATCGAAGAAGCCACTGACACACTCCGGAGAGAGTATGAATCACGAACCGACAAACTTCGTGAAACGCTTTCCGGAATCGAACCAGCAACACCGACAGAAGACTCTCGCGTGACGCATGAAGTCTGGTCGTTGTCCGGGACACCTGCGATCGCAAGCCGAACCCAGCAGCTGATTACTGAAGGGGCTACTGAACTGATACTGGTCGTCGGGCGCCGTGACAGTGTCACGGATGAGTTGGTTGTTCGTCTGTCTGATGCTGCCGATCGCGGTGTTTCCGTTGTTATTGGGACGACTTCCACACCTGTGTACGAACAGCTTCGTGAACAGGTCCCAAATGCAGCGGTGTTTCGATCAACGCTTGAGTGGCTTCACGGGGAGAATGAAGATACTGAAATCACTCGGCTCCTCCTTGTTGACAAAAAAACCATTCTTATTAGTTCATCTCACATCGATGTTGCAACAGGCGAATCACGCGAGCAGGCTGTGTTCGGACGTGGGTTTAATAATGGGCTTGTTGTCATCATCCGACGGCTCATGGCGACCGGACTTCGTACGGGGTCGTAGCGTCGTCGCTTCAGGTTTTAGTTAAAAACGCCACCGATCGCTCCAGCAAGTGCACTATCGATCGCAAAGATGACTGTCAGGACAATACCGCCAACGAGTACACCGCCGAACCCAAGCACGCCACCCAGTGGCCCACCAACTAATCCAAATAGCCCTGCAAGAAGTGCTAACAGGACTGAGAGCACGATTCCTGTGATCGATCCGGCAAGGAGTCCGTGCCACGCCCCACTGGCAAGCCCACCACCGGCAAGATATCCTGCAGCAAATCCACCGATAATTCCTGCCCCGATGTGGCCAACGATCGGTGCCCCTGTCGCGAGGATACCCGCGATAAACATTATTACAAAGCCAACCGCAACTGCACGCCAGTTTGTCATACCATCCGGTACGCTACTGAACCGAAAAAGCACCTCGGTTTACTAGTATATGAGACTCTTATTGTTTCAAATTTAATAAAACACGTTCTATTTTCGCAGCTGAGTTAATATTCACTCGATTCATAGGGGTCACTAATGAATACGCAGTCAACTGACAACGAGACTGTTCGGTTTGTTGTTCCTGACATGGACTGCCCATCCTGTGCCGGGAAAGTTGAACATGGGCTCGGCGATCTTGATGCGATCTTGGACGTGGAGACACGACCGACGAGCGGCACTGTGGTTGTGACCTACGACGCAACCAGCATAACCGCCGAAACAATCACGGAGGCACTCGATTCGCTTGGCTACCCAGTCACAACCACACAGCAGGAGCGGTTCTCAGTTCCATCGATGGATTGCTCCGCGTGTGCTGGAAAGGTTGACGCTGCACTGAGCGAGGTTTCGGGCGTTGTTTCGATCGACACGCGTCCAACGAGCGGGACGGTCGTTGTAACGTATGATCCTGCACAGTCCTCTGTTGGCGAGCTTACTGCGACGATCGAACAGACCGGCTATGCGGTCGTTGAATCCGAACGTGACACACAGCCACAGCTCTGGAAAACACCACGGGCAGTCAAAACAGCGATCGGTGCAGTGTTGCTCCTCACTGGTGTTGTATTTGAATGGCTCATTCCAACATTCAATACGACGTTCACAACAATCTGGCTCTGGACTGTTTCGATCGACTGGCTGCTCTATGTTCTCGCGGTTGTTGTTGCAGGAACTGCAATTCTCCGGAATGGGCTCATTTCGGTGCGAACCAGACAGCTCGATATTGACCTATTAATGAGTGCGGGAATCACCGGGGCGTTGGTCGTCGGGCTTCCGTTTGAGGCTGCAACGCTGGCGGTACTGTATAGCATTGCAGAACTGCTTGAGCGCTACTCGATCGATCGGGCCCGCAATTCGTTGACCGAACTGCTCGAACTCTCACCAGATACGGCAACGGTTCGGCGGAATGGAGAAGAGGTGGTTGTCCCAGTTGAGGAGATTTCGGTTGGCGAGACGGTTGTTGTCCGGCCTGGTGAGAACGTTCCACTCGATGGTGTTGTGATTGACGGGCACAGCGCGCTTGATGAGTCTCCTGTTACCGGCGAGAGCGTTCCGGTGGACAAAACTGTCGGTGATGAGGTGTATGCGGGCACTCGTAATACGGAGGGGTTCCTTGCGATCGAAGCCACTGCACCTGCTGGAGAATCCACCCTTGCACAGGTTATTGAGCTTGTTGCAGACGCAGAAGCCGAACAAACCGAGCGAGAACAGTTCGTCGATCGGTTTGCAGCGATCTATACGCCGATTATCGTCGTTGGTGCACTGCTCACAATGACGATCCCGCCACTGGTTTTCGGTGCACCGTTTACCGAATGGTTTGTTCGTGGACTCACGCTTATTGTTATCGCGTGCCCATGTGCGTTTGTCATCTCAACACCAGTTAGCGTTGTCTCCGGACTCACAAGCGCCGCACGAAATGGTGTCCTCATCAAAGGTGGAGCACATCTTGAATCGATGGCGACAGTTGACACCGTTGCGCTCGACAAGACAGGGACGCTTACAACTGGAGAGTTGCAGGTTACTGACGTCATTGCACTCAATGGAAATGACGAGACAGACGTACTTGCGTGTGCAGGCTCGATCGAACGCCGGAGCGAACACCCAATTGCAGCCGCGATTGTCGAGTATGCTGACACCGCTGCTGCTCCGATCCGATCGATCGCACAGTTCGAAGCACTCCCTGGAAAAGGCGTCCGTGCCGAACTTGATGGTGTAACACACTACGCTGGAAAACCAGGACTGTTCGCAGAGCTTGGGTTTTCGCTTGAGCACACACATCTCAAAACAGACGGTGGCGTCACAATCTCGAAGACTGCCGAAGATGATATTCAATCCTGTGCACATGGTAGTTATCTTGACCTTCGAAACGAGACAATCCCACGCCTCCAGCAGGAAGGAAAGACAGTCATTCTTGTCGGAACGGAAGATGAGATTGAAGGTGTGATTGCAGTCGCTGATACGGTTCGACCAGAAGCGGCGTGGATGGTCGATCGACTCCACGAACTCGGAATTTCCCGCGTTGTCATGCTCACTGGCGATAACGAACGAACGGCTCACGCGATTGGCAATCAGGTCGGTGTCGATGAGATTCGGGCGGGGCTGCTTCCAGCCGAAAAGGTTGCAGCAATCAGAGAGCTTGACGCTGAAACTGCGGGTGGCGTTGCAATGGTTGGTGATGGTATCAACGACGCACCAGCACTCGCAACTGCAACGGTTGGCATTGCAATGGGTGCCGCTGGTACGGATGCCGCGATCGAAACCGCAGACATCGCCCTCATGGCTGACGATCTCACAAAGCTTCCGTACCTCTACTCGTTATCAGCGAAATCAGAGTCAGTGATCAAACAGAATATCGGCTCAAGCCTTGCGGTGAAGGCGGTGCTTGCAATCGGTGCACCGTTCGGCTATGTTTCTGTGCTTGTTGCGATCGTCGTTGGTGATATGGGAATGAGTTTGGGGGTAACGAGCAACGCGATGCGGCTTGCGGGTATCGAGCCNGAAACACCGCCGGANGCGATNGANTCTGTCTAGAGGACGATTGCGACAACGGCGAACAGAATTAAGACACCAGTAATATCACACACGTTTGTTACAACAGGGATTGTTGTATCGTCCGGATTGTATCCTAATTTGAATGAACCATACACTGCAAGCAGACTCACAACGACAACGAACACCGATAAGAGCATCCCACTTATCAGCGATATCGTCATCACCTCCACGAGCGTGAGCGTTCCGCCGAGTGCTTGTCCGATCGCCCATGCAGCAACACCAACCAGTGTGAACACCGTGAATCCGAGACCCAACACTGCAAGCGAGTTTGATTGAACATCATGATTGTCGATCGATAGTTCGAATGTTCCTAAATGCAGCTGTGTTGAGAGCCGTGAACACATAATTGAGCCAAGGTTTCCTGCGGTACCGATCTGAACGGGGACTAAAATAAGCAGCGATGGTGTTTCTAACAGGACATCCTCAAACGACTCAAGCACGGAGCCTGACACCATCTGCAATACGGACAGTGCTACAAGCAGCGGAACCATTGTAACAACCATTCGACGGATACTCCACTCTTCGTCAAGTCGGTCTAGGAGCGTCTCCGGCTCCGGTTCTTCATCACCCTCGAGAAGATCGTCATAAATCTCGCTCAGTGAGTCACTCATTCCGGTTAGATTCTCTCCAGCGTCGATATCTGTCATACAACCAACCCCACAACGTAGATTGCAATGAGCAAGAAGATGACACCAAAGACATCTCCCAGTGTTGTGACGATCGGACCGACGAGGTTGTCCGGATCAATCCCTTTTCGGTAGCCGATGAATACGACGCTGACAAGCACTGTTAGCATTAATATCGCAGATAAAAACCCTGCAATCGCCATAATTCCGACAAGTTCAATCAGATTTCCGCCTCTTCCGAGCAACCCAACAACAACGAATGCAACAACTGCAATAAATATGGATACTACCATCCCGTTAATAAATGATGCAATCACTGCATTTGAGAGCCGTTTATCGAAGGTAAATCGGGGCTCGATAATTCCTTGATGAAGGCCACTTGAGATTCGTGCACCGAGCGATCCGTAGACACCACCACGTGTCGCCAAGAACGCAGGCAGTAGAACAAGGATTCCGGGTACACTTTCGATGCCATTACGCATTGTTTCGCTTCCCAATACGGTGCCTGCGAACAATCCTGCAATAAGACTGATAAAAATAACCGGCATTGCCTGTCGATAGATATCCCATGCTGAACTCCGTCCGGCCATACAGACATGTCATGGTTTGTGTTGATAAACCCCGCGTGCTTGATCGGACCACATACACATATATGATTTCTGTACAACAGATACTGTTGATGCCCTCCAATAACACCCCGTCTTCGGTCTCGTGGACGGTTCCAACATTTCCACGGTTTCGATTGTTTTGTGCTTCGATCTACGACGGTCTCAAACTGCTATTCATCGGATTTTTTGTGTTTATTGGCACGCTGACCATCCCGCTCGCACTCGGCGGAGTCGAACTGGCCGTCCTTGTTGTCATCATCTATGCACTGTTTTTGCACATCCTTGTGTATGGTATTGGATTGTACGGAACGAGTGCATCCGACCGATCGTCGCTGTTCCAAACAAAAGGAATTGTCTCGCTGCTGTACACCGTGTTGCCGATCGGCTCTGCTCGTGAGTTTCTCCGAAGTATGATTGCTGCGGGAGGGATTCTCATACTACTCATCGTCATGACCCGGTATACACAACTCCCCTTTATGACGATCTTCCTTCCTCTGTTACTGCTCACGATTCCGATCACTCGTGGTAGCGGCGGCACGGCTCACATTGACCTTGACCGCGCGGAGTTCAAACGTACATTCGACAGACAGGGGCGGTTTCACGATGGACCACAGACACTCACACTGCGTGGGCTGAAACGGTATCAAGCCGTGTCGATCGGCTCTGTGACTGCAATTTGGATCTCCGGTGGGCAAGCAGGTTTGAGCGGCCCAGGAGTGATTCTACTCCCAACGAGGAAGCGTGAGGCGGTTGTATCTGCGCTTGAAACGCTCCAATCAAAACAACCGACGCGATCACAAACGGACACCCGAATCAAAATTGCGGGCGTACTCATCGCGTTCGTGTCAGTCGCAGTTCCGATCGGGATGTATCTGACCGGTGCAGACCGTGACCTCATTGGTATTGTGGGCTATCTCTCGGTGTTTGGTGTGTTTGTTGGGCTGCTTATTGCGGCACGGTGAGCGAAATACTGCCGTGTCACTCATATATGTGTGGCACGTAGTACCAATGTGGATATCAACAAACTCGACAAAGAGCTTGCACGGACGTTTGAGAGCACCGCCAAGGAGCGTCGCGTCCTCTGTCGACAGGCTCGTGACCTTGTTGACTCCGGACTGGATGAACGCGACCGTGGCCATGCACTGACCGTCGATGAACTCATTACGCATCTCTCAGATGCACCTGAAGAACACAGCCTCACAGAACGCTGGAACTGGTGGATGGGTGCATTGGACATTGCGTATGGCGGCTACCAGCAGTTTACGATTCACCATCTCTCTGATGAACCCGAACTCAACCGCTAGTTCTACTCATTTCGGCCCCTTCGATCGCCTCCTGTAACCGACGCATGAAAACAGTTTGAGTTACTACTCTCCGTATGAAACTGCAGTTTTTAGGCGCGGCAGGCGAGGTTGGCAGGAGCGCAATCCTCGTCAACGATCGGCTGCTTTTGGATTACGGCTCGCTCACAGCCAACCCACCGCAGTATCCTCTTGGAAACGTCTCTCCGGATGCCATTGTTGTCTCACACGGTCATCTTGATCATGTTGGTGCGCTCCCGTCGTTGCTTTCAGGGGCCGATCGCCCCGAGATTCACTGGACACCACCGACCGCCCGCCTTGCACAGGTGCTTGCGCGTGATACGCTCAAACTCCACGGCGGGACAATGGCCTGCCCGTTTACTGATGCCCACGCCGCGCGGATGACGGAAGTCGATCGGCGACACGGCTACAACGAGACGTTTGACGCAGCGGGCCATGAGATCACATTTTATAACGCAGGTCATATTCCCGGCTCGGCACATGTGCTTGTTGATGACGGAGAGACAACACTGTTATATTCCGGTGATTTTCACACGGATGATACTCGATTACTCTCCGGGACAACCGAGAGACCGGATGCGGATGTTGTCATCTGTGAATCAACATACGCTGATGTAACACATGAGGACCGATCGGCCGTCGAACGTTCGTTTGCCGAGCAGGTCAAAACGACGGTTTGGGAGGGTGGTACCGTTGTCGTACCTGCGTTTGCGATCGGCCGGACTCAAGAGCTGCTCATGGTCTGTGAGGCACACGATATCGACTGTTACGTTGATGGAATGGGCCAAGAAGTGCTGTCGATCGTCCGAGACCATCCGACGTTTCTTCGTGACCCGGACGCGCTCGCCCGCGCGAAGCGACATGCCCGATTTGTCACCGGCCGTGATGGACAACGAAAACGAATTGCGAGAGATAACACGGTCATTGTAACTACCTCTGGCATGTTGACTGGTGGCCCTGCCATGACATATATTCCAGCAATACGGACCCATCCAAAGAACCGGATTGCACTGACTGGGTATCAGGTTGACGGAACCCCTGGCCGTGAACTGCTCGAAACTGGGCGCTGTCAACTCAACGGTGGGATCTATCCGGTCTCAGCACAAGTCGACCTCTTTGATTTCTCCGCACACGCTGATCATGATGGACTTCGATCGTTTCTTTCCTCATACGAGGAGGCGACAATCCTGCTCAATCATGGCGATTCAACCGATCGGTTCGCGGCCGAACTCCGTGAGGATGGATATACCGCCACAGCACCGACGTTGGGTGAGGTAATCACCGTTTGAAAATATCAGTTTCACTGAATTATATAGTATTTTATACACTCCCATCATCGTTCGGCTGAGAATCATGGTTAGTATCCAAAAAACTCCATTCGGCCCGTCAAATGATTGCACAATTGCGTTCAAGAGTGAGGCCAACCGATGAGCACTCGTACCGCTCTCACAAACCTTTCGATCAGGAGTCTCAAACTCCCTGTCTTTGCCCTCGCAGGCGTTGGGTTTTTAGCTCTCTCTGTCCCTGCATTCTCCGAGCCAATGCTGTTTTGGACCGGTATTATTCTTGGCGGCTATATCTATCCGACACACGAACTCCACCATTTTGTTCTCGGGAGCGTGTTTGGTCTGTTGCTTTTGGGTGTTGTTGCCCAAGCAGTCCAGCCCGCAAAACGCGTTGGTGCACTTCATAGCTCACTCATTATTTGGGGACTTTTTAGTATCGTATTCACCATTGGATCCGGCTTCTCTCCAGTGTTCATTATTCTCCTCGGACTGCTTACTATCATGGCGATCGTTCACCCAGCAGGTCGTTCACAACTGCCGTCTGTTGAGACGCTTGATCGACGAATGGCTGCGATGGCAGCCGTCACGACAGTGGGTGCGATCGCCTTTGCAACGAATCAGCTGCTTTCTCAGCTCAGTCTCACTGATGCACACGCTGGTTTCGAACACTATCTCTTTATGGCTACTGCTGCGCTGGCAGTTGGCGCGCTCTCAATCCATGCGAGCTTCCGTGGCACCGGCTGGCGGTTCCCTGCATATGCAGCTGCATTCTTCATGCTCGTAATCGGTGTCGGATCGATCGTGTATCCGGGTGTAGAACAGGGATCCAGCCTTGGTGTTGTGCTTGGTTTTGTTGTTGTCTTGTGGGCTATTTTGTTCATTGCACGATCGCAGAGCGTGGCGATGAACTGATGGCACCGCAATCGGCCGATAATTACGGTCTGTGCTCCGGGACGACAGCAACAAACCGAAGCCGCCGATAATCTGCGGTCCATGTGTTGCTGTTTGTGTCGTATAGTTGCCCCCTGAGTCGTGCTTCAACTGCCGAACAGAGCGAATCCCGCTCTGCCGGCTCAATATATTTAAAAAACGAATCGGTGAACATTTCGAGCCAGTTTCGCAATCCTTTCGGACCGTCTTCGAGTTCAGTTGGCCGATCGAACAGCCGCATATATCGGATTTCAAACCCTGCCGCTTCGAGAAGCTGGCTGTAGGTCCCGATCGACGGGAAGTACCACGGATTCTCAAACTGGTGTCCGCGAGCCGTTAGTTCCGCTTCGAGTGCAGACTCGATCGAATACACATTTCTGTAGCCACCAAACTCCCCAACAAATCGCCCACCTGCTCGAAGTCGTTCAAACACACTGTCTGCCACCAGCTGTTGATCCGTTTCCGGGATCCAATGGAGTGCTGCATTCGTGAACACGGCGTCGACCGTTTCTGGGAGTGTCTCGATCGCAGAGAGGCGCTGTGCAGTCGCGTGAATGAATGTCTGCTGTGGATAGGTGTTTCGAGCCTCGTGTATCATCTCTTGGTCTGCATCGATGCCAGTCACATCTACACCATTGTCTGCAATTGCGGCGGCTAAATGGCCGGTTCCACAGCCAAGATCAATAATTTGCTCACCAGTCTGTGGTGCAAGCAGTTCCAATACATCCTCGCCGTACTCATGGACAAATGCGTGCGCCCCGTCGTAGAGCTGTGGATCCCACGAATCAGTCATTACACAACGCACTCTCCGGAATCGTATAGTTCGATTGCACGCTTGTATCACATACTCTGGCGGCTACTCCTCTGTGGCTTCGTCAACACGTGTTGCATATTTTTCTAACTCGACCGCAAGTGTCCGAGCTTCAGCTGCGGAGAGTCGTACACGATCGGCGTGTGCTGGGAGCTGCTCAAGTTGTGTATTGTCCAATTCGAACTCAAGTTTCACATGATCCGGATTTTTTCGAGGCGCAGTTACATTGAGGACGGCAAGTGCACTCTCGGAAAAGTCATGTCCAACGGCTTCTCCATCCAGCAGGTCAAATGTTGTGTACGCGTTTACTCGAAGCAGTCGATCTGGCATACAGAGGATCGAACTCCAAGTCAAAAATGGGTGTCGCTCGCGTCAACAGTTTCAGTCGTCTGTGACAAACTCGGTGCGATCTGTGGTGGCTGTTTCCTCATATCCTGGTGGTCTACGGTAGTTGTCACGTAGCTCACCCACAGCCGATCGCTGTATGACAACGAACCCTGCAAGGATTATGAAGAATCCAATGACTGTCGTTGCTGAGAGTACCTCTCCGAGTACAAGCCAGCCACTCACGGTTGCCACCGCTGGGACAGTGTACGCGACAAGGTTGGCATGCACCGGTCCTGCTTGTGCAATCAGGAGGAAGTACGCACCGTATGCAACCGCTGTCCCTGGAATACCAACGTAGACCACCGCTGTGAGTGTCTCCGGTGTCCACGCAATGGACGTTGTCTCACCGATCGCAACACTTGTTATGTGCAACAACACTGCACCAAGCGCCATCGCCCACGCCGACAGTGGTAGCATTGCAAGCGTTGGCTTGAATCGCTTTGTGGCGACACTTCCCAATGCAATGCTGAGTGCGGCGATCGCAATCAACGACTGGCCGTAGGTACTGTCACCAAGCGAGCCTGGTGTTGGCGAGACAAGGATCAGTACACCAACAAGGCCTACCAAGATGCCACCAAAATCGATCGCAGAGACTCGATCGCTCAGCAGCAGGAACGCAAAGAGCGGTGAAATCACAGGCAACAGTCCGTAGGTGACTGCTGCAGCACCGCTGGTCGTGTACTGCTGGCCAACAAAGAGCAACCCGTTGTTGATTGCAACAACGAAGACACCGCTTGCAACGATCGCAAACACGTCATTTCGCGACTGTGGTGTCCAGATTTCGTATCTGTATGCCACAAAGCCCAACAGGAGCACCGCTGCAAAGTCAAATCTGAACGCGGCAAACAACACCGGCGGCACCGCGGCCAATCCGGTTTCGATCCCGACGAACGAGGTTCCGAGGCCGATCGACGCGATCACGAACAACGAGAGGGTTGAACCGATTCTCATCGGTTGACCCCCGGTTTCTGCGCCATAGCCCGTGCTGTATTACGGCGCTCGAAACCGGGGATCTGATGAACGATTCGATGACATGCGTTTGGATAACGTAACCTCACGTTTAACTCCTCATACAATAGTCGGATATTTTTGTTTAAATGTTTGTCGGTAGGTTGCTTGTCGTGACAAACAGTGACGAATGGGTTCTGTATGTTTGTGTTTGTCATTACCACTGACCAAATTTGAAATACGTACAAAATACGGGTTGTCACGTGTTCCTCACAGAACACGCACGCAATTTTGTGCCGATTAGTCGTCGCTTGCAATTGGCGTCCCGTCAGGATGTGCCGGTGCTGGGCTTGCATCCATGGAATCATCTTCGGCATATGGGTACCATGTGAGTTTGGTATTGTGCATGAATGGGTCCTCGTAGCTCGTTTCCTCCGGTTCGATGAATGCTTCAAGCTCCTCTTCGTCGTGGCGTGCGATGAACTCACGGAATGTTTCATTCCCATCCCGATGGTCCTCGAACGTAGCAAGCAGGTTCTTGACCGCGCCAGGAACTTCATCAACAGGGACGCGCTGACCGACCCATGAAGCGAACTGTGGGTTCTCTCCGAGTCCACCGCCAAGGCCAATGTCGAGCGCCTCGACTGCTTCGCCGTTCTTTCGTGTTTTCATCCCTCGCAGTGAGATATCTGCGATCTGTGGCTGTGCACATGATGCCGTACAGCCTGAAAGGTGGATATGGAACTCTTCAACGCCATCCGGAAGCGCCACGTTCTCTTTGAGCCATCGTGCAAACCGCACCTGCCGGTTCTTTGTTTCGACGATCGACAGCGAACAGAACTCGGTTCCCGTACAGGCGACAGAGCCACGCATAAACGGATGCGGGTTCGGCGAGTAGTGTTCAAGTAGATCCTCCGCAAGCAGGGCATCTAGCTTTGATTCTGGGACATCGGCGATAATGACATTCTGTCGTTGTGTCACTCGGACACTCCCGGAGCCGTAGGTATCTGCAAGACGTGCAAGCTCGGCAGTATCATCCGCACCCATCCGCCCAACAAGCACATTGAGTCCGACGTAATACTTCCCATCGCGTTGCTCGTGGACGCCGATCAGATCGCCATGTTCTCCACCAGCATTGTAGGTGTACTCATCTCGGAGATCCGTTCCCGCTGATTTCAACTCGAAGTCAACAAACTCCTCCTGCAAGACGCGCCGTAGTTTCTCCGGCCCCCACTCATCAACAAGGAATTTGATGCGTGCGTTGTACCGGTTTTCTCTGTCACCATGCTCACGGAACAGTGCAGAGATACCTGCTGCAACGTCTGCTGCCTCCGATGGCTCAACGAACACATCAATATCACGCGCAAGCCGTGGTTCGTTTCGTGCGAGGCCACCTCCAACACGAATATTGAATCCACGAACCTCTTTCCCGTTAATCTGCTTGTATGCAGGCTCAAGCGCAAGGTCGTTGATATCTCCTTGTCCGGAGCCGTCTGCAGACCCAGTCACGGACACTTTCCATTTTCGTGGCAGGTTCGAGTGGTCATCATTGCCTTTGAACCGATCGTTCAGTTCATGAATCACAGGCAGCGCATCAACAAACTCCGGCGCTTTCCCGGCCATCGGATTGCCGACAATGTTTCGCCATGAGTCACCACAGGCCTGTTGCGTTGAGAGACTGTTCGCCTCTAACGTCTCAAAAATATCAGGAATGTCTTCAAGTTTGATCCAATGCAGCTGGATTGACTGTCGGGTTGTCCAATCGACGTATGCGTTTCCAAACTCCGGGTTTTCGACCGGCCCAGTTGCATACTCGTTTGCCACGTCTGCAATGACTTTTGTTTGTCCTGGCTCAAGGACGCCGTTTGGCGTCCCAATCCGCATCATAAAGTAGCTTTCTTGACCGTTCCGCTGGTGGTACAGTCCCCACCATTTAAATCGTTCAAACCACTCGTCCCGTTCATCATCAGGGATCGAATCCCACCCGGTTTCGGCAAACCGATAGAGGTGCTCACGGATCTCGTTTCCGTACACCTCTGATTTCCATCGCTCCACGTCAGTTGGCATATCTATCGTTCTACCTGCCATACGTAAACGGACAACTACCGCGTCAACCCTTCCCGGTGCTTCGAAAACAAGGATGATGTTGCCGGTTCTGTCTCAGTATATCACGCAACCGGCGTTAACACATCGCCCTCACGGTCGTACCCGTAGAATTCACCGTGTATAATTTCTCCGACAGGGACGTGTCCAACCGTTCCACTGCTCCCACATGCGATGCACTGTCCGTAGGTTTCGACCGTCACCGTTCGACCGCTCGATCGGGCTGATAAAAACCCCTCTGCAAGAAAGTCCGTCTGCTCACACTGACAAAATTCGGGCGCATTAAGCCGCCAGAGCTCACTCACGCTCACCTGCCGTTCATCGTTAACCGAGAGCCACGCCCCATCATCGAGGATTCGAACTGCAACGCTCATACACTACGGTATGGGATGCTCGACCCTGTAGTCTCGCCATACTGCAACGGCTGACTCTGTTGGTGACGGGCATAGCTAACTGATCTCTCTGCTGTCCCCGGATTCTGCCGTTTAGCCGCCTCCAAGCTAGCTGCAACATCATCCGGTATCCAGAATCACAGGTATGTGTTACAACTTCGAACGGGGTTATCCCTTCAGCCATAAAATAGGGTTTTGATGACACTACCGTCCAAATCTGTTATTCAACATACCTCTGCAGACGTTGCACCTGAACTGTACGATCGATCCGAGGAGGTGGCTGATGAGTAAGCTAACCCACCATACAGACGGTGCTGGCGACGAGACAAACAAGGAATCA
>SL_4KL_010_BRINEDRAFT_10001205_pt1 | contig 14219 bp, 8 predicted proteins | sample SodLak_010_BRINE_2_FD_10664 | JGI IMG/M metagenome (IMG submission 10664)
GTTGCTTGGTTATATTGTAGGAGTCGGAGAAGATCCACAAAAGACGTTAGAGGAGGCCAAAGGGTCTGGAGAGTTTGTCAAAGAGCAGCATCTACAACAGTATCTCGTCAACCACTGGGACCAGATGGAACTCTCCGACCAGTGGGAAATCTATAGTGATGCGGACGATCCAGAGGCTGGGATTGAGTTCTCGACCGGTATAGGACGGCCCGATATACTCCTCACCCATACGTCAAAAGATCGCGTCTGTGTTCTTGAACTAAAAAAGGGCCGTACCAGTGATCGGGCAGTCGGGCAGCTTCTTCGTTACGTTGGTTGGGTTCGTGACAACCTCGAAGATCTAGAAGGTGTAAGTGCTGATTCTGACGTTGAAGGGCGTCTCATTGTGAACAAAACATCAGAGAAACTCGAATATGCAATCTCGGCAGTTCCCGACTTGATGCTGTATGAATACGAGATGCAAGTCAGGCTGAACCAATCAACCTAATATGGCGATCTGTGGCTAGATGCAGCAGATTCTATTCCGACTACTCAATCCCCATCATTTCATCATCAAACGCTTTAACGATATCACCGAGCGTGCCCTGATACTCCTCTTCTTCTTCTTGATAATTTTGCGTGAGATTGACAATAGCATCAGTCGGATCACCGGCGACCTGTCCGAACTCTTTTTCAGCAACCTCTAGCCCTCCTGCGGCATACTGTGCCAACCGCTCGGCTTGTAGTTCAGAATCAACAAGCGCATCCATATCTCCTGTGTCCTGATAGGCAATCGACGTAGCTATCACACGATATAAATCGTTTGCAAAGAAATTGTCTGCACCAATTTGGCCGCGTGTTCCCTCCGAGTCATCGCCCTCATAGCCCTCACGAACAGGATTATCTTCACGGTACCCCAGTACGGCTAAGAAAACCATAAAGTCGTAAGAATGATTGAAAATTTCATACTGGTCAACAACCCGATCGTATAATTCTGATTTTTTATAGGATATGAAATTCATTTTTCCTCACCCATGTTAGTTTGTTCAGTCTTGATGACCGTACGCGGATAATTATCCTCACCGTCTCCTTCGTTAAAATCGAGCCAATACTGTTTCCCAACTTTCTTTCTCATCTCTTCTTCTACGGGACCTTCCCACTGTGAATCAGTCGCAAAAACAATGACCTGATTGGCTAATTCAGGTATGACTCTACCCACTTTTCGACGATGAGATTTATCCAGAGCTCCAAACGGAGAGTCCATAACAAGTGGATAAATTCCGCCAGTGAAATATTCTGAATCGTTATCCGATTCATATCTTTCACGGGCAATATCAACCAAACTACCAATAAATGCAAGGCTGGCAATTTGCCTTTCTCCGGTAGATTTATTCACCTGCCGTTGACTTTCGTTAACACCCTGCTGAATCCGGAGTTCAAAATCTTCCGTGATTCTGGCCTCCATATTTTTGCTGGCAATTCTACTGAATGTTTCTTGGATTTTCTTATTGGATAACCGCCGTACCTTATTTTTGAGTTTATCAAAGGCTTGTTCAAGCTCCACTTTGACAGATTCAGCGGCATACTGTCTTCGCTTAGCAACAAGCGCTTCTTGGCGTTCGTCTTTCTTTTCTGCTATTTTGTCGCTTGTCGATTCAAGTTGCTCTTCCAGGTTGTTAATTCGTTCCTCAATCTTACCTAGTTCGTTATGTAACTCTCCTTTCTCACGTTCTTTTTCTTTCCGTTTGTTTTCGAGTTCGGTAACCGACTCACCTGATTCCGTCGTCTGGTCCATCTTCTCTAACTCAGACCCAATCTCGTCAATCTTTTCTGAGAGTGTCTCGATTTCCGCCTCAAGTTCACTTCTTCTTTGAATACAATCATCAATCTCGTTGTAATAATCCGTTTCCATTTCCGAGATTTGGTTCAAATTACCGACAACTCGAATGGCACTCTGTTCAACTCCCTCAGAAACTGCTTCTCCTTTCATTGCTTTCACGCGCTGGTGTGGCTCCGAACCAGGATCTAGTTGGCGCCCACAGATGCATTGGTTTACTTCCAATAATGAATCGATATAAGAATTTGTCAAATCTGAAGGGATAACCCCGTCCTGCCGCATCTCATCAAGTTGCTCTGCTGTTTCTTTGATTAGAGGCATCGCCAACGGAATATAACCTCGGTTATTGAGCTCTTGCTTTATTCTTTGATTCACTTCTGTCACTTCATCTTTTAGTTCTGATTGTTTCTTTCGGTACTCACTTCGTCTCTCCTGAAGTGCAGCACTTTCATCTAACCTTTCGAGTTTCTGTTCTATGTCTCCAATCTCCACTTCAATACGGTCTATTGCACGCTGAGTATCGTCTTGATCGCGCCCCAAAGACTCGATCTCCTCCTCTATTTTTCGTTTCTTTTCAATCAATTCGGCAAGTTCGTCGCTGGCGTGTTGCTCTACCTCGTCTTCAAACCGATCCGCGACAGCTCCAAGATGACGTGTTGCACGCTCCAAAATTGTAAGTCCCATAATATTTTGAATCGAGGCCTGTATCTGCTGCTGGTTTTCGATTCCAGCGAGTTCTTCAATATCCTCACCGTCAAAGAAAAAGAGACCACTAAGGCGCTCGGGCATTATTTGGTCAAGCGTATTCTCTGGATTCCCTCGTTCGTCCCACTTTCCATTCTCTTTGTATTTGAGACTTACTTCAACATCTTGTAAATCACCGTCTAAATCTGAGTCTGATTGTTTTTCATATATCGCCTTTCGCTCTGCGATATATTGGACATCCTCGTGTTTGAATTCCAACCGAACGACGACTGGCAACTCTTCGCCAACCTCAGCTTCAGCGATTACACCCTCCGTGAGTAACTGTTCTGCTTTCGTATCAAAATCAACAGTGTGATACAACAGCCAAGTAAATGCATTCAACAACGTTGTTTTGCCAGAGCCGTTCGACCCGTGTACGACTGTCACACCTGTTTCAGTACCCCTTGCGAAGGATATTGATTCGTTTTCAAACTGCCTGAAGTTCTTCAGTTCGATACGGTGGAGCTCCATCAGTTAATCTCCTCTTTAATTATTGTCTCAATTTCATCATTGATGCCGCGTGGTAAGTCCAAATGTAACTTTTCTTTTTCAGCCCTTAGTACACGACTCCGAATCCGTTGAAGTGTTTCGTCGTCAACTTCCAGTTCATCGTCGTCCATGGTTTCACCAGCACTCATAGGCATATGTTCTGTCTACCTGTTTATTAATCCTAAAGAGACTGTCTCAGGTGAGTAAATCACACAGTAAGTAGATTGTAACGTTGTTTAATCTCATGTAACGACTGGTCTGTGGTCGGGACTCCATCAATATCAGCATCAGGATGATTCCGTGCAGCATCGGCGAAAGTACTCACACGGTGTAGCTCTTTTCGAATTAGTTTTCTCTCCACCTCATATCGATCGTCTGAGAGCACTTGTGGATGGCGTGTCGTATCCGGAACGGTAATAAAATCATGAATTACGGCATAATCTTTGTTTTTATGTGGCCGAAGGATCCGACCACGTCGCTGAATATACTGGCGAGGATTCGATGTGCTTGCGAGAATATACGCAGTTTTGGTTGAGGGTACATCAACACCTTCATCCAGGCACCGGATTGCCGTTAATACAGCAATTTTACCCGATTCAAACTTTTCAAGTAGTTCTTCTCTTTCTGATTGATCCTCGCGTGCGGTAAATTGAGAAACATCGAGTGAACATTTTTTTCTAAGCAAGCCGGTAGTCGCATCGATGTGACGTGCCCCTTCTCCATTGACACCCATCGCTCCATCACTGCAGTAAACTAAAGAATGATTCAGCTCATCCTGCTGATTAATCAATCCAACCAATAGATCCAATTTCTGCCTTGCTGTTCCTATCAATCGTGCGCGTNTGAATAAGGCCTGTTGTAAGGCTTGATTCCCCTCTAAAGTAAATTCACCATCGTCTGACTGTCTAGCACTGAGTCGACCAATCTTGCTGGTCAACTGCATATACTCCTCCATCTCATCCGGCTGAAGCTCGACAATATGAGGGACGTAATAATATTCACAAAGTGCACTGGACTCAATTGCTTCCGAAAGCCCATACTCAAAGACTGTTCCTCCAAAATATGACTCAAGTACTTCTGTTCCTTCTTCGTCGTACCACCGCTTGGGTGTAGCTGAAAGTCCAAGCCTGAATGTGAATTTCTCCATTAGAGCGTTTTGTGATTGATTAGCACCTAAGTGATGTACTTCATCTGCGATTAGCATTGGCTGGCCAACGGCCCTCTTCAGAGTCTGTTGAGTCGAATCCATTGAAAGGGTTCTATGAGTGGTAACTAATACACAGGTCTCGAGATGACCACCGTTGAGCTCCAATATCTTACGCTCTAGATTTGGCTGCCAATTACGTCGTGACTCGAACCCCTTGACTGGATTTGCTCCGAATTCTCTTAATTCTGCGGTCCATTGATTAACAAGATGTTGATATGGGACTGTAACAACTATTAACAAGCCGCTGTTGATATGCTCTGAAACGCGTGTGGCTGCCGATAAGGCAGTAATGGTTTTCCCAGTGCCTGTTGCCATCCGAAGTATCCCTTTACCGCCTGCTTCCACCCAATTTCGAATCGCTAAGCGCTGATAACTACGTTCTTCCACCCAATTCGGCATAGTCAATTTTGACATGGGTTGTTATCCTATGTTTCTACTATGCGTTGTCAGCTAGTTTACCTGCTTCGGTGAAGTAAGCCTGATTTCTAAGCATAATGTGTTAGTTCATCTAAATGGTTGGAAAACCCAAAAATATGCTTTCTTTGTGGCTCTGTCATTGCGCAACTTGGTATTCGAATACCAGTACCGCACTGCCGAAGGCGGTAGTTTTATGCTAATTCTGGGTCAGGAATTGATATCCGAATGTCCCAAGGTATGCCGACAACAGATGTATTCGAATCGCATCTGGAAAACGGTCGGTCAGCGGTATTGGAAGCACGACAGACGTATTCGAATGTACATTTAACCCGCGATATCCCTGATAAGGTTGTTGAGGGCATTGGTGATCTAGAACAAGAAATCGACGAGCTCGATAAAACGTTAGACGTGACGGAACAAGATATTCAACTCGCCGAACAAGCAGAAGAGCGAGCAGGTATTCTGGCTTCGATCTTCGAAGCATTTGAACTCTACCAGCAACGTGTTGTTGAGGCTGATTTAGGTAGATTGCAAGTGCATGCTTCGGCTCTTACTGAACTCCGAGGTGAAGCTGAATTTGCTGATTCCATAGATTCTCAGTTTGAACAACTATCTCGACAGCTTTCGATGTTGGAAAAACTTGCAGAAAACGGGCGATATGGAAAGATGGTTTCAAACGACCGAGTCTCGCTGGCAACTGTTGAAGTAAACCTCCGAAAGTTAGAAAAAAAGTTGATCAATGAGATTTCTCCAGATAGTCAACAGAGAATTTACTTGATGGCCTGTGATACATTGCTGGATGAGATCCATGAAACATTATTGGATCTACACGATTCGAATGAAGCCAAAACAGCATTTAGTCCAGATCTGAACACCGTGAAAGGTTTAATAAACGAGAGCGAGGCGGAAGAAACCAATATTGAAAAAGCGGCAAAAAATGCTCGTGTGGCTCTAGAAGGCGTCCTTATGCTTCATTACACAATTTCTCGAGAGGGAGCTAATCAGTATCTTGTTGAAGAACTTGAACAAACTGTCCCTGCAGCAAAACTGGACTGCGACGTTAAAGACGCCGTTCTAAAAGCCGATGTTGACACATTATTGGATGCTATTGGAGAGTTTGTGGGAACACAATCGAACCGTACTTCCAGTGAACGTATCGCACAACTTCTGAAAGAGCATGACGGAAGCGTGGTTCAGACTATTGAATCGACAGACTATGATAGGGAAACCGTTATTACAGAAGTGATAAGGCTCATCGAACAACAACGTATTTCAGATATCAATGTGGTGTTCAGTTCATGAATGCAGTGAGTGATTCTCCTGATATCGCTACGATTCAGCGTGCGTGGGAGGTATTCACCGATGCGGAACTCGTTGCTAATCAGGTCCAAGAAGATGTTATTGATGCAGTCACAGACGCTTGTCGGCGAGAAATCAATGCAGGTAACTATGATGGTGCAGCTTCTTTGTCTGAGGTCTATAGCGAGTTTTCTCAGCAACACCTCGGTGAGGATACTCATTTTGTAACGCAGGTTTTGGAAGCTGATGAACTTATTATTGATACGATGGAGTTCGGTGACGAGACAATAGCACGAGAAATTTTCAAGCGACTCGTGGAAGAACTGGTCGATGATGGTCAACTTCTATACGTTCATAACCGTCAGCAAGTTCGGAGCCACGTAGCTGAGATGGCCCGTTATTTTGCCTTGATGCGACAGCGATTGAGTAGCGATACTGGCTACCAGTTTAGTCCAAACTTAGTCAAAATGGTGAAGATGGATTCTGCAAACCGTCAACAGCCGATTATGGGCAAAGATCGTGACGAAGCCGCAAGGTTCCGTCAACCAATCCGCAAAATTCACGAAGCCATTGACAATCAGAACCCGGCCTGGGAATTAAAAGATACAGTAGGTGGAGATTGGCGTGATATCGTTCGGGATACGATGAACACAATGAGTGAGTTCTTTGACGAAGGGCTACCTGCAGAATTTGATTCGCTGGCGGCATATCAAGCGCGTGCTTTCAGAGATATCTACCTCGATGCAATTACCGATCGTGCTGGATCTCCCTCTTCATCCCATGTGGTGACTGCAAGCACTGGTGGCGGAAAAACCGAAGCATTTCTGTTCCCCACTTTGGCCTACTGCTTAACCGCTCAAAAGGCGAATATCGAAGGTAATAAATCTGTCCTCACTTACCCTCGTCGAGATCTGTGCAACAATCAGTTTCAGCGTGTTTTCGATTATATTACTGACATAAACCGGATCGAGGGAGACCTCGATGATTCTTTTGAAGATGCTGCATTGACAGTGAGCCTTCAACACGGTGCACGAGACGAGGTTGAGTTGGATTGTCCTTACTGTTCGGGGCAATTAGAAGTCCCTGAGGGATTTTCTAAGAATCACTTTATCTGTGGGCGCAATCCTAACCATCGGATAGATTACGCAACTGTTGACCGTGGAAAACCAGCTGATATCATTGTCACGACACAGAATTCCCTCCATCTCCGACTGATGGACAGGTACGGCCGGTCTGCTTTCTGGGACCAACCCTATCCAACAAAATTCCTTGTTCTTGACGAAGTCCATATCTATACGGATCAAGCAGGGATGAATGTTGCAAACGTTGTACGTCGATTTAAGCAGGCAATGAAAAAATTAGCAAACAACCAACGGCCAGCACTTGTGGCCTCTAGTGCAACTATTCATAACGCAGAGGAGTTCACTAGCCGGATATTTGATACTGAATCGGCCAACCGTATTTGTCCAACAGACGACGAAATGGATACGCTTAGTCGTGAACATTTCATATTTGTCAAAGCAACCGATCCACGAGATGTACAGATACCAGTCGGCGATGAAATGTATAAACCACAAGAAGAGTGGGAAAATGTGAGTCCGACAACGGCAACGAATCTCTCATGTATGATTCAGATTGCCTTCGGTTTCTATCACACTATGCGGAAGGAACGGGCAGGTGACAGACCCGGGCTTGATGCGAATAAGGATCGTATCCTCGGATTCGTTGATTCCATCGATTCTGTAAGTCGACTCGGTGGATACGTACAGGAAGCAGAAGAAAATGGGTTGTTCAAATTACGGGTCCCGGATGCGATTCTCGGTGAACGAGGGAACAATCCCGATTGTCCTCGAGATCTTTTCCGGGGTTCGACAGACGATCAGTACGATGAAGACGCTGTTTGCGACTCAGTTACCCCAAATCCGAATCTGAATCCTTGTCCAGTCTATCAGGACGGCGAATGCTGGTGGACAATGCGTGACCGTGCCCTAGATCTTGAAGAGATGACCGTTGCTATCCATCGGAGTGGCAATACGAAGTTAGCAGGTTCTGATTACCCCGCTGGTGATGACTGGGATCAACTCATCACTACCAGCGCGTTAGAGGTTGGATTTGATCACGAGAGTATTATCGGCACCTTTCAGTACAGAGCACCACGTAACGTTCCGGGATTCCTACAGCGCAAAGGACGCGGCGGGAGAGATGCAGAAGATGAGCCAGTCACCGTGGTTGTGTTGGGTTCAACTCCGACTGACTCGTATTACTTCCACCACTCGAATTACCTTAGCAACCCACGTAAAGACCATCTGAATATCCCGCTAGACGAAAATAATCGCTTCATCAGACGCGAACACATGACTGCTTCGCTCATTGACTATTTCAATGTCGAGGACAAAGTCGATGCAGAACAGCTTTTCCGTGGCACCACAACGACTGGCCCCGATATTGACTATCTTGAGAACAGCGTAGATGAATACAAACTTGAACTCCATGACTGGCTTTCAGATACTTTCTCTGTCGACGACGAAGAGATTCATAATGTCATCACTCAACTGGAGAGTTATATTGACTCCCTCAATGAACCAGTAGTTCCTGGTTCTGAAGAAACGCCGTATTGGAAGTTCTTTTCCGAGATGCTCGATTTAGACGAAAAGACTGCGTTTGAACGAATCGATAACTTGGTCAAAGCGTTGGAGGAAAACCGATGACTGATACTCCGGAAGACAACATTTCGCCCGCTAAACAGCTAAGTAGACTCCAAGGTATCCGGAGCTATGTTGATGATGATAAATATGGATACCTTGATTTAGCACGGATATACGACAGTGACCCGGTTGCAGAGAGCCCATACATCGTACCGAAAACGTTCATTCCGGAGGAAATTGGGGGTAACGTTACAGTTGTGACCGAAGATGATGAGACCCTTGCACATGAAAACCTCAATCAGGTCTTGAACAACTTCCTCCCTGGTGGCTATAAACAGCGGTGGGGGAATTTTGACCTTTGGCGAGGCGCATGGAGTCATGAAACTGAGCCTGGACATGCGGATATTGAACCGATGTTTGAATGGGCAGAGCAGTTCCCCCTAACAGAATTATTAGGAGATGTTGACGAAGTCGCCTACGCAGAACTGCAATTTAACCCGCCGGATGTTCAGGTGTACGTCCCACTGACTGTTACAGTCACCCAGGAAAATAAAAAGGATCCACAGTATGTGTGGATTCCTGACAAAAAGCTTGTCTGGACGGGGAATCCTCCGATGAAAACGGAGCCCTTGTCAACGGACCCGACAACAAACTATCTCTGGTTTAAACATATCCTTGAACCTATCGAAGGTCAGACAGAGCGTATCGGGGATGATCCAATCGTCCAGGGGTACAGTTTCGAAGAAGAGCGGGAGTTTGTTCGCTGCTATTATGCCTCGTTACTAACGCTCTATCCCTCAAACTCAACGAAAACGAAGTCAGGTCTTATCCGGTATCGGTCGGAAGCTGACGACTGCCCGGCATTTGTTGCGAGTAAGGAACGCAGCCAACTGCTAACCTTTGAACTTGATAGAGAAACATTACAGTCGAGAATTAAATCAGCAATTGAGAATAACCCTGGGTTGGAGCGTGACTTACGCTTCGGGTATCTCCGTTCGTTGATATGGCAACGACTATTCTTCGAAAAACGCGAACTGGATAACACCTACTCAGTTGACCCTCTTGTCGAACATCTCCTTGGTATTGATTTCTGGCGGCGGACTGTTGACCAGGCAGAGATGGGTGTCTTCACCCTTTCTGGTACAAAAATCGTCGAGGAAATTGAACAACTGCTTCCTGAAGAGTCTGACCAACACCTACGGGTACTTGGTCACGAGAGTAGAGAAATATCTAATGTCTTTGAAACAATCGACGAAAATCCTGGAACGATGGCAGAGTTGCTCGCACGCTGTCGTAATGATGAATCTATCGAAGAATTTGCCGAACGTATCCTCGTTCACTCTGCAGAGCACGCCCTCTCAACATGGGCAAACAACCTGACGGGATCAGGTACATCATTTGAGTTGTGGTATGACCTGAATTTTCAGGAACAAGAAGACGATAATGCTCGAATCACGGTGTATGATCCCATTCAGGGTGGTGCAGGAATTGCTAAAGAGGTATACGAAAAGTTGCAGTCACAATCGAATCCTGAGATCGAAAAGGGCCTCGCTAGGCAGGGTTATTGTCACTCTGCAACGGCAGATCGGACGACAATCGATTTACTTGCATCCTATCCGCACGGTTCTTTATACGAAATTTATGAATATGATAGGGACAAGTTCACGGCTCTAATTAAGGAACAACTCGAGACAAACATCAAAGATGACGACGCATTCTCTATGGATGATCTCGTTGCAAACATAAGGCAGCGTGTAGGAACGTTATTTGAGACCCGAGAGTTGGCGCTGTTTTACTCATACGTGGCTAAAGAATATCTGAAAGTGCAAGAAACGATTAAGAGAACTCCACGTGTTGTTGACCTTGCTCTTCATTTAGAACGCCACGTTTTCAGAGATCCTCAAATTAAGGCAACCTACGAACGATTTGCGGACGATTCCGGTCGTCGAGATATCGCTGAATTAGGTGAACGACTAGAAGAACTCACAGTCCAATGTATAACGGCCTGCCCAGATTGCCTTAAAACGGAACCAGGACATTGTTTGCACGGGACAGGCCAACAGGAGACGAAGCTACACAGAAGACTACTCACGGAGGTTTTTGATAAATGATTCAGACAATATCTAAAATCGCACAGGAGACTGAGACACAACCAGGACCTGAAGTCACGGTTCGCTGTCGTATTGCAAGTAATCCGATGCCAGGAGAGGCCGGCGGCACTAAAACTGTCTTTCTTGTTGATGATCCGTACGGAGAGTTAGATACACCCGTGGCACTCTCTTTTTGGGGGGAAGAACCGACACACCTTGATGGGGTCTCTCGGACATCCACGTTCGTACGTTCAACACTATCTGTTCCGACACCTGGTGAACTCGAACGGGGAGAATTCTCACCAGACAACACAACTCTACAGCGTGGTGAGGAGGTCCTCGCACGTGTCGTTCCTAACCGAAGTACCGAGGACGAGACACTCTTTCTCAACGTCACTTCGTTCGTTGTTCGACAACCAGACCAACTGATAAGTAAAGGCAAACTCAGGACTCAAGATCGCTGTCCGAGAGAGTATTACCTTCGATACGTAAAACGTGTCTATCCTGGTGATAAGTTCCAAGAACAACCTTTCAAATTAGCTAGTCAATTTCGAGGGGATGCCATCCACAAAATCACGGAGAATGCACTTTTAACTCACCGTGATCGGTTTCTTGAAAGTGCGTGGAGTGAAGAGGAAGTTGAAACATTCTGTGAATCACAGTTCGCTGAAGAATTTGGATTTCGTCAAGCATTGTTAGTCCTTTCTGGAGCAGGGCTCGATGTTAAAGAACACATCGTCGAGGCGGTAACACGACTATTCACTGACGAAGAATTTCTTGATTGCATTGATGCTGCATCTAAAACACATACGGAACGGTATCTCTCCAGTGATTATGGCTATGCAGGTCGTGTTGATCTTCTGCTTGATGGAGTCCCATATGATATAAAAACAACAAGAAATATTGAAAGTAATCTTATTCAAAAACATAGTCACCAGATCAAACTCTACTTATTCGCATTGCTACTCGAAGAGTTAGACCGTGATCAGTCATTTGAAGAGGCAATTGACGAGGGTCAAACCGGGTACTTGGTCTATCCTAATGCCAGTGAAACTGATAATGTCCGGTTTGAACAAGTTCACCTTACTCAGTCCGATGTGCAGGAGTTTCTCGAATTACGAAATGATTTAATTGGAACTGCAGACTCGTTTGCTCCACCATCAACATACAATCGTGACTGTGAAGACTGTCCCTTTGCTGCTGAAGAGTGGATTACAGGACCAGATGATGCATTATCGCCAGCGTGTACGTATCATTGTCAAAACGAACGGCGATGGCCGTGCTATGAAACCGATGGTGGTGTGCTGACGACTGACTGTTCGTTGTTTGACCAGTGTGACCAACGAACTCAGTATCGAGACCCAGCTGTTATTGGCCATTTTGAAGGGACTCGAAGAGCGTTCCAAAAGGAACGCAACGCACGATTAACAGCTGGTCGTGTTCTCTCCGAATTTGACGATGAGATTCTAACTGCAGCCGGATACTTACTTCCCGAACTTGAATGCACCGGGGCAAGTGCTGCTGGTACTATCCTCCGGTTCTCGACCACAAAGCCTGTTGTCCCAGTATTTGAACCAGGGGACATTTTGACCCTCAGGCAACAAAATACCACGAACGGGACAAAGGTCATCTACTATGGTGAAGCAGATGGTGAATTCCTGTTCTCCCCTGTTGATGAACAAATTACCGTTGCGCGATTCCTTAGTGAAGAAACCAGATATGAGGCTGTTTATTCCTTTGATGCTGACACAGTCGAAGAGCGCTACCTACCATATCTGGACTTTGCCCAGCGTCGCAATGACGGGGAACCAATCGATAAAAAAGCAACTAACGAATCGGGCGGGGATATTCCAGATTCAATTGAGAGCTCCCAGATTTCAGAATATCTCGATAAAGAACGTGTGTTTATTGATGTGCCCGCAAGCCATTCAAGAAACGAGATTTTAGTCAATCTGCTTGAAAAACTTATTGCGGGACCGTATACTTCACCTCAAGGTGAAACAGTCCCGAAAGCTGCTCAACGGTGTCTGATCTTGGGAACCCAACCTTCACATATCGACATTGCGATGGAGGCACAACCAGAAGGAGAGCATTACCGAATTGATGGGACTGGAGGTCCGAATACAATCGAAAACGATGACGGCTATCATTCCATTCAAAAACGGTTGTTGGATTCACAATCACTAGTTTCGACAGTCCAGCAGGCGACTAGTAAGAACGGCATCGGCGGGATGCGCGAATTCTTCCACCGGTTGATGGAAGGGGAATTTGGTAATCGAGACCATTCTGACTCGTTTTTTGATGTCCTCGTTGTTACTGGTGCACAACGATTGACTGAACCGGAATACTACTTCTTGAGTGATGTAGCTGACACAGTCATCGCAATTGGTGATAGACATCGTCGAGGACCACAAATGATGAGTACGACGGCCACGGAGGCGGGATTAGACTCGTTTTTCAACCAGCAATTCGAACGCTACCATTCGTTCCCGTCCGAGGAAGCAGTAGGTCTTCAAATTAGCGGGCACGCACCGCCAGCACTCGAAACCTTCTATAGTGACGGTCCTTGGACGCCAATTGATGGAAAATTACAGTTTTTGAATATCGAGGGTGATGAAGAGACAGCCATGGATTCAATTGAGTTTGAAACCTCCGTCCCTTCAGCGACTGATTCAGCACGACGCTTAATTTTTGATGTTACGGATTCACCCATATCTCCCATGAAGGCACACGACCTGTTCGAAGATAGAATCGAACTAGACGCAACCGCACTCAAGGAGAAATCAGTCATCGTTCTTGACAACCAGAGTCTCTACCTTCGTTCTAAAGAAAGAGTGGAGGGTGATGAATCCAATCATCACCAAGTCATTGTCACCACCAAACCAGAAGAGTTCCCACAATTCAGTCGCGCACTCCTTTCGAATCGAATCGCAGAACAAATAGTGGTTGAGGTTGCAGCAGAGCAGAATCCTGATCTTATTGTCACTCCGTTTGAACATCATGCGACCAACATCAAGCAGTTGCTAGGTGAGAATGGGATTGAAGTTCCGGTCCGTCGTCCTGAAAGTCTCGATGGACAAATTGCTGACCACGCGATAATCAGCTTTGCTACATCAAACCCGGGCGGAATTGTCCGTCCTCCGCTAGACGATCCCGCTGTACTCTACCAACTCTTTACGAGCGCACGTGAGTTAACTATGATTGGAAGTCAATCGACATTGGAATCGAAGGATATCTTCCAGCGACTGATTGAGAAAGCAGATTCGTATGGGTCATAACTCAACCGAAGATGATAATTATATTCAAATTCCAGCACTAGTAGGTTGAACGCTCTTTTTTAGCCTTTCATAGCGTGTCATAGAATCATTCACGTGGTGTTGATTTTACCATAATTGGGACAACCAGCTGCTCTGTAGAGTTGTAGACTGACCGCTGTGGAATGTTCCAGATAATAATGGTATCTCTGTTGGTATGCAAGATACAGGGCGCGTGTCTTGCACGAGCAAATGGTC